>Ga0182017_10001648_pt1 | contig 17168 bp, 15 predicted proteins | sample 712E3DmetaG_FD_120492 | JGI IMG/M metagenome (GOLD analysis project Ga0182017, IMG submission 120492) | Permafrost microbial communities from Stordalen Mire, Sweden - 712E3D metaG | ecosystem: Environmental > Terrestrial > Soil > Wetlands > Permafrost | place: Sweden: Stordalen | collected... | reverse complement strand
TATAAACAACCACATTCCTATTCTTGATGCGGTATCATCCCTATGTCGTAAAACCTGGCTTTGTTCCATACTTAAATCATTAGTTTGTCTAGTCATAATCATAGGGCCCTTTGGTAATTACAGGAATTTCTTCGAAGTTTTCAACAGGAGGTGGAGAAGGAACCTGCCATTCAAGTGTTTTTCCGGACCAGGGATTTGCTTCAGCCTTGACTCCTGATCTTGCTGAACGAACCAGATTAATAATTATGACCATAAGTCCGAAAATCATAACTATCGCACCTAACGATGATATAATATTGGCACCATGATATTTAGGCAGGTAATCATAAGTGCGTCTTGGCTGACCTGTCATACCCAGATAAAACATACTAAAATAAAGCGCCATAAAACCAAGAAAGAAAATAAACCATCCTGTATTTGCCCAACCTGTATCGTACATTCTTCCAAAAATTTTCGGAAACCAATAATGAATGGCAGCCATGAATGCAAAACCCATACCTCCGAAGACAATGAAATGAAAATGCCCTACTACAAAGGCAGTATCAGTGAGATAAACATCAGTAGCAATGCTTCCCAGGAAAAGACCTGAAAGGCCGCCAATCATAAAAACAAAAATAAAAGATATGGCCCAGTAAAAAGGTGTCTGAGGATTAATAGATCCTTTATACAAGGTAGCCACCCAGTTAAATACCTTAATAGCACTAGGAATTGCAACAATAAACGTGAGCAATGAAAAAAAGAACAAAGCCTGGGCGCTTATTCCTGCCGCAAACATATGATGGCCCCAAACAAGATACCCTACAAATGCTATGGCAAAAGATGAAATAACGATAGCTGTATAACCAAAAATAGTTTTTTGAGAGAAAGTGGGAATTACTTCTGAAATTACACCCATGGCCGGAAGGATCATTATGTAAACCGCCGGATGAGAATAAATCCAGAACAAGTGCTGATAAAGCAACGGATCGCCACCTAAACTTGGATCAAAAAAACCAATCTTGAAAACTCTTTCTGCAATAATCAGAAGTAAAGTTATGCCTATAACGGGTGTTGCCAGTATTTGAATCCAGCCTGTCGCGTAGAGTGACCAGGGAAAAAGAGGCATTTTCATCCATTTCATACCCGGAGCCCTCATCCTGTGTATTGTAGTAATAAAATTGATACCTGTTAGTATAGAAGACAAACCCAGTACAAAAGCTCCAAATACTGCAGAAACTACATTGGTAGGAACTTTTAGGCTATAGGGTGCATAAAATGTCCATCCGGTATCGGGTGGACCGCTACCTAAGAATTGTGAAGTAAGAGCAATTATTGCACCGGTAACATAAAGCCACCACGAAAGGAGATTGAGCCTTGGGAAAGCTACATCTTTAGCACCTATCATGATTGGCAAAAAGAAATTACCAAATATTGCCGGGATTCCGGGAATTACTACAAGAAATATCATGGTAATTCCATGTAAAGTAAAAAAAGCATTATATGTTTGCGGACCCATAATTGTAGGCCCCGGAGCTATTAACTCAATTTTCATCAACAATCCCAGCATAGCGCCAACCAGAAAAAAGGATACAATTGTATACAAATATAAAAGCGCGATCCTTTTATGATCAGTAGATAGAATCCATCCCAGGATGCCTTTATATTTACCCTGATAATCAAGGTAGCTGATGTAGTTTTGGTCCATTTTATTAGTTTCAAGTTTTGAGTTTTCAGTCTCAAGTCTGCAGTCCCCAATCTTCAAAATCCAACCAATAGAAGTTTTCAACTGGCGACTGGCAACTGCCAACTGGCGACTGTCCTCAGGGTTTTAGTTTTTTAGTTTTTCTTATTAATACAGGCTTAAGTACAAGTATTAAAACAAAAATAATGATAAAAAATAGAATCAGGCTACCTGTAACTTTCGTAATATCAAGTACATATCTGTGTGACTGAGTGTCATACCCATAGCAAAATTGCAATATCTTATTTATGGTTGGTCCTGAAATTCCTTTTGACGATTCAAGGATTGCCATTTTAAATTCAAACGGAAGAAAATATGTACCATTAAGATACCTTGTTATTTTTCCCTGAGGACTGATAAAAACTATAGTTGCCGGATGAAGGAAAACATTACCGGTCCTTTTATATCTGAACCCTATGGCATTTGTTGCTTTCGCAATATTTACACTATCCGAAACAAAAAATTTCCACCCGCTTGCCGCGTCTTTTATTTTCATGTGCGAAACATAATTCCTTTTCTTTGCTATTGCCAATGACAAAGGTTCCTCAGTATTAAATCCTATTGTTAATACCTGGTAGTCCTTGCCAATTTTCATATCAGATTTATCAATTACCTCTGCAAGTCCATTCATCAGAACATTGCAAAGCATAGGACATTCAAAATACACAAAACACAAAACTGTGGGTTTTGTAATTATCGATTTTAAATCTACTGTATCACTCTTCTCATCAACAAGATTAATACCTGCAGGAACATACTCATCTAAATGCTCAACAATTCCAATTCCCAAACTGTCTGCTTTGTTATCAACAGCATATATTTTTCCTGCATTTGCGGTAAATAGCAGTATTAATATAGATTGAATGTAAATTAAATTTCTCATGACAAATAAATCAAATTTGTGACTGTTAAAGTAATATTATTTCATCCTTAATAAAATTAGGTTTTTTTATAGAGATATTAATAAATAATTAACTTTTCAATGTGAAAATTTTTAAATCAAAAAATTGGAGACTTTTTTTGATTTATTTGAGTAATTGAAAACATTTCGACCAATAAATTGTTAAACATTTATAAAATATTTTTATAATTTTTTATGAATCAAATGAATAATAAAGGACTGGTTAGAAAATATGTCATTGATTTTATATTTTAAATAAATATTTTTAAACTTATATATAATCTAAATTTTCTGTATGTCAACAAAAAATTCTTTCAGAGTACTAATAGCAATACCGGCAATTATATCATTTTCAATGATATGCAGTACTAATATTTTTGCGCAAAAGTTCACGGCCCCTGCATGGACAGATACACTTAAAAACTCAAATAAAAATAATCCTTCTGCTGTTCAAGCGGGGAAAAAGATATATGTACAATACTGTGTTATTTGTCATGGTGAAAAGGGAAAAGGTGATGGTGTTTCAGTTGCCGGATTACCAAAACATCCTACAGATCATACTTCTGCTGAATTCCAAAAACAAACGGATGGTGCCATATTTTGGGAAATTGGTAACAGCAGTAGTCCAATGCCAATGTTTAAAAACACTTTGAAACCAAATCAGATGTGGCAACTGGTTGAGTATATTCGTACGTTGGCAATTAAAGCAAAAAAATAATAGTAAAGAGTAATTGAATTGTTACATCAAGAGTAATAAAATATAGTTTAAAAAATAACCAATATAAACTACTGATACTATGAAAAACTTATACTTGTTCAGGTTCCTTAATAAAAATTTTATAAAGCAGTATTTTATAATTTATAAAGAACTTAGTACCGTTCTGAAGTATACTTTTGCAATTATAGTTTTAGTTTATTCTGGTATTTATAAATGTTATTGCATTCCCAGTTATGCAAGACAGACTGGTTTATCATGTAATGCATGCCACAGCGCATTTCCTGAGTTGAATTCATTCGGAAGAAACTTTAAACTCAACGGATACACAATGACAAGTATACCGACAATTGAAGCGGGAAGTGATTCAGGTGCAAACAGACTAAGTTTGCTAGGTTCTGCTCCTGTTTCAGCTATGGTTATGGCATCAGCCAGCAGTATCCAGAAAAAAATACCGGGCACACAAAACAATAACGTACAGTTTCCTCAGCAGCTTAGTTTATTTTATGCAGGACAAATTTCGAGGCGTATTGGAACATTTATTCAGCTAACCTATGATCCGGGTACAGGCGCAATTGGTATGGACAATACTGATATCCGCTATGCAAATCATGTCCAGATAGCTTCAAAGGATTTACTTTACGGGTTAACCTTCAATAATAATCCCACTGTTCAGGATGTATGGAACACTGTTCCAGCCTGGCGCTATCCTTATGCTTCGTCTGGCGTTGCACCTTCACCTTCAGCTGCAACACTTATTGAAGGAGCATTTGCCGGACAAGTAGCCGGCTTAGGAACTTATGGTTTGTTCGATCAGACTGTTTATTACGAAGTAAGTTTATACCGTTCAGCCCCACAGGGTATAGATGTTGCTGATCCGCCAGATTCAAGCAGTTCCAATACAATAAACGGGTTAACCCCTTATTGGCGTTTTGCTCTCCAGCATCAGTTCTCAAAGAACTACCTGATGATTGGCACCTATGGGATATCTTCAAATCTCTATCCGACTTATATTTCCGGGAAAAATGACAATTACCTGGATATAGGAATTGACCTTCAATACGAATATTCATTTCCAAATGCAATTGCCTCTCTGCATTCTTCTCTGATACATGAAAAACAAAAACTTAATGCCACTTTTACCGACAGCTCAAACTTATCCTTTAGTTTGAATTCCTTTAAAATAGATGGAAATATATATTTCAACAGGGGAATAGGATTTACTATAGGTTATTTCAATATTTCTGGTGATAAAAACAGCATTTACAAAACTTTGAACGGAAAACCAGATAGTGATGGAGCGCTCTTCGAAATTAATCTCTTACCCTGGTACAATACAAAATTTTCGCTTCAATATGTCATGTATAACAAATTCAATGGTCAGGCAAAAAATTATGACGGAAATAATAGAAATGCTTCACAGAACAATACATTATATTGCCTTATGTGGTTAAGTTTTTAAGTATATTCAGTACAATACAAGATTATACCTACACGTGGAATATTTTTGCTCAACAAATGCGTAAATTCGGTATTAAATATACGATTCAAAATGGTGATGGTAGCTTTCTTCAATATAAGGATGCTTTTGAGGAATAATATTGGCTTTTGACAGATAATAACCGATTACCAAAGCGAATAGTCCCGCAAAACCTAAGTAAGTTCCTATTTCAATAAATCCAAATGTATTGTGACCGACAGTTCCCGGAAAAATTTCAACAAACAAATCTATCCATTGGCCTGCAATTAGGAATAGCGCTACAACAAAAACTATCCATTTGCTCCGGCTTGTGTTTACAGGCAACAAAATAAAAAATGGAATTGCCCAATTAATAATAATATCAGCCGCCCATAAAGGCTGCCATTCATGGGTCCAGCGCTTGGCATAATAAATAGTCTCTTCCGGTAAATTACCGAACCACGTTAGCATAAACTGCGAAAACCACATATAACCGTAAAAAATTGATACTATAAAAATGTACCTGGCAAAATCGTGAATATGACTAGTATTTAAAAAGTTGAAATATCCCTTTCTGTTTAATATAACAACAATGATAAATATGGTTGCTGAACCATGTAAAAAAGCTGCGATAAAATTTTTAAATGTGAAGATTGTGCTGGACCATTCAGCATCTATAGACATCACTAAATCAATACTGATTAAAGAAAAAGAAATTGCAAGAACAAAAATAAAAATTTTTGAATACCGTTCGATTTTATTAAAATTATCCAATCCTCCGTTTTCATCTTCTTTTAATGAAGCTTTTCTAATAATTCTTGTAAGAATGATCCAGACGATAAAGAATATAACAAGTCGAATGAAGAAAAATGGAGTATTCAGGTACAAGGATTTATTGCTTATCCCTTTATATTTAATTAAACTATCTGGGCTTGCCCAATGATAAATGTCATGCATGCCAAAATATAAAAACATCAGTAATATGCCTGAAAGAGGAATATACATCATCATGGCTTCAGGTATTCTGCGGAAGCCTGACGACCAGCCAGACTGTGTTATGGATTGCAATGCCAGAAAGAAAGCAGCACCTATTGCCAAAGAAAGAAAATAGAAATTATTTAACAAATAATTGGCCCATGCGCGATGGGGATCTGAAATAAAACCAAATATAAACGTTCCTATGCCGACAATGATAAAAGCAAAACAAATTATCAGAAAGGTCTTTGAAAGAGTAATCCGGTCCTTCATATGGTTAAATTAACTTGTTGTATTAAAACTGGGCAAAATCAACTGATACTAAATACTGATTTCTGGATGCTTGATTAAGCCATCTTCTAGTTATTTTCTTGTTTTTTTAATATAATATCCAGCATCTAGTATCTAGTATCTAGTATCTAGTATCTAGCATCCAGCATCCAGTACATCCTGGGTTTTATATCAATTCTTCTTTTTCAGACTCCTCAAATAAAGCACCATTTTCCACCTGTCATCAGGCTTTACGATTATTCCATGGGCTCCCATAATGCCAAATCCGACAGTAATGGCATGAAATATTTCTCCATCTGTTTTATTATCAATTCTTCCATGTATTAAATCTGCAGGAGGAAAAGGATATTTCCCTGAGGTAAATAAATGGCCTTGTCCGTCTGCATTCATTCCATGACATTGCAAACAAATTGTTTGATATATTGCTTTGCCTCTATTTATATTCACAGTATCTGGTAATAAAGGGTTCTTTAATTTTGCTGCTTTAATTTGATCAGCATCATTTTTCGCGAAAGGGTAATTTTCTGCTTCCCTTGAAACAGTTCCTGAGTCCATGGCTTGCAAAGTTTTTCCGTCACCAAAATTCGGGTTAGGTGCATACGTTTCATAAGCGTTAGAGTACGCCATATCAGGCATATAGTCATAACCCGGATTGTTCTTGTCCCTGTCACAGGAAGTAAAAACAATATAGCCTAACAATAATATTAAAATATTTGATTTCATTACTAAATTATTTAGGCCACGAATGCACGAAATAGAATTCGAATACTTATTCGTGCATTCATGGTAACTTTTCTTCTATGTTTTCCATTGATAAATTATAAACTTCGTTTGCTCCCTGTTGTTTTAAAAGATTTTCTGCATCCGGCACATGTTCTGATTTTAACACTATTATAAATTTATCATCCATTGCTCTGTTATCAAATATAACAGCTTTTTTTCCTGGATATAGTTTTGCACTGAATAAAAAAGCAGTCAAGCTTAATATTGTTACGGTAAAAATGGTTAATACCAATGTAACAATGATAAATGATGGAAACGCGTTTGAAGGTTTGCCTCCAAAATTAAGAGGCCAACTAATTACAGCCGTATAATATAAAAATGCCAATACGGATATCATTCCTATCAATCCAAAAAAGTAGGCAGCAACAGGAAGGCTTGAACCTCCTGCAACATTTTTTGCAGCCCGGTGTACCGGAAAAGGCATAAATATTTCTTCGATTTCAATTTTTGATTCTTTCAATTTCTGAACAGCATTATCAAAAATTTCTTCGTTGTCAAATACCCCTATGTACCTGGTATCACTCATTTGGTTTTCAGTTTTTTATCTTTTGTTTTCCAAAAACAGATTTGCGATTCGTGATTCCAGATTTGTGATTTTCGATTTTAACTAAAAATTCTTTCCTAGTAACCCTGTCACTCAAATCTGAATTCTGATATCACGATTCTGAAATCTGAAATCATATTTCTGTATTCAGTCTAACTTTTTCATTGGCACACTGGCACATTAGTTAATTTATTCATTCCTTTTTCTGTCCTGCATGCAAAACACCTTTCAGCTCACTAATTGCCATCATAGGCAGGTATCTGAAGAACAACAATACACCTGTAGCAAAAATGCCGAGAGTACCCACAAATATTCCAACTTCAATAAGTGAAGGAGAATAAGTCACCCAACTTGAAGGCAAATAATTCTTACTTAAGCTTGTTACAATAATTACATACCTCTCGAACCACATACCAACATTAATTAACAATGAAATTACAAAAAGTATTGCCAGGTTCTTTCTCATTTTTTTGAACCAGAACAGTTGCGGAATTATCGCGTTACATATAAACATAATCCAAAATTGAACTGCATAATCACCAGTGATCCTGTTATGAAAAAAAGTAAATATTTCAAACTTGTTTCCTGAATACCATGCAATAAAAATTTCAGTCAAATAAGCTGTGCCCATTATTAAACTTATAAAAGTCAATATTTTGGCAATTGCATTCAAATGAGAAATTGTTACATATTGCTGTAGACCATAAAATTTTCTGATAATAATCATCAGTGTCATAACCATTGCAAATCCTGAAAAAATAGCTCCAACAACAAAATATGGAGGATAAATAGTTGTATGCCACCCCGGTTCTATAGATGAGGCAAAATCAGTAGAAACGATTGAATGCACCGATACAACCAACACAGCAGCTATACCGCCTAAAATAAAAACTAGCGCTTCAAAACGCTGCCAGTTTCTGGATGATCCTGTCCAACCCATTGCAAAAAAGCCATAGATAGCTTTCTTTATTTTTGATTTTGTTCTATCTCTTATTGTTCCAAAATCAGGTAACATACCAAGGTACCAGAATGATGCTGATATTGTCAGATAGGCTGTGATAGCAGTGAAATCCCATAACAACGGTGAATTAAAATTGGGCCATAATGAGCCGCGCGTATTTGGATAAGGAACAATAAAAAATGCATTCCATACCCTGCCCATGTGAATAGTGGGAAACAAACCGGCACATATAACTGCAAATACGGTCATAGCTTCGGCAGCACGATTAATTGATGTACGCCATCTCTGCCGCAATACCAAAAGGAAAATTGAAAAGGCGGTCCCTGCATGTCCTATTCCAATCCACCAGACGAAATTTATTATGTCCCATCCCCAGCCTTCGCTATTATTAAGATTCCACGTTCCAATTCCTTCCGCGACTGTAATATAAATTGCATAAGTTCCCCATAATACTGCAATAACTGAAATTAGCATGGCAATATACCACCATGCAGGAGCATCCGATTCAATAGGACGCAAAATATCATTGGTAATATCCTTGTAAGTTTTATTACCCTCAATTAATTCCCCTCTGATTCGTTGGTCGTACATATTGTTTTAAAATTCTGCCACCAAAACACTAAAACACCAAATTACACCAAAATTCTTTAAATTTCTCTTTGCGAAATTTTGTTTCTGCCGAGATGAATTGCATAATCGTCGCTTCTACATTATTTTCTTTTTTCTGTTTTCTATCTATTTTCTATTTCTCACTTTCGTCAAATATCCCACCTTAGGTAATGTGTGCAATTCTTCCAGCAAATGGTAATCACGTTCATCGGAAAACCATTCAGACATTCTTTTATTATTATCATTCAAATCACCGAATGTTAAAGCTTTTGCCGGACATGCCTGAACACAGGCAGGCAGTATTTCTCCATCTTTCAGTTCCCTGTTTTCAAGTTTGGCATTCAATTTCGCTTCCTGGATACGTTGAACACAAAAAGAACATTTCTCAACAACCCCTCTTTCACGAACCACAACATCAGGATTTAACACCAATTTGCCAAGTTTTGAATTCTGGTTGTAATCGAATTTTGGATTGTCTACAAATTTAAACCAGTTAAAACGACGAACTTTATACGGACAATTGTTCATGCAGTACCGTGTACCAACACAACGATTGTATGCCATCTGGTTAAGGCCCTCGTTGCTGTGATTTGTAGCTGCAACCGGACAAACATTTTCACAGGGTGCATTGTCACATTGCTGGCACATAACGGGTTGAAATAACACGGACGGGGAATCCGAAGAACCTGTGTAGTACCTGTCTATTCTGATCCAATGCATAATCCGTCTTTTTATGACCTGTTCTTTTCCAACGACCGCAATATTATTTTCAGCCTGGCATGCTATTACACATGCACCACATCCTGTACACAAATTCAGGTCCACTCCCATCGCCCAATGGAAATTACCATATTTAAATTCAGGATAAAGTGTCTGATGTGTTTTTTCAAATTCTTCGTGCATTTCATTTCCTGAATTGGGTTTTTTAATATATTCAGTTAAAGTTGTTTCTCTTACAATTTCCCTGCCCTCCATCGAATCGTGAGTTTGCATCTGAGCCAATTGCATAAAACCTTTGGTTTTAATTATCTTAATTCCTGTCTGGAAATAGGACAAATTTTCATCTGACTTTACCAAAAACGGGAACAAATTTACACCTACACTATCAGCAACTTTACCTGCATTTTTTCTTCCATAATTCAGTGCTATGCAAATTGCACCATAAACCACACCTGGTTGAATCAATACCGGTATTTCCAATTTATTATTTATACTTATTACATCTCCTGTTTTGAGATTCAACTCATGTGCCAGTTTTGGTGAAACCGAAGCATAGTTGTCCCAGGTTACTCTTGAAACAGGATCCGGAAGCTCCTGCAACCATGGATTGTTGGCATGGAACCCTGATGAAATGCTTACGGGGACTGTAAGTAATAATTCAAAAGAGTCGGATGTCTTAATTTTTGATTTTAAATCTTCCATCTTCCAGGACCGGGAAATATTTAATTTCTTCGTTACGGACGTTTCAAAAATTCCATTACGTAAGGTATCTGTCCAGAATGAATTAAAATTCTTGTTCTCGTGTTGTTCGCTAAATATTACTTTTGCCCAGTGATCTACCACATAGTCTTCCCATTTTATTGATTTGCCGCTCCATATCAACAGGCTTTCCTGCATCTGTCTTGTATTAAATAATGGATTGATGCATGGCTGGGAAATACTGTAAATTCCGGTTCGTGGCTCATAATCGTTCCATGATTCCAGAAAATGATGATCGGGGCAAACGAAATCACAATAGGGCAATGTCTCGTTTGGAAAAATGGAAAATGCTATTTTAAGGTCAACCTCCCTGATGGCGCTAATTAATTCTGAAGATTCATAGTAGTCATACACAGGATTAACATTATTCAACAACAGGGCGCCTATCTGTCCATTCTTCATTTCACTTATCAGGTTGAACATTTCTTTGTCCGTACCCTGTTTAATAAGAATGGGCTTATCGATATTTAATGTTTTACCATAATTGTCAAGGATATTGTTGATTGCAATAACTGTTTTCTGGACAGTTATGTCATTTGACCCTGATAATACAATAGAATTGCCTTTATATTCAAGTAATTCATCAGCAATACTATTTAAATTTAAACTGTTATTTAAGGGTAAAACTCTTTCCATTTCTTTGTCAGGTTTTCCTGACAGAATATTATAGAGTGCATACAGAATTGCCAGTTCTTCTGAAGGTTTAATTTGTATGCGTTCGTCGGCATTGCTGCCGGTAAGAGACATGTTGGATTCAAATTGAATGTGGCGGCTCATATTTTTTAAACCTTTCCCAACTTTCCTCATGGATGCATAAGCCAGTGTGAATTCTGCAGGCAATAACCATGTTCCCAGAAAATCGGCACCAAAATTTACAATAACTTTGGCCTTATCAAATTGAGGATAGGGTATAATAGCTTTTCCCGTAAATTCTTTGTAAGCATCTAAAATGCCTGAATAAGAAAACACATCGTAATAAACAACTTTTAAATTCGGGTACTTTAATTTAAAGTTATCAATTGCCTTCAGGGTTGAAGGACTAAATATTGTAGTTGTAAGTAACGCTATTTTTTTTGAATTACTTAAAGTTTTTTTCAATTCTGAAATAATTTCTTTATCAGCGTCTGCCCAGGAAATGGCAATACTTTTTTTCAAAGGACTTTTAATCCTCGCGTTATCATACAAACTCAATATTGAAGCCTGAACCCTGGCAGTGGTCCCTCCCTGGGTATATTTGTAAATATCGTTTCCTTCAATCTTTATTGGACGACCGTCACGGACTTTTACAACAATAGGACAATATTCAGAACCATCGAAGAAAGAAGATGCAAAATGTGATGCTTTTCCAGGAATAATATCAGCCGGCTGATTGAGAAATGGTATTGCTTTCTGAACCGGCTTTTGGCAAGCAGATGCTATAACTGCAGAACTGACACCAAAACCTATAAATTTCAGAAAATCACGGCGTGATGTAAAAGCATTCAATGGCAATTCCTCTAAAAAACCTGTTAAATCATCATTTTTGATGTTTTTTTGTTTTTTATCATTTGCCTTTTCAGCACTCTTATTAATTTCTTCAATATTTTGCCAGTATTTCTTCATATTTTCTACTTACTAATAATGGCATTTCATACAATCAGTCCCGCCGGTTTTTTCAACGGTTACCATTTTTATTTTTCCTTCATTATAATATTTATGCAGTTCTTCATACTTCTTATAAAAATTATTGTCAAACTGAACACCGGTTTCACGGTGACAATTAACACAAAATCCCATTGACAAATCATTTACCTGGACAATTTGATCCATACCAGCCACCTCACCGTGACATTTGGAACAGTCAATCTTTCCGGCTACAACATGCTGGGAATGACTAAAAAAGACATGATCAGGAAGGTTGTATACTTTGATCCATTGAATTGGTTTATTGTTATTCAGAGATTCGTATATTTTGCTAATTTCAAATTTACCGCTTCTGGTACCTTCCCCGACAATAATATGGCAATTCATACACAAACTGGCTGGAGGTACACCTGCAAACTTACTTTGGGTAGCATTAAAATGGCAATACAAACATTCTGTTTTATTTTGTCCCGCGTGTACCTTGTGTGAAAATTTTATCGGTTGGTCCGGCTTATAATCTTTGGATCTGCCAATATTTATTGACTCTTTTACTATAAACGCAGTTAATAGAATAAATGAAACAGTTAATACGAAAACATGAATAAATTTGAATCTGATTTTTTTTGTTACGCTTAAGTCAATTATGCTTAAACAAAATAATAGAACCAGTATAATAAAAAAAATCCTGTTGGTTTTTAATGGTTTGTAGCCTTCATAGTTATTCTTCGCGAATTCTGTAAGAAAGGCTTGTAACTGAAACACTTGTTTATCGTTCAATTGCAGGCTATCGTGAATTGCAGTCATTAACTTACCTGCCGGATTCATAATCAGGGATTTGAAAGAAGCAGTATCCATTTTGAAACATTTCAGGGCAATGTTTAAAGCCGAAGGATTCCAGTTAAAAGTATCCAGCTGATCAACATTGTGGCATGAAGCACAATTTATAGTTTTTGTCCCGGTAGGGATAAGACCGTGAAAAATCCGTTCTCCGGTTTCAACGTCATGCAATTTATAAAACGGTACTTTTTGGACAGCTTTTTTCGAGATAGAATCATTACCGGCACAAACGGAACAAATCAGATAAAATGAAATGAAGATAAGTGTAAAGGTAGATTTCAAATTCATTATATCATTTTTTGAACCGTACTAATTCTATTGATAGTTTATTAAAAAAAAATTGCCCCTTATTATTAATGCCCAACAAATGATTCTCGCATTACAACATTATTACAAATTTTTCAAATTAATAAATCTTTGATTCTAGTTAATCCAAAATTAAAAAAATATTTGGATTCAATTTATTGAAATAATTGTTTAATAAACAAATTCAGCAATTGGTTTTAATATTTTTTAGAAAATTTTCAAAAACCCTATCTTTATAAAAGAAAATAAAACCTGTTGGTTTTTGTGATTTATGTCTTTAAAAATCTTGTAACTGAATATTATAAAATTTAAGATGTTGTTTTTACTTTCAATTAAAGCGGAAGAAACTAATTCAAATACTATATAAAATGAACCAAAACATACGATATGTTCATACCAATCTTATAGCAAAAGACTGGAAAAAACTTGCTGATTTTTATATTAAAGTTTTTGACTGCAAACCAAAATATCCTGAAAGACATTTGTCCGGAGAATGGATTGAAAAACTCACCAATATAAATAATGTAAAAATAAATGGCATCCACTTGCAAATGCCCGGTTATGAAAATAGTGGACCAACTCTGGAAATATTTGAATACAATAAAAAAAAATCTGATTCAAGTAATACACAAATAAACAATTTTGGATTCAGCCATATTGCATTTCATGTTGATGATGTAGAAAAAGTGCTAAAAGAAGTTATAGATAACGGGGGTCAAAAATATGGAGAATTGGTAAAAAAGGATATCCGGAAACTTGGGACAATTACCGTTGTATATATAAGGGATCCTGAAGGCAATATTATTGAATTGCAGAACTGGAATAAATAAGGCTTCAACTCCCTATCCGCCGCACAGCTATAGCAAGCTGGCGCTCAGCCTGACGATTAGAGTGTCATTCTTAATATGGTCAAAGCGTTTTTGAACTAAATAAAAGAAATAATTTATGAAATTTACCAGAGTTTTATCTGATTCGAATTTATCCGTTTGTATAAAAGTGCTGAATGAATCACATGCAACTGTTGCGAAGGAATTCGGATTTACAAAAGAAACCAATCCTTCAAACAGCGCGTTTATCGATGAATCTGCATTAAAAAGAAATTTGGAAAAAGGAATTGAATTGTACCTGTTAATTAACGATGACAAAGCTGCCGGATGCATTGCCATAGAAAAATCAGTGAATGAAACTAATACATTCTACATTGAAAAAGTTTCAGTATTGCCTGAATATCGACATAAAGGCTATGGCACTATGCTTATGGATTTTGCAACCGGGAAAATAAAAAAATCCGGAGGCAAATGCGTTTCAATTGCTTTGATTGATTCTAATAACATACTTAAAAATTGGTATTTGAACCAGGGATTCTTTGAAACTACGGTAAAAGAATTTCCTCATTTGCCTTTCAGGGTTTGTTTTATGAAAAAGCAGTTATAATTTTTAAAAGATCTTTTTCTTTTTCAATAAAACTATTTGACAGGTATAGCGAAATTTAAAAGGAAAATTCATACTTTGCAATACTAAATTATTTTCAACCTTATTAAACCAAAACCCTATTCTAACTATTATGAAAAACATAAATTCTTTATTAATGATCCTGGTAAGTAGTACAATATTATTTTCTGCTTGTAAAAAAGATACAACCACTACTACCTGCAAAACTATTCAAGCTAAAATTGTCTCTGCCAATAGTACTGATACAACTACAATTAATTACAGCTATAACTCTGCTGGAAAACTTATAAAAATAGACATGAGTGGAGGAATCAGCACGAATTTTACTTATTCAGGAAGTACTTTAACAAGAACTTTAAGCGCTAACAATATAATTTCAGAAACGGATGTTTACACCCTTAACTCAAGTGGATGCGCTGACATAGCAATAAACAAAGATGCAAATTCTAAAGTAGTAAGCAATACTGTTTATACATATGATGATAATGGATATTTAACTACCAAAACAACTACAATGGCTATTGATAACACTGATGTTACCACCTTTACATATTCATATGATGATAACGGAAATATGACATCAAGCTACGCCGAACATAATGTTGGAAGTACAGCATATACAAGCAATTGGCAGAATGATTTTGAATATTTTACAGATAAACTTAATAAAAATTCTTCAGCTGTAGGATACGAAGGTAAAAAGAATACAAATCTGACTAAAAGCAACACTTATTACTTTAATGGAGCACTTGCATTGACAACTAATTATGCTTACGAACTCAATGCTGATGGATACATATCAAAACAAACTGCAGTCATTGGAGGTTCAATAACATACACTTTTCCAGTTTATAGTTGTAAGTAGCATTCACTAATTAGCTGATTAGTCCTTTTTGGCAGATACTTATTCAGTATTCTGCAGTTTTGAGATTAATAGTCCAAGGAAATCGGTGTCACTAAGCCAGAATATCTCAGAATCCTTGTCATTCCCTAAAATTTGGAGTTTAATGCTGTTGGTTGTATAGATTCTGACATTTTAGGGAATGGCATTTTATTATTTAAATCCCAATTAGCTTAATTAGCAGCTATGTTAATAGGGAAATTGTAAAAGATTCTTCTTTTGTGTCCTTTATAAATAAATGGTTTCCAACGGGGCGAACTCAAAATGACCCGTTTGGCTTCATTGTCCAATATAGGGTTAAGGCTCTGAACAATTTTGGCACTGTCTACAATACCCTTTTCATTTACAGAGAATAAAAGCAATATTGTACCCTTTTGTTTAATATTTTTAAAAAGATTCCTGTTGAAATTCGCATCTATCCATTGTGAAAAAGCCTGATTTGCCCCTAATGAAAATGTTGCCTGACTTTCGATCAGCTCTTCTTCATAATCAGCAGCTTTTTTTTTCAACTCAGCCAATTGTGCTGTATCTATTTTGTCCTTGTTTTTATTAATAGTATCATTTTCTATTTCACTTTTTTCCTGGGATTTATTTGTCAACAGAGTTTTATAAATTTTAGGCTGGGGTTTGGGTAGATTTTCATTGGCATTATTAACAGGCATCAATTCAATTGCAACTATGTTTGTTCTTATTATAAAATCCTCAGTGTATTGATTTTTTATATTAATTAAAAACGGAATTAAAACAAGCAAAAGGACAAGAACTGAGCTTATAATGAGAGAAAAAAACAGTGTTTTATTATACTGCTTTCTTAATTTATATGCTCCGTATTCTTTATTCCTGTTTTTAAAAATTAAGTCATTCATCTCTAAAGAGAAAAAATATTTTGTGATGCCTAATTGTAACAAGCAATTATTTCAATTATAATAATATCAAATATTATGCCCATATAAGTTTCCATTTTTTTGGTTCTTAAAGATAACTAATTATCATGTGAATTAGTGACCAGGTTAATTTTGCAATACATTAACGATTTATTATCTTCACATGTTGTTTTTTTAATCTATTAATAATTTAAGTTATGAGCCTGTTTGAAAAAATAAATGAAGACATAAAAACCACAATGCTCGCGAGAGAAAAAGAAAAACTTGAAGCATTGCGTGCCATAAAAGCTGCCTTTCTTGTAGCAAAGACCGAAAAAGGCGCTCCGGCCGAATTAACTGCAGATATGGAACTTAAAATAATTCAAAAACTGGTCAAACAAAGAAAAGAATCGGCTGAGATTTATATTGCCCAGGGCCGTAAGGATTTGCATGACAATGAAATGTTCGAAGCATCTGTTATTGAGCAATATTTACCGAAACAGTTGGATGCCGATGAACTCAAAAAAATTCTTAAAGCGATAATTGAAAAAGTCGGGGCAAAAGCGCCTTCAGATATGGGAAAGGTTATGGGAATAGCATCAAAAGAATTAGCCGGTAAAGCAGATGGCAAGTTAATTGCCGAAACTGTTAAAAATCTGTTGACTGAAAATAAATAAACTTTATTTCATTTTTTTACCATAGTAGATAAAGATGTTCAAGAAATACTCAACTTTATTACCTTATTTATC
>Ga0182017_10001647_pt1 | contig 17172 bp, 10 predicted proteins | sample 712E3DmetaG_FD_120492 | JGI IMG/M metagenome (GOLD analysis project Ga0182017, IMG submission 120492) | Permafrost microbial communities from Stordalen Mire, Sweden - 712E3D metaG | ecosystem: Environmental > Terrestrial > Soil > Wetlands > Permafrost | place: Sweden: Stordalen | collected... | reverse complement strand
TGCTGCTGGTGAGGACGGCGAAGCTACCAATGTAGACTGAAGGGCTACCGGTTTGAGTCATCATCTTGATGTAGATGACGTACTTGCTCGTGGAAGCATTGTACAAGATCTTCGGTCTCTCGCCGCACTGAGGAGGGTAGAGGATCGTCCCGGGGACCGGTGTCACTACCGTTCCGACGAAGGTCCAGTTCACGAAATCCGTCGTCGAATACATGCTTATGCCGCTAAAGGCGTCCTCGCCATTGGCCGTCGAGCCGGAATAGGTGTCGTTGAGTCCCGAGCGTTGCTCGCCCACCATGTAATAGGTGTTGCCGACTTTGATGAAGCCCACACCATGCGCGTTGACCAGATTCCCTCTGGTGTCCAGCAAGGGCACGGCAGAAATAATCGAGGCTGTTGCACCGGTTGCCGTAGTGCCGCCGGTCGTCGTGGTTCCGCCGGTTGCTGTCGTGCCACCAGTTGCTATTCCGCCCGTCGACGATGTTCCGCCAGACGGTTTGGTGCCGCCGGTCGCGAGACCTCCGCTAGCAGTGCCTCCGGCCGATGCTGCACCACCTGTCTGTGCAATGCCGCCGCTCCCTGTGCCTCCCGTGACGATCTGGGTTCCTCCGGTGGCAGTAGTACCCCCGGTTCCGCCAACGCCCCCTGTGACCGTGGCGCTGCCGGTGGCCGAGCTACCGCCGGTGCCGCCGGCGGCGATCGTACCACCTGTGACCGTGGCGCCGCCGGTGGCGATCGTACCACCCGTACCGCCTGCGCCGCCGGTGGCGATCGAACCACCTGTGCCGCTCGCGCCGCCGGTCGAAAGCCTACCACCGGATGAAACGGTACCACCGAGCAAGGCGGATCCTCCGGCGACACTGCCACCCCCCGAACCCATCCGGCCACCGGTCGCACCGCCCGTGGCGGAATCTCCGCCGGTGGAGCTAGAATTGGCAGGACCCGAGGAGCTGCACGCGAGGGTTAGGAAGAGGCAGCCAGCGGATAGAATACTGACGAGGCCGAGGATTGGTCGCATGGTGCCGCTCCGAGTTAGTGGTGCAGTCCTACGAATCCTCCTATATCAGTTACGCCGCAAGGGAAACCGGCTCAGCTATCCACCACTGGCGCTTCGGCGGCAGACACTTCTAGGCGAAACGGGCTACACTGGAGACGCGATGCCCGGTGCGCCAGATCTCGTCCACCATGGCGGGCTTCTCGTGATCCACGCGCACCACAGCCACTCGTTGCCGCTCCTGCTCGAACGCGGTTACGCTCACCACGCGCACCCCATGCTTGCGGGCCAGGTCGGTGACGAAGGTGAACACGTCTTCGTCATGTCCCACATCGAAGGTGATGCGCACCCCTGGCACGCCCGCGCCCAAAGCGGCCAGCAGAGCGCGGCAGATGTCCGAGCCGGCGATGATTCCCACCAGTCGGCCTGCAGAAACCACGGGCAAGGCGTTGATGTTGCGTGCGATCAGCAGGTGGGCGGCGCCCTCCAGTGGCGTCTCGGGCGCCACCGTGACGGTCTCGGTCGTCACAAAGTGGCGGACCGGTTGTGCCAGTTCCTGCGCGATCGGGCCAAGCAGAGAAAACGGGTTGAGGTCCGGGGGACAGGCCCGGATGAGGTCGCTCCTGGTCACCAGGCCAGCCAGTCTGTCGCCGTCGAGCACCGGCACCTGCTTGATGCGCAGGCGGGACATGAGGGCGGCCACGCGGGAGATCTTGTCGTTGACCCCTACCGAAACGACATTGCGGCTCATCCACTCGCCGACCAGCATCGACTTCTATGATGCGTGCTTTCTGCGCACACGCAAGAATTCCGGCCCGTTCTTGCAGTTCGACGTCGTGTCGGTCACGGCAAGGTGGCGCGGGCGCACGGCTGACCGGGCCACCAGTACCAGCGCCAACCTGCGCGCGAGATTCATCGTGCGTCCATTGTACCCCCGCCTGTATAATACGCTCTGGGGTTGTGCATCCCGTGACGGCCACGCTAATGACCGCTGTCCTCACCATTTGCCAGAATGCCCCCAACTGACGAGGTTCTCATGAGGAGTCCATTTCGCTGTCGCTCGAACTTCGTGTCAGGCGCTGCCTTGGCCGCTTTCGCGTTGCTTGCGCCCGGCTACCAATAGGGAGGTGGTCAAGCAGATGAACAGCATTGTCAACCATTGCATGAAGACCAACGGGCTCTTGTTGCATGCCTATGACGAAAGCAAGAAGGCATCGTGGGCCAACCCCACCACGGGTCTAGCATTCCACATTCGCGGATCGAAGGCGGGTACTTCACGGAGCCCGCGCGCGCGACCGAACAAGTTGCAGTGACCGTATACCACGGCGATCTCGGGCCGTTCATCCAATATCGCCGCGGCTTGTGCCACGGTTGCGGGAACCAGCCGGTTGTCGGCATCGAGCGGCAGAAGATAGCGTCCCCGCGCAGCGGCGATGCGATGTCCATGGAGCCATGGTGGACCATAACTAGAACTCCCCGTGCACGCCCAGCGACGGCAGAACGATCCGGTAGCTGGTTTCGTGCAGTTGGCCCGAGGCATCCTGGCGCAGGTTGAAAACCTGGCGACTCAAGCTGCAGTTGACCACCTCGAGGTAGACGTCCATCGCGAACCTGTCAAAGAGGAATCTGCGCTCTGCGCGCAGATCGATCTGATAGTAGGTGGGCAGACGAACAAAGCCGTCGGCCTCTCTGCCCTTGATCAGGACCGGACGTCCTGTGCTTAGGTGGGCGCGGCCGCCGATGGTGTTGCGGCCGATGCGGTATCCCAGCACCAGGTTGAGAATGTGGCGCTGATCCCAGTCCGAGGGTCCGATTACGCCGCCGCCCAGCGCGCGCTGGTTCTGCGAAAGGGTGTAGGCCAGCCAGCCGTGCAGACGCTCGCTGGCCGGGCGGCGAAGCAGCAACTCCACGCCATAAGACCGGGCATCCCGCCGAACCAGAAGGTCACTGGCCAACCCATCGGGCATGAGAGCGGTCGGGTTGCGCAGGTCGGTCAGCACGTAGCGCTGCACATAGCCGGTCAACTCGATTTCCAGGCCGCGCAGTCGTTTGCTTCCCACGCCCAGCGATGCTTGCCATGAAGTCTGCAGGCCATAGAGTGCCAGCCCGAAGTTCTCCGCGCCCGGGATCTGCACTGGTAGGCTGGGCGGCTGCGTGAAACGACCGGCACGGGCGTCGAGCCAGGTCATCGCATCGAGAAACAGGCGGGCGCCCAGGCGCGGTCCCAGATCGGCCTTCTCGACCCCGCTGATGGCATAGCTGTCCAGGCGCAACTCCGGGATCAACAGCAAGCGGCTGCCAGCGCGGATCGTGGCCGAGGCATATCCAGCGAGGAAGCGGGCGGTGCGTTTGTGTCCCAGGTCGGAGGTTCCAGCCTGCTCGACCGGGGACGCGGGCGCCAACCACTGCAGTTCACCGTCGAATCCTGCTTCCCCATCCACCCACTGGGTGGGCCGCCGGTAGGTCAGGCGGGGTATCACGCTCCATGTCTGGGTCGTCATGGCGGTCTGGTTGAAATCGATCTGGTTGAGGTTAATGACAGGTGCCTTGCTGCGGTCGTACCCCGCGGCGAGCTGGGCGATGAGTTGGCCGTTGCCCACCGACATATGGGTGCGCAGGCTGACCCGGTGGAAGCGCATGAGGTACTCGCTGTCAGGAGCCATGTCTTCCTTGTGCGTGAGCGCGTCATCTGATCCCAAAGCCAGCAGGGTCAGGTGCAAGGGCCCGAATTGCCGATCGGCGCGCACTTGGTAGTCCCAGTAGCTCATGCGCAGATCGGAACTGAAGAGCGGAACCAGGGCTCCAGTGTATGAGTAGCGTGCGGCCACAACCACGGCGCCGTTGCCTCCAGGCAGCGGCGCCGAGACCAGTGCTCCTGCGTCGTACAGGCGCACGTCCACTGCCGCATGAGCCATGTCACTGGCCGGCTGGCGGGTGTGCGCCGAGATCAGGCCTCCCACATACCTTCCGTAGCGGGCCGGGTAGCCGCCTGGGTAGAAGGCCAGATCGTCGAAGAAGTAGGGATGGATGACCGCGGGGCCGAGGGCCAGGTGGAACAGTGCTGGCACACGCAGATCGTCGAGAACGAATCCAGTGTTCCCCGGGTTTGCCCCGCGCACGGCGTACACGGGCAGCGGCCAGGCCGGGGTCGCCACCCCGGGCAGCGACTCGATGGTACGAAGGGGATCGCCGAGCGAGCCGGGCGTGGTGGTCAGCTCTTGGCCGGCCAGGGTGAGCGCGGATTCAGGTGGCTGGGCGGTTACGACAGTTTCGTAGCTTGGCGCATTATCGAGGGGCACCAGCCGGACCAGGAGCGGCGCCGGGTCAGCGCAAGCATCGCGTGCCGCTTTCACAGTTTCGAAACCGGGCGCCTGGACCGTGATGGGGCGAAGCCCGCAAGGCGCGGCGGCCTCGAAGCGGCCGTTGACGTCGGTCTCTGCGGCAGCACCCTGGTCGACGGTGATGATAGCCGCGAACACTGGCCTGCGCGTCCCCTTTGCCAGCACCTGCCCGTGCAGTTTGCCCATGGGCACCGCAGAGGCGTCGGCCTCGGTGAGAACTGGCGAAGGTGGGCCTACATCACCTGGGGCAGCCGCGTCCCCGTCGGTTACGCTCTCACCCGCGTCCGCCGTAGCCGCGTCCCCGCCAGCGCCCGCATCGGCGATTGGATGGGTTGCGACTGTCAGGAAAAGCAACAGTGCAATCACGGCAGCTCGGCGACCCACAGCCCGTCGTAGGGTGAGGCGAAGGGATTGCGCACCAGGAAGGCGATGCGCGTGCCGGCGGCCAGGGCATTCATGCCGGGCGGAACGTCAGCGTGGGTTCCTGGGTCTACCGCAACGGTGTAGACGTTTTCGGCAAGCAGAGTCTGCGCGCCGGTCGCCAAATCGATCAAGCAAAGGTCTCCGGTCTTGCGGTCCAGTTGCCAATCGACGAGAGCCAGAGCGCGAGTGTGGCCGAGAGCAACCACTTGGCCGTTGATGGCGAAGGCCTGCGAAACCCCGGTGCCCGGGTCAACCAGGTAGTAGTTCTGGCGGCTTTTGTCGTCGGACCAGGCCCCAACCAGCACCCTGCTGTCGGCCAGCTCCCAGTGAGAGTCCACCTGGGTTCCGTCGGGGGTGATTTGGTAGAGAGGCCCGGCGGGATCGTCTGCCGAGCCGATGTAGACGGGCGGTAGCGGGTACGGCTTGTCTCCTGGCCGGAAGGAGGAGAAAAAGTGGCCTCCGTCGCGCGTGAAAACAGACACACAGCGTCCCGCCGGGGCCTGGCAGTTTTGAAATGGCGCCAACTGCACTGTTGTCACGTCGGTGTCGGGCTTCCAGATGGAAAGCGTCGTAAACGTGCTGAGAAACCTACCAAACCACAACTCCTCATGCTGCGGCCGCCACTCCCAACTGTATCCACCGCCGGAGGTTCCGAGGGCGGGCTGCTGAATTTCAGAGGTGATCCAATTGAAGAACGTGACATCCCCGGAGTATTGCGAAAGCAACCAGTGCCCATCGGGTGATGCCGGTGGGCTATCGAGGAGGAACTTCGAATTCCACGGAAGCCCCTGATCCATGTAAAGGTCGGGCGGGATGGGTATCTCCTGCAGGGTTGCAGGGTCAAACACCAGATAGCGAAGGGCTACTGTCGCATTCACTGTGGAAAGGTAGCGGCCGAGCAGCAGGCGGGGCCCGAGGTCCGTGGCAAAGGCGAAGTTGATGAATGCGTTGGATGCGAGCAGTTCTGGTTGGCCACGGGGCTTGACGCGCCAGAGATTCCGGTCTTGGTTGTCCGAGCCTGAGTACTGGTTGTAGTAGAGATCCTCGCCCACGAAGCCCGCTTCACCCCTGGTGTCTACTGAGGCATGTTCGCCATCAAGATCCCAGACCGTTCCAGATCCAACAAACACGCGTGTTCGGCCTGGCGATAAGGTGAACATCGGACCCCAAAGATCCCCAGCTGCGGTTCCCAGCAGATCCTCCGCCCCGGTCACCAGATCGATGCGCACGAGTTCGTAATCCCAGGTTGAGCTGACCGAACGCTCGACCAACAGGCGGCCGCGGATGTCGGTCTGAACCGGGTAGTCAGCGGGAGCGCCCTGCGGGACAGGGGATCGCGCGGCCAGCAGCTTCGCCTCGTCCAGCGCCGCTCCCGATGTCGCGCCCTCAGGAATCGCGTACAGATCGGCCACTGGGGACGTGGAATAGTCGCCTACCTCTTGCGCCGGTCCGGTAACCAGAACATGGGACGGGATTCCGTCGATCTCGGAGGGGGAGAAGTGCACGCCGGTCAGGGTGCGGTCGGAAACCAGGTGTCGCCCGATGGGCGCATCGCCCGCGGGCAGGCAAGCGCCCACGGAGGCCCCGAGGATCGCCACCAGAGCCTGGCGCGAGCAAGGCCTAACGGGGCCGACCATGGGTTTGCGGCGCCGCATTGCCATGGTGCACTCTAACGAGCGGACTCGCCCGGGGCAAATGCGCGCCGGCGGCGCAAGTCCCTGGGGCTACCCGGGTACACGAATGTATGGAAGGTCCTCGCTCACAGCTGTGCTATCCACACCTCGCATGCCGGCCATAAGATCATGCCCAACATGCTGCTAGGTGGGGCTGTTGCCACAGTTTATCGTTCCGTTGCAGCCGTCGGGCTGAACGCCGTAGGTACCCAGCGGATAGTCCTTACAGGTCTTTGGCACGCAGCACTTGCAATCCTCAGTCAGCGCGCCGCAGCCGTCGGGCTGCGGGCCGCAAGTACCCGGCGGATAGTCCGCACAGGTCAATTGCGTACAATGCCCGGTTCCCGCGCAGAAGATGACACATGCCTCGCCCGCGTCGGCGCCCGAGGTCTGGTCGCCGTCGTGTGCCGTGATCTGAATCCGGTACGAGTGACCTGAGATAAGGCCCGCCTCATACTTGAACTCCGTACCAAAACCCTTTGCGTTATGACCTGTTCCTGGGCACGAAGCGGCGGTACATGGGCACTTGACGTTGGCGGCATCAGCGGGTACCGGGTCCGCCGCCGTACCGAGATTCCAGTAGTTCTTCGGCGTCGGGTCGGGGCCGGGCGTGCCCACCCTGCCCGTGGCTGACACAGCGGCTGCCTTCCAGGTGCCGAAAGCCGCAACCGGGTCATATGGCGTGCCGCCTGATTGCTGGTCGCCGGCTTTGCAGTTCGGGTCGAAGGTGATGTCGGTGATGTACAGCGCCGGCCGCATGGGCCGCCCCGCCCCGTCTACGCAATTTGGATCGCCGACCTGCGGGTAGTACACGGCACCTGGGTTCGAGGGCATGGCCGAAACTGGACTAGCTGTCGTGCTACAGCCCAGCGTCATCGATTTCTCGTCCTGGAAAAAGGCCTGAATCTGCGCCGGATCCTTGCCTCCGCCGGTTGCATAGATTCCACACAGGATTGTGCTCTCGTCGAAAGTGGTGGCGACATAGCCGCAACTGTCAAGCGTCGAGGTTGCGGCGGGCACGGTTACCCCCGGCTGGCAGCCGACGGTCCCAGACCCGGTGCAGGTTCCGCCTATGCCGGGCGACCCAGTACAATCGGTACCGTTGCAGCAAAGACTCGGTCGCGGAGCGGTCTGGGGTGTGCAGGTGAGGCCAGAGGCACAAGCCCCCCGGTCGTCGCAAAGACATCCTTGGCGGCCGACGATACAAGTCGCGGGGAGATAACTGTTTCCTACCAGGCCGCCATCGGCGCTGAAGCCACCGCATACGCTAGCTACACCGCCACAGCCGCAGCATTGCGGGAGCGTACAATCCCCGCAATTGATGGTTCCACCGCAATTATCCTGCACGGGCCCACAGTCCTTACCGATGCCTGCGCAGTCCGCGGGTGTGAGAGGCATGCAAGGGGTGCATTCATTCGTCACAGGGTTGCATAGGCTCACATTGCAATTGTCGTAGCCGCAGGCAATGAGGTCGCCGCAATCGTCAACGATGTTGCCGCAACTGGTCGGCGTGCAGATCGCGGCCTTGCCACAGTCCATGTTTGCGGTGGTACCCCCGCTTCCAAGGGTGACGATGGGTCCAGCGCCACCGCGGGCGCTGCTGCTCACGCCACCGCCGGCTCCGCCCGCCGACAGGACCGTGCCGCCCCCGCCCCCGCTACCCCCATTCAGGTCGATGGGCTGGGTTGGCCCGCATTGGACGAGAAGCGCGCCTGCGAGCATGCACGCGGCGATTGAGGCAATTGTCTTGGCGGTTGCTGATTTCTTCATTGGAGCCTCCATCCCGAAACGCAAATTTTCGACGCCCGCTGTTCTGCCCAGGGCCAGGCCACCAAGGCAAACTCACCCTCCACCGGAGCGAAAATCACGGTCACGAAATCCGAACGGAACCTATTCCCCCCATTCTACTCCCTCAATGGGAGATTCTAACAAGAAGGTAGTCCTGACCCTGCTACGAATCGGAACATTCCGGCGTCTTCGCGTTACCGGTGCAAGTTGCCAGAAATCCCATTGAAGTCCAGGCGGTTGGGCGGCTGGCCCCGCCCTGCCTCACGACGCAGGTTTCGGTTGGCTGCGGAGGGCATATCCTGACGCCAGCGCACGGCGTCGTCTCGGTCAGGACAGGCGCGAGGCGTGTCAGCGCTCTGGGAGTGCCAATGATTCGGCGTCTCGGCCCGCATTTCGGTCTCCTGGTGTAAGCTGCGGTGCTGGCGCCGTGTCAGGCACGACGAGCACATCCTACCATGGTGCGAAATCAGGGCTTTCCCGAGCAGACTCCGCCGCGCCGAGGTGTCAGCATCCGCGGAGGGTTGCTGATTGCCTTCGCCCTGGTTGTGTTGTTGGTCTTGGGCAGCTTGTTGGCCGCGTCGCTCATCAGTACCGCGCGCCTGGCGCGCGACGTCGCCGGATCCCTGATGTTCGCGTTGGGGCGAGATGCGGAGGCCCGGCTGCACGATCTGTTCGATCCAATCGGGCAGAAGATGGTCGAGGACTACGCGGCTATCCGGCAGGGGCGGTACTCGGCCAAAGATGCAGAGACGCGCAGAGAACTGCTGATGCCCGGACTTTTCTCGCTGCCCGAAGTCGATTCGATGATGCTCGCCGATCAGCAGGGCGCGCATTTTCTCATTGAACGCTACAGCGAGCCCGTCCGCCGGTCCGCACTCCTCAGATCCATGTCGGATCGGCTGCCTTCGCCTGACCCCAGCCGCCTGCAATTCCTCACGCGCGATTTTCGGCCCGGCGAATGGGGTGAAACCAGTCGGTGGGCGCTGTGGGAGGACGCCGGGCGACAGCTCGTGCAGAAATGGGATCTGTCCCTGTCCGGCTACGACGGCCGGCAGCGCCCCTGGTACAAGGTGGCGATGGCGGCGTTTCGCGATCAAACCCTGCCCGAGGCGCAGGCCGCCGCGGCGAGCCTGGTGGCATGGACAGATGTCTACCCGCTCTATACCGCGAAGGGCCCCGGCATCTCCGCGGCGGTCGCCGCGCGCGACCCGTCGGGCGAAATCCTGATCGTTACCTACAACCTACCGCTAAACGAGATCGCGAAGTTCACGACCTCAGCCCAACCCTCGCCGCGCGGGATGATGTTTGTACTGACCGATGACGGGAGGCTGCTGGGGCCGCCCCGGGGCCGCCGAACCGAGGGCAGGCCAGACGCCGACGTGCCTTTGCTGCAACCTGTGGTCGAAGCCGGCTCTCCCAACCTTGCGGAGGCAGTGGCCAGGTGGCAGGCCGACCGCGGAGGCCAGCCTGATCGTTTTCGTCTCGCGCTCGACGGCGAAGCCTGGTGGGCGGGATTCACCCCTTTCGAGTTCGGCTCGCGGCAGCGGTTCTGGGTCGGTGTGCTGCTGCCCGAGTCCGACCTGATTCCGGCGGCCCACCAGTATCAGTGGCTTATCGCCGCCGTCGGACTTCTAGCCCTGCTCGCCGCCGCCTTGCTGGCGCTGCGTCTCGCCCGCTGGTTTTCGCGGCCTTTGGCCGAACTGGCGGCGCAAAGCCAGCGCATCGCCTCGCTCGATTTGACCGAAACCGCACCGGTGCACTCCCCCCTGAGCGAACTCGACTTGCTGTCCGTCACCCTCGGCCGCATGCGCGACGCCCTCCGCAAACACATCTCCGAGCGCGAGCAATCCCGTCGGGAAATCGTCGAGCGTGAGCAACAGGTGCGGGCTTTGGCCGAGAACTCGCCCGACCTGGTGGTGCGCCACGACCGCGAAGGACGCTACCTGTACGCCAACCCGGCATTTGCCGTCGCGACCGGGCTTTCCCCCGCCGAGGTGACCGGGCGGCGGATAGGCGAGTTCGGGTCTTCCGCGGAATATCTGGCACTCTGGCAGCGAACCCTCGGGCAGGTTTTCGCCAGCGGCCGGCCTATCACCGTCGAGTTCGAGCTCAAGACGCCCGCCGGTCTGCGGCGCTTCGAGTCGCGGGCCATTCCCGAAATCGCTGGTGACGGGGCAATCGCGTCCGCTCTAGTCGTTTCCCGCGACGTCACCGACCGGGTCGCCACGGAGCGCGCCTTGCGCCAGAGCGAGGAACGCTATCGCACCCTCATCGAATCGGCGATCGTCGGCATCGTGGTCCACCAGAACGGGCGCGTGCGCTACGCGAATCCGGCTGCGCTCCAGATAATGGGCTACCAAACCGCGGCCGAGTTTCCCTGGCAGCGCGACTGGAATGAATTCGCTGCCCCCACTTTCCGCTACGAATTGCGTTCCCGAACCGAGGCCCTGCTCCGTGGAGCGCATGTGCCTCCTCATCCGGGCTGGCAGATGCTCCGCAAGGACGGCTCGTACTGCTGGGTACAGTCGAATCCCACGCGCGTCGAATGGGACGGCACCGATGCCGTGCTCTCCTTCCTCCGCGACATCACTGAGCTGCGCGACGCCGCCGACCGGCAGAGTGCGCTGGAGGAACAGCTACGGGAGGCGCAAAAGCTCGAAGCCGTTGGTCTGCTCGCCGGTGGCATCGCCCACGACTTCAACAATCTGCTCCAGGTCATCAGCGGCAACGCCAGCCTCGCGCTCGTCCCCGACAGCCGCGATCGTGAGACGGCGTTGGGCGCGATCGTCACCGCCGTCGCTCAGGCTAGCCAGCTCACTCGGCAGCTCCTCACCTTTGGACGCCGGCAGGCGCTAAAGTGGGAGAGCGTCGATCTCAACGGCCTGACCGCCACCCATCTGGCGATGATCCGCCGCCTGATTCCCGAGAACATACGCATCGATTTTCGCGCTGCCCCGCAGCCGGTGGTGACCGAGGCGGACAAGGGCCAGATGGAGCAGGTTCTGCTCAATCTCTGCCTCAACGCCCGCGACGCCATGCCCGACGGCGGACTCTTGTCGGTCGCGATCGAGCCGGTAGAACTCGACGCCACCACCGCGGGACAACTCTGCCAGGGGCCGGCCGGGCGGTTCGCCCGTATCACAGTTTCGGATACCGGCCAGGGCATGACCGCGGCAGTGCTGGAACGGATCTTCGAGCCATTCTTCTCGACCAAGCCGCGCGACAGGGGTTCCGGCCTCGGGCTGGCGGTTGTCTACGGCATCATCCGGCAGCACGGCGGGCACATTGCCGCCCGCAGCGAGCCGGGCCAGGGTGCGGAGTTTGTCGTGCTGCTACCCTGCCAGACCCGCGCGCGGGCCCTGACCGAGGAGCCACCCGCCGAGCCGGCTCGCGACGACCAGGGATCCATCGCGGCTACGATTCTGGTCGCGGAAGACGCCGAAGCGGTCCGCCGGGTCGCCGAAAAGGTGCTGAGCCGTTTCGGCGCGCGGGTGATTGCCGTGGCCGACGGACAGCAGGCAGTTGATCGGTTCGCCGCCGATCCCGGACAATTCGACCTGCTCTTCCTCGACATCATGATGCCGGGGCTCAGCGGTTTCGAAGTTGCCGCGCGCTGCCGTGCAGTTCGTCCGGACATTCCAGTGTTGTTTGCCAGCGGCTACGCCGCCGAATCGTTGGAGGCCAAGGGCGAAATGACCGCCAATGACCCGATCTTGCGCAAACCCTATGATCCGGAGGCTCTGCGGGCCGCCGTGCGAAAGCTGATTGCCGGGCCGAGCAGACGGGGTCAGGTGTGAAGGGTGTTTCGCCCAAATCGGTTTTCCGTTTGACTTGACCGCGGTTGCAGCAAAGTCCCCACCATGAGAGTCGGGATTCAGCAATGGAGCTGCCGCCGGTTAGCGATGGCAAGCGATCCGCCGCCAGCGGACCGGTGCCGATGACCGCGATGCCCACGGGACCGAGCGGCGCAGCTCTGGTCGGTGAGAAGACGATTGGCCCGCGCATCGCGGTGCTCGTGCCTTGCCACAACGAAGAGGCGACAGTTGCAAAGGTTGTCGCGGATTTTCGTGCCGCTCTCCCGACCGCCACGGTCTACGTCTACGACAACGCTTCGACCGACCGAACCTGGGAATTGGCTTCTTTCGCTCTGTGCGGGCTTCATTCTCGACAGCGTGACCCGCGGTCGCCTGGAAATGAAGCGGATGCGATACTTGAGCTTTCCGGCCTCGCGGTGATCGCCGCGAGCGATGAATCTTTTCAGGGCGTGGAGGTCTTGAACGCCACCTGAGGTGTGCTACTTTGCGCGCCTCACCATGCGATTGTTGGTTCGCATCGCAGACGGCGCGCGACGCTACCTCGCCAAACTCCGACCGTTGTGGCCTATGCTCCAGCGTTTTGCCGGCTCCGACGCCGCTCGCTGGGCAGTTGCATTGGCCATCGCCCTTCCTGCGCTCTATTGGGTGGTCCTCAGCACATGGGTTGCCTCCTACAATGGCATGGGTCGCGACCAGGGAACGTTCCACTACTCGGGTTGGGCGTTCACCCACGGGGACCGTCTCTATCGCGACGCTCGCGATGCGAATGGTCCGATGGGGGCGTATGTCCACGGCCTCTTTCTCATGCTCGGCGGAGCCGACGACCACGTCTTTCGCTTGCTCGAATTGGGCACCACGAGCCTGGTTTTCGCTCTCGTCGGACTCTTTCTTCCCGGTTTCGTGCTCCGCTCGGGCACCCAAAGCGCAAAGCCGTCTTTGCTGGTGCGGCTGTGCTGGGCGCTGGCCTTCTGGACTCTGCTTTCGGCTCAATATGAACTCCACAATTTTTGGACCCAGGCGCAGCGCGACGGATATGCGCTGTGGTTCATCCTGCCGGGCTACCTGGCCCAGGTGGTTGGGCACGTGCTCACCGCCGAGAGGCGGCGCGAGCGACTGGCCCAATGGCTCCTTTTGCTCAGTGGGTTTCTGGTCGCGACGTCGTGTCTTGCCAAGCCGACGATGCTGCTTTTTGTGTTCCCCCAGATGCTCACCGTGCTGGTGGATAGTGAGTTGGCCGGTCGGCGCAAGCAGCTTCTCGGACGACTGTGTCTTGGAATGCTCGGTGCGGCAGTCTTTCATCTTGTCCTCCTAGCCCTGATTGGATCGCCGATTGAATTCCTCCGCATGATCTTTGTTGATGTTCCGCGGTTCTATCCGTACATCTGGGCCAAGGGCCGCAACGTAATCATGAACGCCTACCCAGTGAGCTGGTCGCTGGTTATCAGCGCCGCCATCCTGGGCATGATTGCCATGGGCCAGCTCCCGAGGCGTTTCGTCGCCATCGGGCTGGGCGGGCTGGTCGGCCTCGCCAGTCTGCTCATCCAAAACAAGGGCTTTGAGTACCACTACCAGCCCCTGTCAGCTTTCATGTGGCTGCAGGGCGGCCTGCTCGCCCTGTGGCTTTCCGAAACCTGCCTGCCGGAAAAGCACCTTCGCGCGATTCCTTTGGCCGGGGTCTTGGTGCTGGCCTTTCTCAGCGTCGACGTGGCGACCAAGAGTCCGCAGTTGGCCCACCTGGATTTTCCCGACCGATTCGCGACACCACAGTCACGTAAAACGGACCAGTTTTACAACAACTTCAACAACGGCAGCTACCAGTCGGGCGACCTGCATCACGCTGCCGAGTACCTCAAGGCCCACACCAAACCCACAGACCGGGTTTTTCACTGGGGCATCGATCCCTACGTGCTGTTTCTTGCCGAGCGCAAGGCGGCCACCCGCTACGTGGCGGCGGGCTGGGAACTGAACATGACCGCAGCGCTGGCCGGCGCCCCAACCCCCGCGCGGGCCAAGATCATCACGGACCATCAGTTGCAGCAGGCCAAGGAACTGGCGCGCGAACTCGCCGCGCAGCCTCCCGCCGCACTCGTCATCATGGATGGGCTGTATTGGGGACCCGACGGATGGGCTGACTTGCAGAAATGGTGTCCCGAGGCGGGCAAGTTCCTCAAGGAGCGATATATCGAGACGATTCGCTTCGGCAAAGCGCGCCTATTCTTCCCCAAGTAGAGATACGAGCCGAGGCCAGGTCGGTTCGACAAGCGAGCGAACGAGCAGCGGCGCGTGCAGCCGCCGGTATCAAGTGCACGGACCGGTCAGGCGGGTCGGAGTGATTCTCTTGAAAAGCACAACGCTTCCTGAGCTCTCGGTAAGTTGCATCGTCTCCTGATCTGGGAACGTGACGGTGCCACCACCCGCGTCCCTGCCCAGACCGTCCGTCGTGTTGAGAGTGGACCCATTCCATTCATACATGCCTGCGTCGTCCTGTCCGCTGCCCAGACAGTACCCCAGGTCAGGTGAGTAATCGGGAATACCAAGCTGATGCAGCATCTGCCAGGTGCGGTCATCGTTGAATCTGACGCCCGTGCTGTCGAGCACCGTGCAGTCGCTCAGCTTGCAGCGGAACCAATCTCCGGTGAGGGCGGATGGGTTGGGCGTCGTCGACGAACCGCAGCCGCTAAGGTCGAGGCTGAGAAAGGCCAGGATTGCCGAATTGCGAAGAATGGTTCTCATCATCATCGGACTGGTCTCCTCCAGCCGAAAAGCCACAATCGCTACTATTCTAGACAGGTGCCTCCAAAGTGCAAGCCGGCGCTTTGGCGGGCAAAGAGACTGGCTACGATCCCTGCCAATACCTAACCGGACCCGTATCGCTGTGGACAAATCGCGCGTGCGGGTAGAAGCCGACCCCGCCCAGGCGCAGCGAGCGCACGAAGCCGAGGAGTTTCTCGGTGGGCACCCCGCGGATGCGGAAATCGACGGCGTTGCCTTGCGTGTGCTGGCTCTCGCGCGCCACCTGATGGCCCTTCTTGCGCAACATCAGATTGTATTTGGGCGAGCGATAGCCCGACACCACGTCTATGCGCTGGGCGTGAAAGTGCAGGGCTGCCGAGACCAGCACGTCGGCCAACTCCGGGTCCACGCTGGTCGCCTGGTTGGTGAAGTGGTCGCGCAGGAAGGTTCGGAACCTGGCCAGGTAGGGCTGGCCGGGAATGAAGGTCATCAACTCCCGCGTCCACTGATTGTGCAGGGTGGCCAGTGGCTGCACGCGCGCGCCCACCGGCGGCTTGGGTCCCGCCAGCCTCTCGGCCGCCTGCGCGCAAGGTTGGCGCGGCAGTGGCTTCTTGCCCGCGTGACAGATGCGGGGCGGGCGCAGTTGCTCGTCGGTCACATGGACGTCGGGGCGATGGGCCTTGTCAGCCAGCCAGAGTTCTTTCTTGCTCCGTTCGCGCAAAGGCGGCAGCAGGTGAAGAGCCCGCTCATCGCTGACCGGGACCAGGGCTTCGGCGGGAAAGGCCTCGCCGGAACAACCCGGGCACTCTGCGAGATCCGCGGCTGGCGCCACGGGGAGCAACGTGCCCAAAAAGAGCCCCACCCAGGGAAACATATACAAACATGGTAACCGGCGCGGCCATGTGGCGCCAGAACGGCGATCATTCCGCGAATGCCCGCGATAGCCATCCGCGGCAATTGCATGTGCATTTTGGGGGCTAGACGCTCTGTAGGTTATCGGACAGGATGCCTCCGCCGTAGCGAGTGAACCGCCAGACACAGAGGGAGCATGACCATGTTCAAGATCCAGACCCTGAACAAGATTGCCATGATTGGCCTAGAGGGATTTCCGCGCGAGCAATACGAGATCGCCTCGGAGATGCTCAATCCTGACGCGATCCTGGTGCGCAGCGCAGACATGCACAACATGCAGTTGCCTGCCTCGGTGAAGGCCATCGGTCGCGCTGGTGCCGGCGTGAACAACATCCCGGTCGAGCAGTGTTCCAAGCGCGGCATCGTGGTGTTCAACACCCCGGGTGCCAACGCCAACGGTGTCAAGGAACTGGTGCTGGCTGGCCTGTTGCTCTCGTCACGCCGGATTGTGCCGGGCATAGAGTGGGCGAAGACGCTCAAGGGCAAGGGCAAGGAGGTGGGGCCACTGGTGGAGAAGGGCAAGAACGACTTCGTCGGGCCCGAGATCAAGGGCAAGAAGCTGGGGGTGATCGGCCTCGGCGCCATCGGCGTGATGGTTGCCAACGATGCGGTGGCGCTGGGCATGGAGGTGGCGGGCTACGACCCGTACATCTCGGTCGAGGCGGCTTGGGGTCTCGCGCGCACGGTTCGCCGTGCCACCAGCCTGGACATGTTGCTGGCCCAGTCGGACTACATCACCCTGCACGTCCCGCTCATGGACCAGACCAAGGGTATGCTCAATCGCGACAAGTTTGCCTTGATGAAGAAGGGCGTGCGCATCGTCAACTTGGCGCGCGGTGGTCTGGTCAAGAATGCCGACCTGCTCGAAGCGATGAAGGCGGGCACGGTCGGCTGCTACGTCACCGACTTCCCCGATGATGACCTGTTGGATGTGCCCAACGTGATCCCTATTCCCCACCTGGGGGCGTCCACGCCCGAGGCCGAGGACAACTGCGCGGTCATGGCGGTGGAGCAGGTGCGCGACTTTTTGGAGAACGGCAACGTGAAGAACGCGGTCAACTTTCCTGCGTGCGCGTTGCCGGTCATGGGCCGCAATCGCATCGTGGTTGCCAACGCCAACGTGCCCAATATGGTGGGCCAGATCACGACGGTACTGGCCGCCGACAAGATCAACATCGCCGACATGATGAACAAGAGCGCGGGCGAACTGGCCTACAACATCATCGACATCGACGGCAACGTGGCCGAGGCACAGGTCGAGAAGCTGCGCAAGATCGAAGGCGTCATTACCGCGCGACTGATCGCGAAGACGTAGGGTTGCTAGTCGCGTGGGGAGCCGGCGAGCTTTGCTCGCCGCGCACCATCGCGGGAGGGCATGGGAACCCTTTCAGGGTTCCCATCTTATTTTGCGGCGCTGGCGCGCGGGCGGATGCCGATCAGCTGATTGAGCGAGCCGGAGGCGAACCCGGCCAGGTCCAAGACCACGAAGGTGA
>Ga0182017_10001644_pt1 | contig 17176 bp, 17 predicted proteins | sample 712E3DmetaG_FD_120492 | JGI IMG/M metagenome (GOLD analysis project Ga0182017, IMG submission 120492) | Permafrost microbial communities from Stordalen Mire, Sweden - 712E3D metaG | ecosystem: Environmental > Terrestrial > Soil > Wetlands > Permafrost | place: Sweden: Stordalen | collected... | reverse complement strand
TTCGCCCCCCACGATCCCCTGAGAAAGCGCCGCCATGAGCCCCGCCTGGGGAGCCGAAAGATTGGCGCTCCCGAAGCCTCCGGTCGCCGGGTGGGCTGCCAGGTCGGCGTTATGAAGAACGTAGAGAGGGAAGAACATGATGAGCCCCGCCACGATGACACCCAGGATGTCCCCGATCTGCATCTTGGATGGGGTACCACCCAGTATGTGTCCGACTTTGAGGTCCTGCAACATCTCCCCCGCGACCGCGGAGGAGACGCACACGACAGCAGCAACACCAAGGACAGCAGCCACCCCCTGGATCCCCTTGACGCCGATGATGACCATCGTCAGCGCCGCAATGACCGTGGCAGCGAGCGTGAGGCCGGAGATCGGGTTGTTTGACGACCCGATCAGTCCGACGAGGTTCCCCGATACGGCGGCGAAGAAGAACCCGGTGATGAGCATGACGATTGCGGCGAGTATCGCTCCGACGAACATCTCCGTGAAATAGAAGTAGAGGCCTATCATCAGAACGAACACCATGATCACGCCGAGAATCACGAGCTTGAAGGGGAGGTCCCTTTCCGTCCTCTCGGTGGCGGCAGCCTGTCCGGCCGATTTCCGCACATCGGCCACACCGCGTTTTACCCCCAGGATGAGGTTCTTTCGCATCCGCCAGAGAGTGAAACAGGCACCGACGAGCATGCCTCCCACTGCGATGGGCCTGACGATGTACCGGTAGAGGTGGCCCGTCACTGCAGCCCATGCGGCCATCGAGTCGCCGTTGTTCATCGCCGTGTACCTGTCGATGAGCTGCGGCCCCAGGAAGAACACGAGGAGGGGAACAAAAAGTCCCCAGGCAAGAAGCCCTCCTGCGAAGTTGAGGGCGCCGAGTTCGGGTCCGATGATGTACCCGACGCCGATGTATGCCGGCGTGGCCGCCGGCGCGGAGATCGTCGTGATCCCTCCGCCCGCAACTTTCTCGGCATCCCCCTTGAGTCCCAGTCGGACAAACGATTCCTTCAGCCGCCCCACGGCGACCTGGAAATCGAGACCCGTGGCTTGAAGGACGCCGAACCCGTCCAACAGCTTGATGAGGGCGCCGACACCCATCGCCTTGAAGAGCTGGATTGCGGCATCGGCACCCCGCTGTCCCGCTTTATGGATTTCCGATGCGGCGACCGACTCCGGGAACGGGAGCCCCGGGTCTTCCACCATCACGCGCCGGAGTATCGTCACAAACAGGATCCCCAGGACTCCCCCCAGGATCATCAATGCCGCCGCCGTCAGATACTCCGGAAGCATCGTATCGGGAGTGAAATTCCATATGCGCAGGATGACGAAGGCCGGGATCGTGAAGACCGCTCCGGCGGCAACGGACTCACCGATCGAGCCGACCGTTCGCGCGAAGTTTTCCTCCAGGAGCGTCCCCTTCATCAGGCGCAGGACCGCCATGCCGATGACGGCCGCCGGGTATGTCGCGGCGATTGTCATGCCGGCCTTCAGGCCGAGATAAGCGTTCGCCGCCCCGAGGATGACGCACATGAAGAGCCCGATGACGAGCGCACGGAGTGTGAATTCCTTCATATCCGAAGAGGCCGCCACCATCGGCATTTGCTTTGACTCAGCCATTGTCACTCCTTCGTTATGGTGAAGATGAGCCGGACTACTGGTTGCGCATGAACAGCGCTTTGAACACATACCCCGCAACTTCGGGATTTTCCTTGAACCGCCGCGTGGAGTACCCGTACCAGTGCGCTCCGAACGGGACATACAGACGAACCCTGTGGCCGTCCCGCACGAGACGTTTCCTGAGCTCGGGGCGCACCCCGAGGAGCATCTGGAATTCATACTGGTCCTTCCGGAGCCCCCCCTCGCGGATGAGGCCGTAGGCCGCATTGACGAGGACCGAGTCGTGGGTTGCGATCCCCACATAGGCATTTCGCTTCAGCATCAGCCCGAGGAGCCGGATGAAATTCTGCTGTACTTCCTCACGCGTCTGGAAGGCGATCTCCTTTTTTTCCCTGTAGATCCCCTTGCAGAGACGGAAGTTCGGCCTGTCGTTCAGGAGCCCCAGAACATCATCTTCGGACCGCCTCATGTAGGCCTGGAGCACGATCCCCGTGTCGGGAAACTCCCGGTGGAGTGCGCGGAATATCGCAATCGTGTCCGTGGTACATGTCGAGTCCTCCATGTCGAACCGGACGAATATGTCATGGCTTGCAGCGACCTTCAGGATCTCCCTGACGTTCTCCGCACAAAAGTCCTTGTCGAGTTTCAGGCCGAGCGACGTGAGCTTGATGGAGAGATTGGAGTCGAGTTTATCCCGGGCGATCGTATGGAGGACCTGATTTGATTGTTCCCGCGAAGCGATTGCCTCGTCCCGACGCGTGATGTCCTCGCCCAGGACGTCCAGCGTGGCACAGACCCCTTCCGCATTCAGGGCGCGGACCGTGTTGATGGCATCCTGAACGGTTTCGCCGGCGATGTAACGGCCGGCGAAATAGCGCACAATCGGCTTCGGGATTGCGGGAATCGCTGCAACAACGAGCCGGTTTAAGAGATGCATAGGATGTCCAGTATCTGTTGGTTCACGCACTACCCCTCATCGTCCATTTCCCCGCCCCGCAGGATTCCGGGGTGTACAGACGAAGAGGAAAAATGCCGGGCGGAGCAGCCATGCAGTAGTTTCAAAGGGAGAGAACGTGGAGCGAGCGGTTTCGGTTTGCGGCAAAAATATACCCATCACCCCCCTGAAAAGCAAGGTACGTTCCGTGCGCATACTCAGCGGAAGAGGAGGTTCACAACCCACACGGCCGCGAGCATCCCTGCGACATCGGCGATGATGCCGACGGGGACCGCGTGGCGCGTGTCCCTGATCCTCACGGAGCCAAAATAGACCGCGAGGACATAGAACGTGGTTTCAGAACTACCGTACATCGTAGACGCCATGATGCCGATCAGCGAATCGGGTCCGTGGACCTTCATCAGTTCCGTCATCACTCCGAGCGAACCGCTCCCCGAGAGGGGGCGCATCAGCGCCATCGCAAGGGTTTCGGAGGGCATGCCGATCAGGCCCGTCACGGGGGCAAGGAGCCTCGTCAAGAGCTCCAGGGCACCGCTCGCCCGGAAAATGCCGATCGCGACAAGCATCGCCACAAGGTACGGAATGATCCGCACGGCGGTCGTGAACCCCTCTTTCGCCCCTTCCACAAACACCTCGTACACCTTCACCTTCTTCAGGATTCCCCACCCGAGGAAGACAATGAACATCACGGGGATGGCCGCAACGGCGAGCATATTGATGAGTGCGCGGAACAGCTCAGCCATTGTCCGCCTCCACCTGCCTGCGGTACCGCGGGAGCCGCTGCAGTATCCGGGATGCGGCAATGCCGGCGATGGTCGCACATCCGGACCCGATGATGGACGTCCCGATGATGATCCCCGGGTTTGCCGATCCCGCCGCCGCCCGTACCGCGATTGCCGTCGCGGGGATGAGGACCAGCCCGCCCGTGTTGATCGCCAGGAACGTGACCATGGCGTTCGTCGCCGTGCCGACTCTGGGATTCAGCCTGTTGAGCTCCTCCATTGCCTTAAGGCCCATCGGCGTCGCCGCATTGTTCAGCCCGAGCATGTTCGCCGCGATATTCATGATCATCGCCGCGAGAGCGGGATGGTCCTGAGGGACATCGGGGAACAACCGGCGGGTGAGAGGAGCCAGGAGCCGGGTGATGATTTTCAGCAGCCCCGCCTCTTCGGCGACCTTCATTACTCCGAGCCAGAGCGCCATCACGCCGATGAGGCCGATCGAGATGTTCACGGCGGTGGCCGCGTAGTCGAGTGCGGCCGCGGTGACTGCTTTCAGCTTCACGAACCTGACAGGCTCCATCACCATCCGGACCGATGCGGCATTCTCATCCCCCGAGAGCTTCATCGCTGCGACCGATGCGGTGAGCCGGTCTTTCTCTGCTGCGTGGCGTGCCATCTCCCTCCACCGGAGGGGGGAAGAGTCACCGATCGCCATTACCACCGTCGAGCGGCCGGAGGCGTCTACGGAGATGATCGCCGCCTGGCGTACAGCCGAATCGGCGGCCCCCGGCCCGTAAAACGCATTAAACTCGTCTGCGGAGAGTACCATCGTCCCTTCCCACGTGGAACGGAGAGGAGAAGGATGCTTCGCGACTTCAAATCTCACGTCGAGCGGGATCCCGTTACGGTACGTGTTCCCCGCCTCGTCGGCAATGTCGCTGCCGGCGGCGACGAGTATGCCGAGAAGGATGAGCGAGATCCAGATGTAGTTCAGCATGGGGGGCCGGTGTTTGAAATTCAGACAGAACCAGAGTGCCTGTCCCGCCAGGAACCGGCGGGATCAACGATCACGGCACCTGCGGCGCCACTCCTGGGCGTAACTTTCAGAACCCGAGCCGGACAGTCAGACCGGGAAAGGAGCGCACGAGCCCCGGGGTGCCGGGAAGGAGACGGAGTGAAAGGTCCTTCCCGACATCGAAATCAAACAGGCTCGCATCGACGTAGGCATCCGCGACATTCAGGATGTAGAGGATGACAAAATACCACGCAAACGTATCGCGCTGTTGCTTGTAGAATTCCCTCTCCCTCAGGTAGGTGTCGCTGTATATTGCATCCGGGGAATTTGGCAGAAGGCTCGCAGTGAACTTCTCGCGAAAATCCTGCGTCCTGCGGTTCTGATCGAGCCACGTCGAGACAAAGTACAACCCGAGACCGAAGACGACGGGGACTTTCCAATACGATTGATTGTAGAACTGGCCGGCTCCGGGGAGGACGGCGGAACAGAGCATCGCGAGACCCGGCGATTTTGCGGGGAGTGCCGCATGACGGAGGGTGTCGATTCCCCGCGCGGCTGAGTCTGCACCCTTCAGGACCCGAACGGAATCAGCACGCGGAGCTCCGGCGGAAGGGATCTGCCCCCGTAGGAGGGGGACGTTCAGCAGGATCATGAGCGCCAGCACGTGCCGGGCGACCGGTTTCATCGTATCCTGTCAGAGAGAGCGGGTGATCCCTATCGCATCTATCTCGACGCGGACATCCCGGGGGAGCCGGGCCACCTCGACTGTGGATCGCGCGGGAGGGGACACACGAAAGTACTCAGCGAACACTTCATTCATTCCCGCGAAGTCCCCCATGTCCTTCAGGTACACGGTTGTCCTGACGACCGATGCGAGATCCGAACCCCCCGTCTCGAGTATCGCCTTAAGGTTTTCGATCACCTGCCGGGTCTGGGCCCTGATGTCACCGCTGACGAGTTCTCCGGTGGCCGGGTTGATAGGGATCTGCCCCGCTGTGAACACGAACCCCTGGGGTGCGACGGTCCCCTGGCTGTACGGACCTATCGCCCCCGGGGCGTTCGGTGTGGAAATGATGGTCTTCTCCATTGGTCATCCGAAGTTTTGTGGCCATGTTGTGTGGCCAGGTTGTTGTGGCGAACTTCTTTTGTCGAAGTTCCTGCTGCGGTCAACGTGTCCCGTCTTCGATCTCTGAAAAGATCTCCAGTATCCGCTCCAGGTCGTCAGCGGAATAATACTCGATGACGATCTCCCCTTTCCCATCCTGCAGCATTCTCACCTGCACCCGCGTCCCCAGGAACTGGCGGAGACGCTCCTCGATACTCGAAAGTGAGCTCGAGACCGCCCCGGCGGTCCGGACACCCGGGCGGCGTGCTCCCTTCTTCCCCCCTTTTTCGCGTGCCAGCCGTTCCACGTCGCGGACCGAGAGGCCTCTGCCGACGGTCTTCCGGAATATCTCCATCTGCCGGTCCGGATCATCGATGGCCACAATCGCCCGGGCGTGGCCGCTGCTTATCTCCCCTTTCCGCACGGCATTCTGGATGGGCTCGGGGAGTCTCAGGAGCCGCAGGAAGTTCGTGATTGTCGTCCTGTCCTTCCCGATCTTCTGCGACACTTCTTCCTGGGTGTACCGGCATTCGTCGATGAGCCGCTTGTAGGAGATGGCGATCTCGATCGGGTTGAGGTGTTCCCGCTGGAGGTTTTCGATAAGCGCCAGCTCGAGCATCTCTTCGTTTGAGCGGACCCTGATGATGTACGCGGGGATCTGTTTGAGTCCCGCTTCGCGCGCGGCGCGCACGCGGCGCTCCCCCGATATCAGCTGGTATTCGTCACCGAGCCGGCGGACGGTGATCGGTTGAATGATCCCTTTCTCCTGGATCGAGCGCTTGAGCTCGTCGAGCGCGACGGGCTCAAACTCGGCCCTGGGCTGGTACGGGTTCCGCTGGATGCGGTCGAGTGCGATCGAGGCGATGATGTCGTTGCTCACACCGTCGTCCTGCCCTCCCACCGGGAGCGGAGGGACTGCCGCCTGGCGCGGGATAAGCGAGGCGAGCCCTCTGCCGAGGACGGGCTTTGTTCGGGTCATGATGTCCCGTTCATAGTGTGATGATCTGGTGGTTGTTCTTCAGCAGGACTTCCTGCGCGAGATCCATGTAGTTGCGGGTTCCGGTCGAAACAGCGTCATAGAGGATGATGGGTTTCCCGAAACTGGGTGCCTCGCTCAGCCGGACATTGCGCGTGACGACCGATTTGAACACCTTCTCGCCGAAATACTTCTTCACCTCCTCCACGATCTGGTTCGAAAGGCGAAGGCGGCCGTCAAACATCGTCAGGAGCACTCCCTCGATGTCCAGGGATTCGTTCAGTTGCTTCTTCACCATGCTGATCGTGTTCAGGAGCTGGCCGAGTCCCTCGAGCGCGTAATATTCGCACTGGACGGGAATGAGGACGGAGTCCGCCGCCGTGAGGGCGTTGAGCGTCACGAGTCCCAGGGAGGGGGGACAGTCGATGAATATGAAATCGTAGTCGTTCCTGACTGCGTCCAGCGCCGTCTTCAGTCGCCTTTCGCGGTCATCGAGCTGGACGAGCTCGAGCTCGGCCCCGACGAGATTGATATGGGAGGGGATGACGGAAAGATACGGCATCTGGCTCTTTTGAATCGCATCGGCCGCCGAGAGGCCGCCGACCATGACCTCATACGTGCTCCGCCCTTCGGAAGAGGTTTCCAGTCCTATCCCGCTCGTTGCATTCGCCTGCGGGTCGGTGTCCACGAGAAGGGTCCGCTTCTCGGCCGCCGCGATACAGGCTGATAGGTTGACCGCGGTCGTGGTCTTGCCGACACCCCCCTTTTGATTCGCTATGGTGATAATCTTGCCCAAGACCTACCGTCAGGAATTCGGGGACCGCCTGATCTCCACCCGCAGAACGGAGGGGGGGGAGGCGCGCCCGGGATACAGAGGCGTGAAACACCGTGAAACATCGGATTGTTTAAAAAGATACCTCTTTTGCAGGTTCCATGCAATCAAATAGTACAGTCGGGGGAGGCCGTGGAAGGGGCGCAGGGGGCGCTCTTTTGGGGACGCCCGCTATGCCGGGGACGGGCCAGTATCGCGGGACGGAGAGGGGAGTTTTTCTTCTGCGTGGTGCTTGACGACATGTGCCTCGGCGACAAACACGACCTCTTCGGCGATATTTGTGGAAAGATCCGCGACGCGCTCGAGATTCCGGCTGACACGGATCAGGTCGAGCGCCTGTTCGATAACGACCGGGTCCGTCCGCATGAGAGCCACGAGCTCATCCACGATCTTCCTGTTGAGGTCGTCGATCGTGTCGTCGCTCGTGAGAACCGCCCGTGCCTTCGCGGAGTCCGCGTGGATGAACGCATCGATTGAATCACGGAGCATCGCCTTCGTCACCTGCGCCATCTTCGGGAGGTCCACGAACGGCTTGACCGGCTCCCCCCCCGCATACTTGAGAGCGGACTCGGCGATGTTTACAGCATGATCGCCGATCCTTTCCAGGTCGTTGTTGATCTTCAGCGCTGCCAGTATGAACCGGAGGTCCGTCGCTACGGGCTGCTGCAATGCAAGAAGGTCCACGATGGCGTCGCCGATTTCGATTTCCATCGCGTTGATACGCTCGTCCTGGGCGATGATCTCCCGGGCGAGATCCGCATCTCTCTCCAGTAGCGCCCGGATCGAGCGCGCGATAGATTCCTCGGCGAAGCTCCCCATCTTGATGAGGTTGGTCTTGAGTGCCTCGAGTTCTTCGACAAAGTGGCGCTGCATGGCTGTGCTCAGGAAAGTGACGGGTATAACATACTGAACGGGGCCGGAATGTGCAAGGGCGGAGCTGTCAGTCACGCCACAGAGCGGCGTAATTTTCAGCCCCGCCTGAAGCCGGCGGGACTTTCAGCGTCGAATCCCTTCGCCGGCGTTATGCTTGACCAGCTTCGCCTCCACGATGAAAATCACATCTTCGGCAATGTTGGTGGCGTGGTCGGCGAGCCTTTCAAGGTGGCGCGAGAGAATGAGGATATGGGCGGCTGCCTCGATCCGGTCGTGCCGGTCTTTCATTTCTGCAACGAGCGAGCGAAAGAGGCCGCCGTCGAGCTTGTCGACAACATCGTCGCTCACGAGCACACGGGAGGCAAGCGACGCGTCGCCATGGATGAACGAGTCCAGGCTGTCCCGTACCATGATACGGGCGATATTGGCCATCTCGGAAAGCCGTGTCGAGAGGAGAAACTCCCGGTGGGCGACAAGCGGCTCAACCCGCTCCGCCACGTTGACCGCGATGTCCCCTATCCGTTCGAGCTGCGAATTGATCGCAAGAGAGGACATAAGGAGCCGGAGATCGACGGCGACAGGCTGCGTGAGTGCAAAGATGTCCATGCACTGCCTGTCGATGAGTGTGTCGAAGGAATCAACTTCCCTGTCCCTGACCAGCACCTCGCGAGCGCGTGCCGTATCTCCTTCAAAAAGGGCGCGGCAGGCGGACCCGAGCTGTCCGTCCACAAGACTTCCCATCGTCACAAGGTTCCCTTTGAGATCCTCAAGCTCCCGTTCGAAATGACGATCCATATCAGCCGAACCTGCCCGTGATGTAATCTTCCGTCTGTCTCTTATCCGGAGTTGTAAATATCCGTTTCGTCTCGCCGATCTCGATCAGCTCTCCCAGATAGAAGAACGCCGTCATGTCGCTCACACGGGCCGCCTGCTGCATGTTGTGTGTCACGATAACAATAGTATAGTTCGCCTTCAACTCGTAGATAAGCTCCTCGATCTTGGCCGTCGAAAGCGGATCCAGGGCGCTCGCGGGCTCGTCCATCAGGACGACCTCGGGGTTCACGGCAAGCGTCCGCGCGATGCACAGGCGCTGCTGCTGCCCCCCGGAAATGCTCATCCCCGATTTGCCAAGGGAGTCCTTGACCTCGTCCCACAGCGCCGCCTGCCGGAGGCAGCGTTCGACGACTTCGGCAAGATGCTTGCGGTTATGGTGGCCGTTGAACCTGAGTCCCGCCGCAACGTTGTCGAATATCGACATCGTCGGGAAGGGATTGGGCTTCTGAAACACCATCCCCACCCGCCGGCGGAGGTTCACCGCGTCGATTTCCATGATGCTCTCCCCGTCGAGCATGACCCTCCCCTTCATGGTACCCCCCGCCACCTCGTGCATCCGGTTGAGGCACCGGAGAAACGTCGATTTGCCGCACCCCGAGGGACCTATGATCGCCAGGACACGGTTTGTGGCCACTTCGAGACTGACGCTCCTGAGCGCCTGGGTCTTGCCGAAGAATGCGTCGACATTTTTCGCAACCATTTTTGCCGGCAGCGCCGCCTGAATGGCAGGGGACGGCGAGCCTGAAGAGACATCCATGACTTTCCTCTCGGAATTTGGTGCCAGATCAATGCTCCGCATAGCGGCTCCGTGTAACAATCCTGAATATGACGCTGAGCAAAAAGATCAAAGCGATCAACACAAACGCCGCCCCCCATGCCTGCCGGATCCAGTCCTCAAAGGGAGCCTTCGAGTAGTCGTATATGAACACCGTCAGTGAGCCAATCGGTTGATCGATCGCTGTTGACCAGAACCTGTTCCCGAGCGCGGTGAAGAGCAACGGCGCCGTTTCCCCTGCAGCGCGTGCAATGGCCAGAAGTATCCCCGTCGTGATTCCTTTCAGCGCCGTCGGGAGTATGATCCTGAGCGTCGTCTTCCAACGGGGGATGCCGATCGCCAGGCCCGCCTCACGATACGACTGGGGAACGAGACGTATCATCTCTTCGGTCGTCCGCGTGACCGTCGGAATCATGAGTATCGCCAGTGCGACGCCCCCGGCAAGTGCCGAAAAGTGTTTCATCGGCAGCACGACGATGATATAGGCCACAACGCCGACGACGATGGAGGGAATCCCGCTCAGCACGTCGGCGAGAAAACGGGTAGTCGCGGCGAAGGGATTGTCGCCGTACTCTGCCAGGTAGATTCCCGCCATTATGCCGACCGGCAGCCCGAAGAGGGCACCGAGCCCGATGAGTATGCCTGTCCCCACAATGGCATTCGCCATGCCGCCCCCCGTTTCCCCGACAGGCTTGGGCATCTGGATGAAGAAATCAAGGTTGAGAGCGGAGATCCCCTGGATCAGCGTGTACGAGAATATGAGAACAAGGGGCGTCACCGCGATAAGAAGACACGCCAGAGAAAACAGAAGCATGGCGTTGTTCTTCGTCTTGCGCCAGAAGAAATACAGTTTCTCGTTCGTCGTCATGTCGTCTTGAACCTGCGCGTCACGCTCCACACGATGAGCCGGGCGAGCGCGTTCAGTACGATCGTCAGCACGAAGAGTACGAACGCGACCTCGATCAGGGCACTCGTGTACATCTTTGATGTCGCTTCAGCAAACTCGTTGGCGATAACGCTGGCCATGCTGTAGGCCGGACTGAAAAGGGATGCCGATATCTCCGAGCGGTTGCCGATGACCATCGTGACGGCCATCGTTTCTCCCACCGCCCGTCCGAGTCCGAGCAACGTGGCCCCGAGTATGCCTGATTTGGCAGTCGAGAGTATGATTTTCGTCGACTCCCATCGCGTTGCGCCGAGTCCGAGCGCGGCCTCCCGCTGGAGGTTCGGTATTGCCTGCAGCACATCCCGGGAAATCGAGGCGATGATAGGAAGGACCATCACCGCGAGGATGAGCGCGGCCGCGAGCATCCCGAAACCATATGCGGGACCCTTGAAAAACGGGAGAGAACCAAAATGCGACGCGAGCCAGGGCTGGAGATTCTGGCGGAGCCATGGAACAAGGACAAATATCCCCCAGAGGCCGTAGACGATGCTCGGGATCGCCGCGAGCAACTCCACAAGAAACGAGAAGGGACGCTCGAGCCAGCGGGGCGCAAGCTCGGAGAGAAATATTGCGACTCCGATGCTCAGGGGAAGGGCAATCAGAAGGGCAAGGAATGAGGAGAGGAGCGTCCCGAATATCAATGGGAGAGCCCCGTACTCATCGCGCACCGGGTCCCATGTGCTCGTGGCGAGGAAGTTCCAGCCGAATTTCGAGATCGTGAGTGCAGATCCGGCGTACATTTCGTAGCCCATCAGGAACACGAGCGAAAGCACGCCCAGGGCAAAGAGCATCGTCATGTGCTTGAAAACGAAGTCGCCGACGTTCCATTTGGTCTTAGATCCGCGTCGCACAAACGCCGCAGCGGCGGGGGGAACATTCCCTCCGCCGCCTGCGGTTGACACGTCAATCGGTACTGCGGAACTTTCCGGTGTCACGGTTGTTATTTGGTCTCAATCGTGGAGATTTTTTTCTCGACGAGCTTCACGACTTCCTTCGGAAGCGGAGCATAATACAGGTCCTTGGCGTATGACTGTCCGTCAGCCATCGCCCAGTGCAGGAACTTCACGAGCGCGGAGGCCTTTTCTTTGTCCTTCATCGATTTGTAGACAAGGAGCCAGGTGAACCCGGAGATAGGGTACGAGTCTTTGCCGTTCGCGTCGGTGATCGAAACGCGGAAATCCTCCGGCATGTTCGCCAGGGCACCCTCTGCAGCTGCCGAAACCGCGTCGAACGAGGCTTTCACGAAATTCCCGGCCTTGTTCTTGAGCGACGCATACGGCATGTTGTTCTTCACCGCGTACGCGAGTTCCACATAGCCGATGGAACCCTCGGATTGCTTCACGATTCCGGAAACGCCTTCGTTCCCCTTCTGGCCGAGCCCGACAGGCCAGTTCACGGCTGTGCCCTTTCCAACCTTTGCCTCCCAGGCTTTGCTGACCTTCGTCAGGTAGTCCGTGAAAATATAGGACGTCCCGCTTCCGTCAGAGCGGTGGGCGACGATGATCGCCACGTCGGGGAGTATCTTCCCCGGGTTAATTTCCGCGATTTTCGGATCGTTCCACTTTGCAATATCGCCGAGGAATATACCCGCGAGGACATCCGGCGTCAGACGAAGGTCCCCCGTATAGCCCGGGAGATTGTACGTGGCGACAACCGCACCCATCACAGTCGGGATGTGCAGGACCTCTGTCCCCTGCTTGTCCGCCGCTTCCTTGAGCTGTGCGTCGGTCATCGGACCGTCGCTCGCCCCGAAATCCACGGTCCCTTCTGTCACCTGCTTAATCCCCCCGCCGCTCCCGATCGACTGGTAGTTGAACTCGATCCCTGTTTTCGTGTGATAGACGTCAAACCACTTTGAATAGATGACATACGGGAATGTCGCTCCTGCGCCGTTCAATTTCAACTGCGCACGGGCAGGCATCACGGCCATCCCGAGCACAGCGGCGGCTGCAATGACGATGTTCAGTTTTTTCATGTGATGTCCTTTGCTTCAGTGTGTGTGATGATGTATACGCCGGCGACGATCAGAGGAACACCCAGTAGAATGTCACGCGCGCCGTGACCGACGCGTCGATCGAGACCGCGTTTGTGACGTTCCGCGGAGCCTGGTACGTCTCCATCTGGAGATTCGGTATGATCTGCACGTTCTTGTCAGGTTTGAAGCTCAGCCCGGCGATGAGGTAGTTCCTTGTGAGCGATGCGGCATATCCGGGCGCGCTCACAGCCCCCGCCAGAGGAAAACTGCTGTCGGTGTTCGGGTTGAATATGTCGTACCGCCCGATGAGGCCGATCTCGGGGGTAAACCAGTAGTAGCCGAAAATGCTCACGCCGAATGCGTTGAGCGACTTGAGTGTTTTCCCCGTCTTGTCGGACGGATCCACTTCCCCGTTTTGCGTCGACTGCATAAAGGCCTCAACGCCGAGCGTGAACGACGTCGGGTCGTTGTACGCTGCGAACAATGCGTATGTCAGAACGTTGTTCGGCAGTGTCGCTTTTGGCGCGGTGGTGCTCGCCGGATCGTTGATCTTGTCCTGCGTCCTGTAGTCGCCATCCAGCGTTACGATCAGGTTCTTGACCGGCTTGATCTGCAGATTAAGCGACACCCTCTTGTACCTGTTGACAGCGTCGTCCTGACCGCTGTTGTTCGAAAGCATGAACCAGTAACCGAACATCCCGCCGTCGTCAAATTTCCCGCGCAGGGCAAGGCCGAGATCGCGCGAGGAGATGATCCCCCGGAGGTCCATGATTGTTTTTTCGAGTGAACGATAGGCCCAGACTCCCTCAGAGATATCGTATGCGGTCGTGGGCTGCACACCGAATATGAGATCGCTTCCGGCAAATATGTCTTTCCATTTCATGTACGCGTCTTTGACGTACAGCTGCGAGAGAGAGCTTCCACTGAGGCGGGAGGCGGTCCCCGAGGACCCGTTTTCCGACGCGATCATGTTTCCTTCGAGCCGGAATCGCGCAGTGAACTTCTCCGAGAGGTCGTTGTCGTACGTGAAATAGATCCGACGGATCTGAAACGCCTGGAAGTCCTTGTTTCCCGGTACGACAGTCCTGGAGAGCCTCGAGAAGCCGGTGTCCTTGGCAACATTGTAAAAATAGTCGCCGAACACAAGTCCGGAGAACTTCCCCTGGGCACCCGCGAGGGCGACACCCAGGACGGCAAGAGTGCACATAAGCATAGCAATGCGTTTCATACCACCTCTTGTAAATGGTTAATGGATAGGAAATAATACTAATGAGTAGCGTAATCGCGCGGCTGGATCGACCCCTGCGGATGCAAATATACATCCGGACCGTTACCCCAGTATTACCCGCGCGTTAAGAAATTGTTAAGGGACGTATCGATTCAGCGTAGACGACCGGAATGAGCAGTTTCTCATGAGGCATCGTAAGAACAGCAGGGCCCCCGGCAGGCAGGGGTCAGGATCCGCCTGAGGGGCCCGTACTGTTCCCGGGGGCAAAGCCCTCCGGTACCGAATCGATAGCAGGGGTGCCTCCGCTCCACGCTCATTGCCGAAGGCGGGGAAATATACAGAGTGAATATTACGCCGGTGTAAAGGGAAGGTTAAGGTTGTGTTAATGCGGGGGGGGGAAAATAGTGACCTGAACAGCGTCAATTGAAACGGTCGCCGGGAGAAATCCTGTAGCCGCGGAGGAATTCTCCGACGGCCATCCGGTTTTTCCCCTCCTGCTGAAGTTCTTCGATCAAAATCGGAACATCCGCTGTTCCGACAAGGAGGGCGTCCTTCCTGACATCTACCATTCCAAGGATTCCGGGCACGATCCCGGGCGTGAGCGACCCAGTAGCGATGCGCGCGCGGAACAGTTTGAGGACCCTCCCCTCGTGCGTCGTGAACGCAGCGGGAGAAGGGGAGAGCCCGCGTATATGGTTACGGATCTGTTCGGAGGGTGTATGCCAGTTGATCCGGCAGTCCTCCTTGAATATCTTGGGCGCCGGGCTCGCGAGCGCCGGATCCTGCAGCCGGGAGACGGCTTTCCCCTGCTCGATCAGCCTCACCGAATGGAGAACGATCTCGGCACCCACGTCGGCAAGCCTGTCGTGAAGCGTCCCCGCGTCGTCACCGGGGAGTATAGGGGTGCGCGCCTGGAGGAGAACGCTTCCCGTGTCGACGGATTCCTCCAGGAAAAAGGTCGTCACTCCCGTTTCAACTTCACCGTTCATGATCGCGCGGTTGATCGGCGCGGCGCCGCGATAGCGGGGGAGGAGCGAGGCATGAAGGTTGATCGAGCCGCAACGGGGAATGCTGAAGATCTCAGGGGGGAGTATCCGGAACGCGACGACGACGATAAGATCGGGATTCAGGGAACGGACCGCACCGGCGAACGCCTGATCCCTCAGCTTTTCCGGCTGCATGACGGTGAGGCCGCGCGCAACTGCCATCTCCTTCACGGGAGTGGGGCTCATCTGCCTCCCCCTCCCGCGGGGCCTGTCGGGACCCGTTACCACGGCAGGGATCGCGTACCCATTCTCCGCAAGTATCTCGAGGCTTGGCACCGCAAATGAAGCGGTGCCCATGAACATGATGCGGAGTGTGGCCATGGAGGTTCCCCTAACGGGGGTCCGTGCCAGTTGCCGGCGGCGAGTTGCCGACGATCGGGTAATCGACATCCACTTCCCCGCGCTCAAGCTTGTTCAACCTCCCGCGCAGGAGTTTTCTCCTCACCGCGCCGAGGTGGTCGAGAAAGAGGACCCCGTTCAGGTGGTCGATCTCGTGGAGTATCACCCTCCCCAGAAGACCTTCAGCCGAAATCTCCTTCGCGTTGAAGCCTGTGTCGAGGTACCGCACCCGGATATTCTCTGCCCGGTTGACCTCTTCCCTGATGTCCGGAATGCTCAGACACCCTTCCTCAATCGTCCATGTCCCTTCCTCGCCGAGGATCTCCGGATTGATCATGGCGATCGGAGGTATGCCGGGCGCTTCCTCGATCACTCCCGCATCAACTACGATGACGCGGTGAAGCTCCCCCACCTGATTCGCCGCGAGGCCGATCCCGTTCGCCTTGCGCATGGTTTCAATCATGTCGGAGGCGAGGACGGAAATCTCCTCCGCGGGTTTCCTCACAGGACGGGCTTTCTTCCTGAGGACGGATTGGCCGTAAATGTAGATGGGGAGGACGGACACGATGCTGCTCAAGGCTAGTGTTAACCAGTTTGCTTCGGTCACGCCGGGGGCGTGACCTCGCAATGACTTCACTTTATGATCCTGCGGGCCCCGATGAAACGGTCGCGGTAATACGAGCTCTCCATCGAGGAGATCGTCACGCCGTACGAAACGCTCGCGTGGGCGAACAGGTCATCTTCGATGTAGATGCCGACGTGCGAAGGGGACTCCCCCGTCGTGTTGAAGAAGACCAGGTCGCCGAAGCGGAGGCGATCCCGCCCTATTTCCGTCCCCTCCCTGTACTGGTCGGAGGTCGAGCGGGGGAGCCGCAGGCGAAGCGCATTGCCATACACCGCTTCCGTGAATGCAGAACAGTCCATCCCCCCCCTTTCGGCCCCGCCGTATTCGTACGGAACGCCCAGCAATGACACAATCTCAAGGAGAACATGATCCCTGTTAAGCCCATCCGGGAGAGGCTCATCCTCCCACGGGCGCGCCTTAATGGCACGTGCGCCGCTGAGTTCCTTCGTCCGGGAAATCCCACCGGCCCTCCCCGCGGGATATCCCGCCCGGAAGCGCGGGGCCGTGGATGCGCACCCTGCCATACCGGCCGCACCGAGCGCCAGTGCACACGCCACCGGCAGCGCGGCACGGCGGCAGACATCACCGAGTGGTCTCATTCTCATCATCGACCCTGCGACGTCCCCTGGCCGGGCTCACCCCAGATACGCCCGCAATTGTTTGCTCCGGGATGCATGACGCAGGCGGCGGATCGCCTTCTCCTTTATCTGCCGCACCCGCTCACGGGTCAGCTTGAATTTCTCCCCGATTTCTTCCAACGTCAGAGAATGCTCGCGGCCGAGCCCGAAATAAAGGCGGATCACTTCAGCCTCCCGTTCGCTCAGCGTCGAGAGGGCCCGCTCGACTTCCTTGCTGAGCGATTCCTTCATCAACTCGTTGTCGGGAGCAGGCTGCCGTTCATCCTGGATCACGTCGAGAAGCCGGTTGTCCTCTCCCTGGGCAAACGGCGCATCCATCGAGAGGTGGCGTCCTGAGATCTTGAGCGTATCGGATACCTCGAACAGGGACATGTCGAGCTCTTCCGCAAGCTCGCTCGCACTCGGTTCGCGCTCAAACTCCTGTTCGAGCGAACTGAACGCTTTCCCGATTTTGTTCAGCGCACCGACGCGGTTGAGTGGAAGCCGGACAATGCGGGACTGCTCGGCAAGTGCCTGGAGGATCGACTGGCGGATCCACCAGACCGCGTACGATATGAACTTGAATCCGCGCGTCTCGTCGAACCGCTTGGCCGCCTTGATGAGTCCGAGGTTCCCCTCGTTGATCAGGTCACCCAGGGAAAGCCCCTGGTTCTGATACTGCTTCGCCACGCTGACGAC
>Ga0182017_10001643_pt1 | contig 17189 bp, 14 predicted proteins | sample 712E3DmetaG_FD_120492 | JGI IMG/M metagenome (GOLD analysis project Ga0182017, IMG submission 120492) | Permafrost microbial communities from Stordalen Mire, Sweden - 712E3D metaG | ecosystem: Environmental > Terrestrial > Soil > Wetlands > Permafrost | place: Sweden: Stordalen | collected... | reverse complement strand
TTTGCCAACGCTCCAAACAAACGCATAGAAATACCTGGTACCCCTACCATTGCAGGCCCCTGAATCGTTATCAATGTAACATCGTCTATAGATGAAATGCCTTTTATCAATGAATCACGTGTTGCATCAGTTGTTTTACTAATTAGAGTTCCTTTTGCTGAAGGATTAAAACTGTTTTTAATAGCTATTGGTATATTCTTCTGATAAACAGGCTGTATGGTAGGCGTATATATAACCTTGGCTCCAAAATGGGACAATTCTATAGCCTCGGAATAGCTCATGTTCTCGATAGCTAAAGCTTTTGGAACTTTTTTAGGATCGGCAGACATAAATCCATCTACATCGGTCCAAATTTCCAATGATTCGGCATTCAAAGCAGCAGCTATTATTGCAGCAGTATAATCGGAACCGCCACGCCCCAAAGTAGTAATTTCACCATTGTCATTTGACGCGATAAATCCAGGTAATATAGCAATTTGCCTAAAGTCTTTCAATGCATCAAAAATTAATTTATTCGTTTTGTCGAAATTGACTTTTGCATTTGTAAAATTCGAATCGGTTTTAATAAGTTCCCTGCTGTCAAAAAATACAGCATTTTCAAAAATACTTGCAAAGATGACTGACGAAAGTCTCTCTCCAAAACCTAAAATATTATCCTGAATTTTAGGTGCAACCTCCTGCACCAGGCATATTCCTTTCAGTATGTTTAAAAGTTCTGAAAAAAGTGAATCTGCTTTCTTCAACACATCATTTTGTTTTGGCTGAGGCACAACATGATTAATTATTTCTATATGTTTGTCCTTAATAATATCAAATTCAGCGGTATATGCCAGGGTATTCTCTTTAGCAAGTTTGCTGGTTTTCAGTAAACGGTCTGTTATGCCTTCAAATGCAGAAACGATTATAACTACCGGTTTATGTTGCCGGTTGATAATTTCCTTTGCTTTTTGAATACGGTCAGGATTTCCGATTGATGATCCTCCAAATTTTAAAATTTTCATCTGAATAATATTTATTTTCAAAGTTCGGATAGCTTGTCCCGCCTAAAGCAGGAATACCCACATGTCTCAATTTCAGCGCATAATATTTATGCTTTTGAGATTTCGCTAATCCGGACTTTGTATTACATTATTTTAACATGTGGGTTTCATTATGATTATTTAATGATTAAACAAATATAAAATAATTGAACATACTGTAATCAATAGAAAATGAAAAAGGGGCTTTGCCGGCCCCTTTTTCCTTCTTTTGTCAAGCGCTTACCGCTATTATATCTTTATTAATTTTTTTGACTAAACCTTGAAGGACTTTTCCGGGGCCTACTTCAATAAATTCTGTAGCTCCATCTGTTATCATATTCTGAATTGTTTGTGTCCACCTGACAGGCGCTGTAAGTTGTAAAATTAAATTTTGTTTGATCTGTTCCTGTTCATAAACGGCTTTTGCCGTCACATTCTGATAAACAGGACAAATTGGCTTAGAAAATTTTGTGGAATTAATTGCTTCCGCCAATTCTTTTCTTGCAGGTTCCATGAGTGGTGAATGAAACGCACCACCAACCGGTAACTTTAATGCCCTTTTGGCGCCTTTAGCTGTGAGCGCCGCGATAGCTTTATCAACGCCTGCAAGTGAACCGGAAATAACAAGTTGACCGGGACTATTATAATTTGCAGGTACAACTATGTCTGAAATTGATTTGCAAACCTCTTCTACAATATTGTCATCCAAACCCAAAATAGCAGCCATTGTGGAAGCTTCAGCTTCGCATGCTTTCTGCATTGCCATTGCTCTTTTTGATACAAGTATCAGTCCGTCTTCAAAAGATAATGCATTGTTGGCTACTAAAGCCGAAAATTCACCGAGTGAATGACCCGCAACCATGTCTGGTTTGAAATTATCTCCTAGTGTTTTTGCCTTTACAACTGAATGTAGAAAAATTGAAGGTTGTGTAACTTTTGTCTGTTTCAAATTCTCATCAGTACCAGCAAACATAAGATCAGTAATCCGAAATCCCAGTATGGAATTTGCCTTTTCAAATAATTCTTTAGCTAAGGCTGAATTCTCATACAGATCCTTACCCATTCCTACAAACTGAGCCCCCTGTCCGGGAAATACGTATGCTTTCACGATATAAAATTATATTTTGGCAAAAATAATGAGAATTCTTTAATAACCAATATTTGTAATAGTCACAACAAATGTTTTAAATACTTCTAAATCTTAAACATTCATTTTCAGGTATGTAAAGCAATATTTTTTATCAATTTTTAAAATCAAAAAAAAATTAATGATTGAGAAGTCTTTGTTATTTTCTTCTAATTAATATATTTGTCAACTATAAATTTTGAAAATAAGTAAAAAAGTAAAATATGGAAATGTTTAAATTAGAATGGATCGACTATGCAGTAATGTTGATCTATTTTCTTTTTGTAATAGGTATAGGATGGGCGCTTAAGCGCTATATGAAAGATGCAAATGCATTCCTGGAAGCTGGCAGGTCAATTCCCGGTTGGGTTGCGGGCCTTGCCTTTATATCAACTAACCTGGGCGCTTTAGAAGTAATGGGAATGTCCGGTTCAGGGGTGAAATACGGTATGCTGACTTTTCATTTTTATTGGATAGGCGCTATTCCAGCTATGATATTCCTGGCACTTTATATGATGCCTTTTTATTATGGATCAAAAGCGCGATCTGTTCCGGAGTACTTAAAATTAAGGTTTGATGAGAAAACAAGGGCATTGAATGCTATTCTGTTTGCCGTGATGACAATTCTGGCTTCAGGGATTTCAATGTATGCTTTGGCTATTTTAATGGAAAAAGTATTGGGATGGAATTTTGACCTGAGTATCATAATATCCGCTGCCATCGTGCTTGGGTATACATACCTTGGCGGACTTTCATCTGCTATTTATAATGAAGTACTTCAATTTTTTATTTTAATCTTTGGTTTATTGCCAATTGTATTTTTAAGCCTTAAAGATGTTGGGGGCTGGATGGGACTTAAAGATCATTTAGCTCAAATTATCCCAAACATTCCTGGTAAACATTTTGCCCCGGATACCTGGACCTCCACATGGAAATATACAGGCAGCGCTGCAACAAACCCCATGGGTGTCGCTTGGTATGGGATTTTTGCCGGATTAGGTTTTGTCCTGTCTTTCGGATACTGGTGTACAAATTTTCTTATTGTCCAGAGGGCCATGGCAGCCGAATCAAAGGTGGCGGCAAGAAATACCCCATTAATTGGAGCCCTGCCAAAAATGTTTATGCCTTTTCTTATTATTGTTCCGGGTGTTATTGCCATGGTACTTCTTAATATTCCAGGTAAAAATTTTGTACTCCCGGTTGAACATGGACAAATACAGTATAATTACACTATTATCATGTTATTAAAGCAATATTTACCGGCAGGTGTATTGGGATTAGGAATCACTGCTTTATTGGCTTCTTTCATGTCAGGGATGGCTGGTAATGTTTCGGCTTTTAATACAGTATGGACTTATGATATTTATCAAAGCTATTTTCGAAAACCAACAGGAAACAAAGTTGCAGATGACAAACATTACCTGAGTGTTGGAAAGCTTACTACAATAATAGGTGTAATTGCCAGTATCGGGGCTTCTTATATCGCATCACATTTCGATAATATAATGGACTTCCTGCAGACTATCTTTTCAATGATAAATGCCCCGCTATTTGCTGTCATATTCCTTGGTATGTTTTGGAAACGGACTACCGGCCATGCAGCATTTATTGGTTTGTTTGCAGGGTTCCTGGTTGCTCTTTTGCATCATGGTTTAACCGCACCAATTGGGGCAACAAATATATTTGCAGGAGGTTGGATTTGTACTTTGCACACTTATCCGGTTGAAATGGCACAAAACTTTTGGACCGCGATATTTGCCTGCTGCACCAGTACTTTTCTTACAGTCTCATTATCATTGGTCACAAAGCAAAAGATGTCTGATGATAAATTAGTTGGTTTGGTATACCAACTTACTCCAAAAACAACCGAAGATAATGTCCCATGGTACAAACGTTCGACAACTTTGGCTATTTTGGTACTTGTAATTGCAACTATTTTAACAATATTATTTTGGTAAATTAAATACTTATAATCATGGGCATAGATGTAAAACTCCCGATAGGACTGATGTTTGCAATATTAGGGTTGCTTTTGACAATATATGGATTATTCACAATCTCAAATCCCGAAATGTATCACAAATCATTTGGAATAAATATTAACCTCTGGTTGGGATTAGCAATGCTGGTTTTTGGAGTAATATTGCTTCTTTTTGTAAAAAAGAAAAAAGTATAATAATCATGATTTAACCCTTACAGGGTTCAAAAACCCTGTAAAGGTTATGTTTTCTTATATCTCAAAACTAAATCCCATACCGGTGAGTTGTTCATATCGTTCTCTGTTAAACCGGTATAGAAACGCTCCTTTCTTAGAATTTTCCTTATCCTTCTCATCAAATTTATCAAGAAGGTTCATAGACAATAGTTTTTTGCGAAAATTTCTTTTGTCAAGTTTCTGCATTAGGATAGCTTCATACAAACTCTGCAACTGAGGTATCGTGAATTTTTCAGGAAGTAACTCAAATCCAATAGGTTGAGTCCTACATCTCCGGCGAAGCTTGTTTAATGCCATTAGTGCCATGTCATTGTGATCGAAAATCAAATCGGGATGATTTTCAGCAGGGAACCATTCTGCACCATTTTGTTTCACAATTTCACGGTCATAATCATTAATCTTTATCAATGCATAGTAAGTGACTGAAACAACCCTTTCGAGAGGATCGCGAGTAATATCACCGAATGTGTACAGCTGTTCAAGATACACATTATTAAGACCGGTTAACTGGCATAGTATTCTTCTCGCAGCGTCATCAAGACTCTCATCCAAACGAATAAAACCTCCCATCAGGGCCCAATCCCCTTTTCTGGGCTCTACTCTGCGCCTGACCATTAAAAGTTTCAATTGATCCCCCTCAAATCCAAAAACAATACAATCTATTGCTATTAAGTGTTTGTCAGCATCATAAGTTAATTTCACTTCCATATTGGCGTTTAATACTTTGCTAAAATAACCAAATATTAATTGTTTACTAAATTTTTTAAAAGATTTAACTGTTCTATATCAATGTCGTTTAATTAAAAAACATATATCAGTTAAAGGCTTCGACTTCGCTCAGCCTGACAGATATATAGAGAGTCACACTGAGCAGCCTGTCCTGAGCTTGCCGAAGGGGAGTCGAAGTGTTTTTAGTATTAATTAAACGACATTGTGTTGTATATATTAATATCTTATTAAAGTAAATTGGCAACCAACAAGTTTTGAACTTTTATTTTGATATATTGTTCTGTTTAAAATCAATTTTGCAATAAAATATTCGAATGAAAACCAGGTTTGAAATAACATTAATAACTTGTTTTTTTATCTGTATAATAGCATGTTCACAAAATAATAATATGAAATTGTATCCTTTAACTCCCGAAGAAGAAAAAGTTATTCTACATAAAGGCACTGAAATGCCTTTTACCGGAAAATATGATAATTTTTATAGTAGGGGAACATACATCTGTAAGCGATGTCACGCACCTTTATATAAATCGGACACTAAATTCGACGGTCATTGTGGCTGGCCCAGTTTTGATGATGAAATACCGGGAGCAGTTAAGCGGATTCCTGATCCGGATGGAATGCGGACCGAAATAGTATGTGTCAATTGTGGAGCCCACCTGGGACATGTTTTTACAGGTGAAGGATTTACCCAAAAAAATACCCGTCATTGTGTAAATTCCATTTCACTCGTGTTTGTTCCGGATGATCCTAAAACACAACAAACAGAAAAAGCAATTTTTGCCGGAGGTTGCTTTTGGGGAGTAGAATACTACATGCAAAAAGCAAAAGGTGTCCTTTTAACAGAAGTTGGTTATATTGGAGGACATACTAAAAATCCAACTTATAAAGAAGTTTGTTCACATACTACCGGATATGCAGAGGCAGTTGAAATCACGTATGATCCTTCCAAAACTTCATTCGAAGAAATAACCAGGTTATTTTTTGAAATACATGATCCTACTCAGGTGGGCCGCCAGGGACCTGATGTTGGTGACCAGTACAGGTCGGAAATATTTTACTTAGACAATGATCAGAAGGCTACTGCAGAAAAACTAATAAACATATTAAAGGAGAAAGGTTACAAAATTGTAACCAGGTTGGAAAAAGCAGGTGTATTTTATAAAGCAGAAGATTATCACCAGCATTACTATGAGAATAATGGAGAAAGTCCATATTGTCACAGGTATGTTAAAAGATTTTAGCTTTATCCTGCTACTTCCAGCATGAATCCTGTACGATGGATATTTTGAATTGTTATCGTTGGATCATATTTAAGAATTTTCCTGAGTTTTGTTATGTAAACGTCCATACTTCGTCCCATAAAATAATCATCTTCGCCCCATATCAGTTTTAAAGCAAAATCCCGACGTACAAGCTGGTTTTTGTTTATACATAGCAAACGAAGCACTTCAGATTCCTTTCGTGTCAATTTGCGCGAATTATTATCGTAAGAAATGGTTTGATTGGTATAATCATAGACAAACTGACCGATTTTATATACTTCCTTTTCCACTAAAGAATTTGATACCGTGTGTGTACGACGAAGTATGGCTTCTATTCTCAGGACTAATTCCTCTATGCTGAATGGTTTGGTTATATAATCATCCGCGCCAATCTTAAATCCACGAATTCTGTCCTCTTTCATCGCCCTGGCAGTAACAAATATAATCGGGACTTTCGCATTTTTTTGTCTTATTTCTTCCGCTACAGTAAATCCATCCTTTAAAGGAAGCATTATATCTATTAGACATAGATCAAAGTTCTTCATAGAAAACAAGGATATAGCAGAAATACCATTTTCTGCCAGCTCAACTTCATATTCTGATTCACTTAAAAAATCTTTCATAACAAAACCCAGATTTTTATCATCCTCCACAAGTAATATTGATCCCTTCCTTTTCATATTATTTTATTTAATTGGTAGAAATATTTCAAAGCAACTTCCCCGGCCCGGTTCACTTGTTACAGTTATTCTGCCTGAGTGGGCTTCTACCATCTTTTTTACATAATACAAACCCAGTCCTGTACCCTGCACATTGTGAACATCACCTGTTGGTATTCTATAAAACTTGTCAAAAATGTATTTCTGGTTCTCCCTGGGAATCCCAATGCCATTATCCTTTATTGAAATTTCTATCTCACCATTAATGTCATTTGTTGAAATTTCAATCTCAGGATTATTCCTCGAATATTTAAAAGCATTATCCAATAAATTGGTAATAATATTTTCAATATAATTTGGATCTGCTAAAATCAGATTATTTTTAGAATTCAAATTACATGATATTTTGGCTGGCTTATTAAAATATTCAAGGGTAATATTTTTCAAAGAATTCTGTATGAATTCATGAACATCGATTTTTTTCTTCTTTATTTCTAAATTCCCCTTATCTAATTGGGCCATGTGCAATATTTTGTCAACCTGATAGCGCATTCTCTGATTTTCATCGAAAATTATTCTTGCATATTTGTGAATTTTATCGGTATTGATCTCATTGTTAATATTAACTAAAACTTCAGAAGCAAGAGAAATGGTGCTAATAGGTGTTTTAAATTCGTGTGTCATGTTATTTATGAAATCTGTTTTCATTTCAGAAAGTTTTTTATGCCTGAAAACCGCGAATACTATAAAGCTGAAAGAAAAAACAATAATTAACAGAAAAATTATTGATAGCGTAAGCAAACCCCAAATGCTTAAGAGTAAATTTTTCTGAAAACCTGGAAATAACAATTCAACATGATAATGAACATTTTTATAAATACATGAAAGGCAATGTTTGAAAATTACTTCTTTTGAAACATTATTCTTAAATCCTTGTGTTGCATAAATTATTGAATCATTACTGTTTTTAGCAATTGCAAATTCATAATAATTTTTTAGTTTGTAAAAATTAACATACTTGTGTAAAAGCGAATCAAGAATCCCCGGTTTAACCAAAAACAAAATTGCTGAATCCGAATTTGTTAAAGAAACACATTTGGCCTCATTATTGTTTAAAGAAGCCTTAATCTCATCAATAGTTGAACTTAAGGCTGATTGCGCCCTGTGTTCGAAGTTTTTTTGTGATATTTTAATGCCATTCACTACAAGGAGTGTTTGAGTGAAGATAAGCCCTAATAGGGCTATTGCAGAGAAAAAGATAATAAGTTTAATAGTAAAATTTTTCACTGAATGTGTTTAATATTAACAAATTTTAATATAAATGTTCCCGGAACAAATATAATATTTAGCAAATGCATAACAATTATATTAACAATACGTTAACATAATAATTTTCAGCTTTAAAACAACAGGTAAAAGTCTTTTGTAAGCTGCCGGTATTGCTCAGAATATTTTTGGCTGGATTTAGTGCCAATAACCAAAACTTCCTCGACGCATTTTTCAGGTTTTTTTGAAAATTCTAACAATAAACGCTTTACAGTAGAAGCTGGTTTTGTTTTTACATTGGTCCTGCGAATACAAAACATTCCATATCGTACGGCTTGGGCAATAAATACGCAACCTTCAGCATAAGGCAATATTATAGCTAGCCTGCCATTTTCCGTAAGCAGTTCTGATGAACCTTCCAGTAAATCGGTATTTGACAACATATCATTGTGCCTGGCCAGATTTCGTAATTTATTAATTGTTTTTATTGAGTTTTTAAAAAAGGGCGGATTACTTACAATTAAATCAAACTGATTCGAATTAGTAGCAAAATAATCCTGAAATGAAATCAATAATGGATTTATTCTTTTATTCCATTGACAATTTGATATGTTTTCGCAAGCCTGCTCATACGCGTGACTATCAATTTCAATTGCTTCTATGGTAGCTTTAGATCGCTGGGCCAGCATAATTGCTATCAAACCGGTTCCTGTTCCTATATCCAGAATTTTTTGAGCATTATTGATATTAACCCATGCACCAAGCAGAACACCGTCAGTGCCAACCTTCATTGCACATTTATTCTGATTAATTGTGAATTGCTTAAATTTAAAATAATTGTTCAATTTAGTTCAAAGTTTAAAGTTTAAGATTTGAACTTTAGGTTGAGCATAGGGTTTAGAAATAATAGTTTTTTCATAATATTATATTGGCACATTAGCACATTCTATTCTCATCTTCATAATTCTCAACTACTCATTTTCAAAATATCATTCAAAGGCTCCCATGCCGAACAGAGCAAAATCATATTTAACAGGATCTTCAAGGTCAAATTTACGAAGTATGGATGTTAATTCTTCCACTGCTTTCCAGTCATTTTGTTTTCTTTTTAAAAGACCAAGTTGACGGGCAGTATTTCCGGTATGCAAATCAAGTGGAATCATAAGGGATGCCGAAGGAATATTTCTCCAAAGTCCAAAATCAATGCCTCTGTCAGCACTTCTAACCATCCATCTTAAAAACAGATTTAGTCTTTTTGCCGAAGCATTTGCCTGAACATTTGCAACATGTTTTTCACATCTTAAAGAGTGAGGAAAATTCAAAAAAGCTTTGTGAAAATAAATAAATGAAGAAAAAATAGTATTTCTTTGAATAAACCCGTCAGTAAAAACCTTTTCAAGTCCGCCAATATTTAAATAAATATTCTGAAGCGACCTGAGAAAAAAAATACAATCTTCAGCCTGGAAAGTCCGATAAACAAAACATTCAATTTTTTTAAATTCCTTTTCACCGGCATTACAAATAAAAGAATACGGTTCATTATCCAGTAAAGACATCAATATTCCGGCACTTTTAATTATATTTTTTCTTTGTCCCCATGCAATAGTAGCAGTGAGAAAGCCAGCAATTTCTATATCTTCTTTCGTTTTGAAATTATGAGGGATTTGAATGGGATCTGTATATATAAAATCAGGACGCTCGTAAAAATCGGCTTTTTTATCAAGCATGCGCTTTATGCTTTCTAAGTCTTTTTCCTGAAGCATCATTTCATTATACCTGCTGTTTGCGATTAAATATTAAGTGGCAGAAAGTAGTGGCAATATTAATGGTAAATAATAATGCCAATAAACTTATTCAAAAAATCATTTCTGGCTTTATTTTATAAACTGCTTTCTGCTACTGCTTTCTGCTACTGCTTCCTGCTGCTTCTTTCTACTACTGCTTTCTGCTGCTGCATTCTGATAACTTATTATGCTACGTCTTCAGTCTGGTGTAAATATCCAACTATTTAAAAAAATTCAGCAACCTAAATCCATTCACCTGAAGCAACCAACTGAACCTTTCCTCCTACTTCAACTTCAATAGAACTATTATTCAAAGCAGCCTTCAAATATAACCTTGAAGGTCGTTGAATCTCATACCCCTGTTCACAAGTAATATTAATTGTCTCCTTTTTAAAATATAAATGTTTAACCAGATATCCTGCCAGACATCCATTTCCGCTACCTGTGGCCGGATCTTCCGGGATGCCGAAATAATCTACAAATACTCTTACATTAAGCTGGTTCTCAGGTTGATATGTTTCAGGACAAAATGCAAGAATGACTTTAGGTTCAACTTTTGAGAGAAAATTTAAATATTTCTCCTTGTCAATTCTGATTTGTTTGATTGATTTTAAAGTCTTCAAAGGAACTATAATTGCCGGCAATCCGGTTGAAACAACTTGTACCGGAAATTTATCATCTATATCTGAAGCCTTAATCCTAAGAATTTCCGATAATAATTTTGCACTGTAAGTGTCGCCAAATTTCGGTTCTTTTTGTTTCATCCACAGAATATCGTTAGCATTAAACGACACCGGGATAGTCCCGACTTTTAAGTCAAGGTTAACTATTTGATCCTGATTTTTTAATATTTCATGTTTTATAATCCAGGCAGTTCCCAACGTAGGATGTCCGGCAAAATCGACTTCTTCCATTGGCGTAAATATTCTTACCGGAAAACCTTTTCCTGAATCCTTGTTGTCAAGAATAAATGTGGTTTCAGAGAAATTTACTTCCCGTGCTATTTTTTGCATTTCATTATCTGAAATTCCTTTAATATCAGTAAAAACTGCAAGCTGATTTCCATGGTATTTTTCTTCTGCGAAAACATCAAGAACATAGTATTTTGAACGGCTCATAATATTATAAATTATTGATTAGATTTTTTAAATAAAGTTTGGCTATTGGCTATTGGCTATTATTTATCACCATTCCGTCCGCAAGAATTATTTTCCTGTCGGACATTTCAGCCAGTTCTTTGTCGTGTGTAACAATTACTATGGTTTGGTTGTATTTATCCCGGAGTTTAAAAAATAATTCATGCAATTCTTTTTTATTATTTGAGTCGAGGTTACCAGAAGGTTCGTCTGCAAGAATAACCATTGGATCATTGATAAGAGCCCTGGCAACAGCTACGCGCTGTTGTTCACCACCTGACAATTCATTGGGTCTGTGCTGAAGCCTTTCATACAATCCAAGAAATGAAAGTAATTCTTTGGCTTTTTCTTCTACAGCCTTTCGCTTTTTTATAGCTATCAATGCAGGTATGCAAACATTTTCAATGGCTGAAAATTCCGGCAATAAATGATGAAACTGGAAAACGAAACCAATGTTTCTGTTTCTAAAACCGGCCAGTTTTTCTTCATTTAATTCTGACGGATTAATATTATTAATTGAAACATCCCCTTTATCTTGTTTCATAAGGGTTCCGATAATTTGCAACAAAGTAGTTTTGCCGGCGCCGCTTGCACCTACGATTGAAACGACTTCACCTTTTTTTACTGAGATATTAATCCCTTTTAAAACCTTTAACTTTCCAAAGGATTTATGGATATCTACTGTTTCTATCACGACTATTACTCCTGTTTATTTAAATTTTTGTAAGGATCTTCATACGGAGAATCTATAATATCGCTTACAGTTTTTTTAATTTCATCTGTTCCGGTCTGGCTTTGATTTCTTACTTCCTTTATTTCATCAACTACTTCAGAGGAATGCTTTGTGATTTCATCTTTAATCTCATCAGTCGCTTTTTTTACTTCACGCAGCCCTTTACCAAGGTTCCTTGCAAATTCAGGTAGTTTGTCGGCTCCGAAAAGGACCAGTACAGCAAGCAAAATCAAGAGAATCTCTGAACCACCCATAAAATTGTTTATTAGATTATGCAAATATAATACATTGGGCCTAGCTAAATAATAAATAAATAAAAAGACCTTTAATTAAAAAAGATTATGTCAAATGCAAAAAGCCCCGATTCAAATACCGGAGCTTAAATATTAATTAAAATTATACCTACTTTATAACTGCGGAGCTTGAATGGTCTTCGGTTTGCCCCACATAATAAAGTCATATGCAACAGGTGTAGCATTAAACACTGATGAATACGTACCAATCGCGACACCCACTAATAAAGCAAAAATAAAACCTTGTAACATTTCTCCACCAAAAAAGAATATAACCAGCAACACAACTATGGTTATACCTGAAGTATTAACCGTACGGCCAAGTGTGCTATTGATCGCGGCATTTATGTTATTTGCAAGATCGCGCTTTGGATACAGCTTATTATATTCCCTTATCCTGTCAAAGATGATGACGGTATCCATAATTGAATAACCGATAATTGTCAACAAAGCGGCAATAAACTGCTGGTCCACTTCCATACTGAATGGTAATATTTTATAAAAGAGGGTAAAAGTGGTTATAACTACCATTGTATCATGGAAAAGAGAGACAACGCCACCTAAGCCAAATTTCCAATTTTTAAAACGGATTGCTATATATATAAAGATTATTATCAAACCAAAAAATACGGCCATAAATGCCTGCCAAACAAGATCCTTTGACATAACAGGGTCGACTTTTTGAGAACTCAATTCACCAATAATTTTATTCTGTGAATGCTCTGAAAACTGTCTATAAGTTAGGCCTGCTGGCAAATATTGCGTTAATCCCTGAAATAAAGTGGCATCAACAACTGAATCAGTTTTGGTTGACTTATTTTCAATCATGAACTTTGTGGTAATTTTTACCTGGGTCCCGCCAGGTCCGAATGTTTTTACTTCCGGAGCATCATGAAATACCTTTGTTAATGAGCTTCTTATATTAGAAGTAACAACAGGATGTTCGAACCGGACAATATAAGATCTTCCCCCGACAAATTCGATACTTGGATCAAGTCCCCTGACGAAAAGTGAAACAATCCCGGTACCAATAATTATAGCGGAGAAAACATACATTACTTTTCTTATTCCAATGAAATCAATCTTTGAGTTTTTGAATGTATTTATGGTAAAACGGTTCCCAAGAGTTATATTCGAATTCTTATCAAGCATCCATTCGAACATCAAACGTGCAATGAATATTGAAGAAAATAACGAAAGCAACAAACCGATAATAAGGGTTACGGCAAATCCCCTAATAGGACCGGAACCAAATAAGTAAAGTACAATACCCGTTAAAATTGTAGTAACGTGACCATCGATAATAGCTGAATACGCGTGCCAGAAACCATCCTTTACAACCATGCGCATTCCTTTACCTGCGCGCACTTCTTCACGCATACGTTCGTAAATAATAACATTCCCGTCCACTGCCATAGCAAGAGTAAGTACCATACCAGCAATACCAGGCAATGTTAATACTGTTCCAAGGGAAGTAATGGTTCCAAATAAAAACAAAACATTTGCAAACAAAGCTACGTTTGCTACATTACCTGCCCGGTTATAATACAAGGACATATATAACAATACTCCTATAAATGCAAAAACGAATGACAACAACCCGGCATGAATTGCTTCTTTTCCAAGCGTAGGTCCTACAACAGTTTCAGAAATTATACGTGCCGGAGCAGGTAATTTACCTGATTCCAATTGATTTGCAAGGTCCTTTGCCTCATCTATCGAAAAGTCGCCGGTAATCTGGGAGTTACCTGAAGGAATTTCAGAATTTACACGTGGAGCCGAACATACATAGTTGTCAAGTACAATAGCTATGCAGCGGCCAATGTTTTCCCTGGTCATTCTTGCCCATTCCCTGGTACCTTCGGCATTCATTGACATACTAATTTCAGCTGAAGAAGTGGTCTGGCTAAAATCCTGTTTGGCATTAACCACAACATCACCGGTTAGCGGGGCCCTGCCATCCCGCCCTGTTATTTTAATTGCATATAATTCGTAAGTATTGCCGGTTGCATCGTATTTTAATGGTTTAACTGACCATAGGAATTTGACGTCGCGTGGTAAGAGAGTACGAACTTGTTTAAGATTAAGATACAAATCAATTTTTGCAGTATCCTTAAAATGTGCATATCCAACTGATGCACCTGCTAGTGGTTCACCATTGTTTTTTTGAGCTAACCTTAAAAGTGAAAGTAAAGGATAAGTTTTAGCTGTTTCCTGCACCAATGAAGAATCTTTAGAACCTTTTTTTGTAACCTTCTTTTCGTTTATTTTGTCTAAAAGAGTTAGTCCTTTCTTGGCAGTATCAGAACTTGCAATACTTCCTGTTTTCTTTTCTTTTTTTATAATATCTTTTTGTTTCTCTTTTTTCGTTAATACCAATTTAGATGAGTCAACATTCACTTTTGAAGCATTTTCAATTTCGGCAATTTTTGTATTTGCATCCCAGAGATTCTTAATAATTTCAGAATTTTCGTAGGTTTCCCAGAACTCCAGATTTGCTGTTCCCTGAAGCAGTTTTCTGACACGGTTTGGATCTTTAACGCCTGGCAAATCAACTGAAATACGACCCGCGGTTTCCATCCTTTGAATAATCGGCTGAACTACTCCAAACTTATCGATACGGGTCCTTAATATCTTAAATGCATTGTCAATTGCTGAATTTGTTTGTTCCCTTATTACTTTGATAACATCATCATTTGTAGAATTAAAATTGACCTTGTCTTTTAATTCCATGGTACTAAATATAGCCGCGAGTCTGGCATTGGGGTCAACTTCTTTGAAAGATTCACTAAACAAATTAATAAAATCACCACCTACCTTTTTTTCCTGTTTTTCTTTAGCTTTTGCAAACGCTTTCAAATAGGTTGTGTCTTTACTGTAATTCGATAATGAATTGACAAGATCAGCAACAGAAACTTCAAGAACTACGTTCATGCCACCCTGTAAGTCAAGACCCAGATTTATTTCTCTTTCTTTACACTCTTTATAAGTAAATTTACGCAGACCAAGCAAAAAGCTGTAGACATCTTTACTTGATATAGAATCAAGATAATGAGATTTTAGTGAATCCAAGATTTGAGCTTTTATTGAAACACTCTCATTGGCAAATTGTCTGGCATTTTTTAGTGAATATTCCTTAGCCTGATTTTCAACCACCTTTGTTTTCCATGTGAATGATAACTGGTATATACACACCAGGGTTAATAAAACAGCTAATAACTTAACGGCTCCTTTATTCTGCATTTGTAAAATATTTTAATCGTTTATAAATTCAATTTTTTGAACCGCAAATATATAAATTTTATAATAAGGTTGTTATTAACCTATAAAACTAATTGTGCAGAAGAGAATATGATACTATCGGTTTGGTAAAGTCAGTACAGTATAATCTAAGCAAATGTCATTTTCAAAAAGAAAGTTTTGAGCATTATATCATAACCAAAATAAGTGTTGAAAAATATAAATCGAAGCCACTAAGACACCAAGAAACACAAAAATGGTTTTCGTGAATCTTTGTGTCTTTGAGTCTTCGTGGCAATTATTTTTACAGTTATTTATTACAAATAACAGATTAATATCGGAGTTTTAAGGCAACATAATCTATTAATTCACACACTCATTATTTAATTGTTTTTTTTAATCTCAAGGCGCCAATCTCCTGATTTTCCATTTTCCTTCTTCAATATAATATTCTATTCTGTCATGAAGACGATTCTGACGACCCTGCCAAAATTCGATAAATTGAGGTTTAAGAATATATCCGCCCCAATTTTCGGGCCGAATAACATCTCCATATTTGAACTTCTCTCTGATCTCCTTATGTTTCGCTTCGAGCCATTGGCGATCAGTAATAACCTGACTTTGCGGTGAAGCCCATGCTCCCAGCCTGCTTCCAATAGGGCGCGTTTCAAAATATTTATCGGATTCTGCCGGAGCAAGCTTTTCAACTTCGCCATCAATTCTGACCTGTCGCTCCAATTCGGGCCAATAATAAACTATAGTTGCATGAGGATTTTCGGACAAATTCATTCCCTTTTTACTTTCATAATTGCTAAAAAATGTAAACCCTTTTTCTGAAAAAGTTTTGACTAAAATCATCCTGGCAGATGGAACGCCTTTTTTATCAGCAGTAGCAATAATGGCCGCGTTGGGTTCATAAATCTTTACAGTTGCAGCTTCGCCAAACCAGAGTTTGAATTGTTCAATGGGACTGGCTGAAACATCTTTCTCATCAAGATTTTCAGATATAAATTCTTCACGAAGTTCAAATAAATCCATTCCGTTATTTAAAATTATTATTTTGTAGTCTAATTTACGATTTTATTTTTTACTGTAAAAGAAACAACAAGATTATTACATTGTTAAAAATTTTACCGGTAATTGATACGGACTATAACCTTAAAAGTTATACCGCAATAATATTTTATGTGAGAATTTTATAAGAAGTTGCATCCTGATATACATCGTCAGCATGCTTTTAGACTAAGATCCAGGCTTTTAATATGATGTGTCAAAGCGCCAATTGAAATATAATCAACGCCACATTCTGCATATTCACGTATATTAGATAATGTAATATTCCCTGACGATTCTGTTTTAAATTTTCCATTTATCATTTGCACAGCTTTCCTGGTAACTGAAGGTGACAAATTATCGAGCAGAATGCGATTAACACCACCTGTTTTCAATATTATTTCGACATCTTTTAGAGAACGGGCTTCAATTTCAATACTTAACTTTTTATTATTTTTTTTAAGATATTCATGGGTCTTATGAATTGCCTGTTCAATTCCTCCTGCAAAATCAATATGATTGTCTTTTATAAGAATCATATCAAACAAACCAATCCTGTGATTTTCACCTCCACCAATTTTCACGGCATATTTTTCCAACAATCGCATTCCGGGAGATGTTTTGCGAGTATCCAGAATGCGTGTCTTCAAATCCTTGATTTTTTCTACATA
>Ga0182017_10001642_pt1 | contig 17191 bp, 18 predicted proteins | sample 712E3DmetaG_FD_120492 | JGI IMG/M metagenome (GOLD analysis project Ga0182017, IMG submission 120492) | Permafrost microbial communities from Stordalen Mire, Sweden - 712E3D metaG | ecosystem: Environmental > Terrestrial > Soil > Wetlands > Permafrost | place: Sweden: Stordalen | collected... | reverse complement strand
CGTCTGCTGCGTTGCGGCTCCTCGACGATGCTGTCTTTTGCATCGACTGCGTCGCCGCGCCTTGCATCCGGCCCCGTCGCGCTCGCAACGCGGCTCACGCGGCCTATTAGGATAGGCTCTTAGCGTGTTTCGGGGACGCGAGAAGGAGAAACTCATCGGGGTGGACGGTCCGGACCCGCGCACGGAAGCGTCGGTGGAGGCGGGCGGGCGGGGATGCGAACTCATCGTCGAAGCGATGGCGCGGAAGGCGAACACACTCCTGGGAAAGGGAAACGCCGATGACACGAAGCATACTGATGTCGTGGAGCGGGGGCAAGGACAGCGCGCTATCGCTTCACGACCTTCGGAAGGACGGCCGGTTCCGGGTCGCGGCGCTACTTACCACCGTCACCGAAGAATACGACCGAGTCAGCATGCACGGGATCCGACGGACGATCCTGGAACGACAGGCGGAAAGCCTGGGCCTGCCGCTCGATGTGGTGCTCATCCCGAAGGTCTGCTCGAACGAGGCGTATGAGCGACGGATGCGCGAGGCGCTGGGACGGCAGACGGCCGGAGGCGTGAGCGCCGTCGCGGTCGGAGACATCTTCCTTGAAGACCTGCGGCGGTATCGCGAGCGGAAGCTGTCTGAGGCGGGTCTCGAGGCGGTTTTCCCCATCTGGGGAAGGAGCACGACGGAGCTGTCGCGCACATTCATCGAACTGGGGTTCCGGGCCCTCGTGACGTGTGTGGACACGCAGGCGCTGGACGGGTCGTTCGCGGGACGCGAGTTTGACGAGGGGTTCCTGGCGGACCTCCCGCCCGGGGTGGACCCCTGCGGCGAGAACGGCGAGTTTCACACGTGCGTCATCGACGGGCCGATCTTCTCGAGACCTATCCGCGTGACGAAGGGCAAGGTGGTGCTGCGGGAGAACCGCTTTCTTTTCGCCGACCTCGTGGCGTCGCCGGAGGACGGAACAGCTCAGGAGACGGGATGAGCGAGTGCATCCAGGTGTTCACAACGACGGCGAAAGAAAGCGGCGCGCGGAAGATCGCGAAGGCGCTGGTGAAACGGCGCCTGGCGGCGTGCGTGCAGGTGCTGGGGCCGGTCGCGAGCACATACCGCTGGCGGGGGAAAATCGAGTCGAGCAAGGAATGGCTGTGTCTTATCAAGACCACCGCCGCAGGCTATCGAAAGGTCGAGGCGGCCATCCTGGACCTCCACCCGTACGAGGTGCCTGAGATCCTGGCCGTGCCGGTGGCGGCGGGGTACCGGGGGTATCTGGATTGGCTCGCGACGGAAACCAAGGCGAAGAGGTGATGCCCCGGGATGAAGGCGGTATACCGGAAGGCGATAGCGGCGCTCCGGGCGAGAATGCCGAAATAAAGACCCGTTTGAACGGCCGTGCGGGGCCACCACCGGGGGGAAAAATCCGGGAAAAGTCTTGACATTACACGGAGTTACGCTAAGTTACACGGTCTCGTATGTGGGCCTCAGACCGCGTACTTGGCGGGAGTCCTCGGAGGCCTTTGCGGAAGAATCCAACCTGGTTGCACGGGAAGAACCATGAAGCTGCGCAAAACGACACACATGGCAAAGAGGGAAGAAGTGAAGGCCCGGTGGCTCCTGGTGGACGCCCGGGGCAAGATCTTCGGGAGACTGGCGGTCAAGGTCGCCACCATCCTTCAGGGGAAGCACCGGCCGTCGTATACGCCCAACGCGGACACCGGGGATTACGTGGTGGTGGTCCACGCGAACGAGGTGAAGCTGACCGGGCGGAAGATGACGGACAAGATCTACACGCACTTCACGGGATATCCGGGGGGCTTGAGGTCGATGCCTGCGGGCGAGATGCTGAAGAAACACCCGGACACCATGTTCCGCGACGCGGTGCGTCGGATGCTTCCGAAGAACCGGATAGCGGCGAGGATGCTGGACAAGCTGAAGGTGTTCGGCGGAGACCTGCCGGAGCACGGTTTCAAGGCGCAAGCACTCGAACCGACGGAGCTGTGATCGGAGACAGGGATGGAAGAAAAGAGCATTTATCTGGGAACAGGCCGTCGCAAGACGTCGGTTGCGCGGGTGAGACTTTTCCACGGGACCGGGGCGATCAAGGTCAATAAACGGGACCTGGAGGCCTACTTCCTGCTGGAGGACCATCGCCTGACGGTGAACGCCCCGCTGAGGGTGACGAAGACGCTGGGGAAGTACGACGTGACGACGCATGTAAACGGCGGGGGCATCACGGGACAGGCGGGCGCGGTGGCGCTGGGGATCGCGCGGGCGCTGGTGAAGGCCGACTCGACCCTGGAGGCGGCGCTGCGCGAGAACCGGATGCTGACACGCGACAGTCGGATGAAGGAACGGAAGAAGTACGGACGCCGGGGCGCCCGGAGGGGCTTCCAGTTCTCGAAGCGATAAGACGAGGCAGGAAGATTCGGTTCAGTTTTGTATCCGGAACACCAGGAGCGGGAACCCGGCAGCGGGTTCCCGTTTTTTTTGTTCCTTGCGGCATCCAAAGAGGGGAATCGAGTTGAAGAAACCGTTGGGAGTGATCACGCGACCGAAGGGGTTCCAGGCGGGCGGAGCGGCGGCGGGCATCAAGACGACGCCGGGCTTGCTCGACGTGGGGCTTCTCGTGTGCGACAGGCCGGCGTCGGCGGCGGCGGTCTTTACGACCAACAAGGTTAGCGCGGCGCCGGTGCAGGTGTCGCGGGAGCACTTCGCCCGCTCGCACGGACGGGTCAAGGCCGTGGTCGTCAACGCCGGGAACGCCAACGCCTGCACCGGGAAGCACGGCCTCCGGGATGCCCGGAAGATGGCGGGGCTAGCCGCGGAACTGCTGGACGTTGAACCCGCTCGCGTGCTCGTGGCGTCCACGGGAATCATCGGACAGCCTCTGGCGATGGACCGGGTGGAGTCGGGAATACGCGAGGCGGCGCGAGGACTCTCGGCCGACCGGCGAGGCGGCGCGCGGTTCGCGCAGGCCATCATGACCACGGACCGTTGGCCGAAGGAGGCGGAGGCGTCGGTCGTGATTGCAGGGACGCGCGTGCGCCTGGCGGGCGTGGTGAAAGGCGCCGGGATGATCGCCCCGCGGATGGCGACGCTGCTGGCATTCGTGACGACGGACGCGGCAGTGAGTCCGGCGCTCCTGGGGAAACTGCTGCGGAGCTCGGTCGACCGGTCCTTCAACCGGATCACGGTGGACGGTCACATGAGCACGAACGACACGTGCGTGGCACTGGCGAGCGGACGGTCGGGCGCGACGGTGCGGGGTGGGAGTCGCCGGGAGAAAAAATTCGCATCGGCGCTGGACGAGGTGACGCTGAACCTGGCGCTCGACGTGGTGCGTGACGGGGAAGGCGCGGTGCGGGTGGCAACGGTGCGTGTGGAGCACGCGCGGTCGGACGCGGACGCGGAACTCGCCGCACGGGCGGTCGCCGAGAGTCCGCTGGTGAAAACGGCGCTTTTCGGGGCCGACCCCAACTGGGGACGGATCGTCTCGGCCGCGGGGGCTTCGGGGTGCGCGTTCCGCGAAGACCGAACGAGCCTCCGCGTCAACGGACACGAGATCTACCGGCGCGGGCGGCCGCTGGCGCCGTCCAAGGCCGTCGAGCGGGCCATGACCGGAAGCCGCGTCACGTTCGTCCTCGACCTGGGACTTGACCGCGGGTCCTCCGTCGTGTACACCTGCGACATGGGACACGCATACGTGCACCTCAACGCCGAATACCATACATAACGAGACGCTCCCACCATGGAATGGGCACTGCTGATCTCCGTTCTGACGCTGGTGCTGATGGCGGAGTTCGTCAACGGGTGGACGGACGCCCCAAACGCGATCGCAACGGTCGTTTCGACGCGCGTGCTCTCGCCGAGCAAAGCCGTGGTGATGGCGGTCGTGCTGAACATCGTCGGGGCGATGTCGGGAACGGCGGTTGCGGAAACGGTGGGGAAGGGCATCGTGGAGGTGAAGGCGCTCGATCTCCTGACGCTCGGCTCGGCGGTGGTGACGGTCATCGCCTGGGGCACCGTGGCCTGGCGGTACGGACTTCCGATCAGCAAGAGTCATGCGCTCTTCTCGGGCCTTGCAGGCGCCGCCATGGCGACGGCGGGGCCGTCCGCCCTGATCTGGTCCGGGTGGCAGAAGATCCTCCTGGGACTCGTGTTCTCGACCGTCCTGGGCTTCGTCGGGGGGTTTTTCCTCATCATGCTGGTACTGCGGCTCTTCCACCGGAGCACCCCGCACAAGGTACGGGGGATCTTCGGGAGGCTGCAGATCCTGTCCGCGGCGTTCATGGCGTTCAGTCACGGGTCGAACGACGGGCAGAAGTTCATTGGGGTGTTCACGCTGGCGCTGATGCTGGGCGGTCCGCTGACCCACATGACGGTGTTCCACGTGACGTGGCCGGTAATCCTTGCCTGTTCGCTGACCATGGGAATCGGGACGTCGGTGGGAGGGTGGCGGATCATGAGGACGATGGGGGTGAAGATCACGCGACTGGAGCCGCACCACGGGTTCGCGGCCGAGACGGCCGCCGGGACGTGCATCGAGTTGGCCAGCCGCCTGGGCATTCCGCTGAGCACGACGCACACGATCAGCACGGCGATCATGGGCGTCGGGGCGTCGCGAAAAGCGTCGGCGGTGCGCTGGGGCGTGGCCGGGGAGGTGGTGACCGCCTGGATCCTGACGTTCCCGATCTGCGGGGCGCTGGCGTGGTTGGTTGCGAACGCCGCGATAGCGGTCCGCTATCTGCTTCACTGAAGGAGGATGTCATGTGGAATATCATTCCGCGGGACAAGGTGTTCTACGACCTGTTTGAACGGAGCGCGCGGAACGTCGTGCACGGGGCGGAGCTGTTGGCCGTCATCACGAACGACTGGTCAAGACTCAAGGACGTGACGGACGAGATCAGGGAGGCGGAGCACGAGGGCGACCAGATCGCGCACGAGGCGCTGACGCGCCTGGACCGGACGTTCGTGACGCCGCTGGACCGTGAAGACATCTTCGCGCTGATCTGCGGGATGGACGACATCATCGACGCGACGGACGCGGCGGCCAAGCGACTGGTGCTCTACGAGCTGATGGGTCCCAACGAGGACCTCGCGAACCTGGCCCGGACGCTGGTGGGAGCAACCAAGTCCCTGGCCGATGCCATCACGGGACTGCGGAACATCCACCGGAACGCCCGACAACTGCACGACAACTGCATCGAGGTGCACCGCCTGGAGAACGAGGGCGACGCCTTCCACAACCAGGCGCTCAGGCGTCTTTTCGCCCGGGAATCCAACCCCATTGCCGTGATCAAGTGGAAGGAGATTTTCGAGATCGTGGAGGGGGCCATCGACAACTGCGAGGACGCCGCCAACACGATCAGCGGCTTGGCGCTGAAGCACGCCTGAGCGGCGGAAAAGGGTGCATGTCATGCCGGGCAAGGTTGGAATCACGACGACGGTCCCCATCGAGGTCATCTACGCGAGCGGGCGTACGCCTGTAGACCTCAACAATCGCTTCATCACTTCCGACAATCCGAAACTCCACGTGGAGCGTGCCGAGGGCGCCGGGCTCCCCCGCAACCTCTGCGGGTGGATCAAGGGTCTCTACGACGTGGGCATGACGTCGGACGACCTGCCCACCATCGTCGGGGTGACGCAGGGGGACTGCTCCAACGCGCACGCCCTGATGGAACTGTTTGAGCGTGCCGGGAAGAAGGTGATTCCGTTCTCCTACCCGTATGACGCCGACCGCGGGTTGTTAGAGCTGCAGATCAAGGAATTCATGGCGGAGTTCGAGGTCGACGCGGGCTCAGTACAGCGGACCAAGGAACGACTCGACCGCATCCGCCGAAAACTCGTCCGGCTCGACGAACTCACATGGGAAGAGCGCCGCGTGAGCGGGGGCGACAACCACCGGTGGCTGGTGAGCGCGAGCGACATGAACGGGGACCCGGATCGGTTCGAGTCGGAGCTGGACGCGTTCCTGCTCGATGCGGAGAAGGCCGTCCCGTGGAGCGGCGGGGTGCGTCTGGGGTACGCGGGCGTCCCGCCCATCTTCAGCGATTTCTACGAGTTCGTGGAGTCGCACGGGGCGCACGTGGTGTTCAACGAGATGCAGCGACAGTTCGCGATGCTCAACCTGGAAGCGGACATCGTGGAGCAGTACCGGAGGTATACGTATCCGTATCGGGTGTGGGGACGGATCGAGGACATCGCGCGAGCAGTCGAGCAGCGGTCCATCGCCGGCGTCATCCACTACGTCCAGAGCTTCTGCTACCGGCAGATGGAGGACGTGATTGTGCGGGAAGAGCTGAAATGCCCGGTGCTGACGCTGGAGGGAGACGTGCCCGGACGGCTCGACGCCCGCACCCAGGTGCGGCTGGAATCGTTCATCGACATGCTGCGGTGACGGTCGGGGAACGTCGACCGGGCGGAGAGGCCAAAGACGCTTGACAGGTGCGCCGGGCCGGCTATAATGGCGATTCGTTCATTTCGGGCGCCGAGGGGTCCTCGTGCCCTTTTTTGGAGACAAAGAGTCCTGTGTTTCGACTGTTAGGAAAAGTCGTCAGTCGCGGGTGGCCGGCGGTGCTGTTTCTATGGATCGTGATCGCCGTCCTGCTCGGGTACTACGCCCCGAACCTGGACAAGGTCACCGTCGAAGGCCCCGGATTCACCCTCCCCGAGGGATACGACAGCCAGGTCGCCAGCGACCTCTTGGCGAAGGGGTTCGGGACGGAGTCCTCGCGCCTTTTGGTTCTGATGAGCACAAAGAGCGGCAAGCCGCTGACCGACGAGAACCGGAAGGTCGTCCAGGAGGCTTTCGATTTCATCGGGAACCGAAGGAATGAGAAGTTGTGGGTCGGGAACCCGCCACATACCGTGGTGGGGGACATCATCTCGGAATTCAACAACCCATATCTCAAGGACCGACTGACCAGCACGGACAACTCGACGACGATGATGGTGGCGGTTCTGACGAGCCAGTTTTCGGGACTGGACACGTGGGAATACGTTGGAGGCGGAGGGGACAAGGAAAAAGGGGTGGTGAAGTACCTGGACAACTTCGTGAAAGTCCACCCGGAAGTGAGCTATGAGATCACGGATTCGGCGGCGGTGGGATGGGATTATAACCGGATCGCGGGGATCAGTCTGAAGCGAACGCAGTGGGCGACGGCGCTGCTCGTGGTGATCATGCTGCTCCTCCTGTACCGGTCGCCCATCACGCCGATCGTGCCGTTGATGACGCTGGGGCTGGGGCTCTATGTGGCGAACCGCGTGGTGGCGCTCCTGGCGCAGGGGGGACTGGAAGTACCGAAGCTGCTGCCGATCTTCATGGTGAGCATCGTCTTCGGCTCGTGCACGGACTTCTGTCTTTTTCTGATCGGGCGGTTCCAGGAGGAGTTGGCACGGGGGCAGACGCGGTTCGAGGCGGTGGCCGTGGCGGTGAGCAAGGTGGGCGCGGCGATCACGGCGAGCGCATGGACGACCATCGCGGGACTGCTGATGATGGCGTTTGCAAGTTTTGCGATTTTCCGCACGACGGGTCCGGGACTGGGGATCGGACTTCTGGTCGGACTCATCGCGTGCCTGACGTTTACGCCGGCGCTGATGGTGGTGTTCGGGGGACACCTCTTCTGGCCGAAGAAGGCGCGTCACATCGTCATCGAGAAGACGCGCTCCGGCCGGGCCTGGGGGCGGGCGGCGAAGCTGGTGGTGGAAAGACCCGGACTCATCCTGATGCTCGCGCTTCTCGCGTTTACACCGCTGGCCGTGTTCGGCGGGAGCATAAGCCCCTCGTATGACCTCTTCAGCGAATTCCCGAAGAACACGCCTTCGCGCCGGGGGAACGAACTCCTGATGGCCAAGTTCCCGGAGAACTCTCGTTCCGAGCAGGTCACGATCGCGCTTGTATCCGGGACGGCCCCCAAGTCCGAGACCGACTTCCGGTCGCACGGGGGACTGGTCATCCTCGACGAGGTCACCAAAGCCCTGACGGCACAGAAGGACGTCGTCGAGGTCCGCAGCGCGACGCGGCCTCGCGGCAAAGTCGAGCCCTCGCTCAAGGAATACATCGAAGACCCGGAGGACGGATGGCTGAAGCGTGCCAACGCCCAACGCATCCTCGGCCTGGCGCTCCCGCGATACGTCACAAAGGACGGAACCATGACCCGGGTCGACGTGGTGCTGAGGCCCGACACGTTCTCGCGGCAGGCCATGGATATGTCGCAGCAGTTCGGCCCTCATCCTGATAAGAATCCTCCCGAAAAGGGGTTGGTCAAGGAGGTGCTGGAGAAGATCGGCGCCAAGGACGTGGAGGTCCACGTCGGGGGCCTCAGCGCGGGCATGCACGACCTGGCCCAGATTACGCACTCGGACCTCGTCAACCTGCGATGGCTGATCCTCGGGGTGCTTTACCTCATCCTCGTGGTGCTGCTGAGACAATTTATCGCCCCCATCTACATGCTGGGCACGATGGTGATCAACTACTTCGTGACGCTGGCCATCGTGCACTTCGTCTTTGTGGGCATCATAGGCAGACAGGGACTGGACTGGAAGGTGGAATTCTTCCTGTTCGTGCTGCTGGTGGCGATCGGGGTGGACTACAACATCTACATCATGAGCCGAATCCACGAAGAGACCAAAAAGCGTCCGTTCCCGCTTGGGGTGCGACACGCAATCATCTATACCGGAGGCATCATTTCGAGTTGCGGGATCGTGATGGCGGGGACGTTCGGCTCGATGGGGTGCTCGCCGCTTTCGGTGATGCAGGAGATCGGCCTCGGGATGGCGGTGGGCGTGATGATGGACACTTACGTCATCCGACCGCTGGTGGTTCCGGCGCTGGCGCTCGTGGTGGATCGGCTGAGAGAGAAGATCCGGGGCCCGCGGCTGGACGCTCCAAGTTGACGGTGAGCCGTTCTAAGACGCTTCAGTCGCGGGGACGACCATGTCGGCGTCGAAGAGGAAGAAGCTGACCCTGCCGCGGCGCCAATGGACTCGAAACCCGGTGCAGAAGGCCCACTCTTCGCCCAAGGGAAAGAAGGGGTACGAGCGGGAGGAAGAAAGGAAGCGCATCCGGCGGGAGATGGACGCTTCCTGAAGGGGTTTTGGGGGAAAAAGGGACCGGAGCCTTCCAGTTCGGGCTCCCGTCCCATTTTCCGTCTTAATACCATGTAATATAAGGGGTTACGCACTAACATCCGGCCTGGTTTCCGTAGCCTACGGGGTTCGCACTTAACAAAACAGTAATAGCTTTCCCTGCCACGTTGCATTAAAAGCGCAAAGGCACCCCGCCACTGCAATCGCACGAATCGGGCGTCGCGCAAGGTCCAGAAAATCGCCCAAACGCAATGGCGACCCGTTTCCGCTCGTTTAACAGAATTGTTAGGCGGGGCGTCAAGTGGACTACCGGGCCGCTACGCCCCCGGGGCGTCCGCCGCGATCTGCTCCATGGTGCGGCCGGTGCGGGCAGAGTTGGGCTCACGGCTCAGCAGGTCGTCCTTCTCTTCCGCATCGTCGTCGCGGCGCTTGACCAGGAGCCAGTTCCGCGCGTCGCCGTTCATCTTCGTCTGAACGAGTTTGAACCTTCCTTTGAGCTTCCTGCCGCGCAACTCGAACTCGAGAAGTCCCGCGCCGAACATCTCGACAGGATCCTTGCCGGCGTCCCACTCGACCGTGCCCTCGTCCCATATCATCACAACGCCCGCGCCGTATTCTCCCTCCGCGATGGTTCCCTCGAAGTCACGGTACTCCGGGGGATGATCCTCGACGAGGACGGCGAGACGCTTGACGGAGGGCGCCAGGCTGGGACCCTTGGGGACCGCCCAGCTCTTCAGCACCCCTTGCACCTGGAGGCGGAAGTCGTAGTGAAGCCGCGAGGCCTCGTGCTTCTGGACCACGAAGACGTATTCCATGACGTGACTACTTTTTCAGTTTGACGGTCTTGCCGGTTCTAGCGGACTCGTCGGCGGCCAGGATGATCTCGAGGGCCTTGCGGCCTTCCTCCGCCGGCACCAGGCACTTTTCTTTTCCCAGGATGCTCGCGGCGAAATTGTCGATGACACCGAGCCGCCAGGTGTCCTCGAGGTTGTTCTGGATGGCCTGGACGGGGAGGTCGATGACGCACCGCGGGTTATTCAGGAACGCGACGAGCGGACGATCCGGGATGACCGAGATCGCGAGCGTCCCCTTCTCGCCGTAGAGGTAGGTATAGTTGGTCTCCATGCCCTTGACGGTCCAGCTGGTGGTGAGGGTCCCGACGGTGCCGTCGGTGAAGCGGAGGATCGAGACGAAGTTGTCCTCGACGTCGGTGTGGGTTTTCTCCTCGCGGGAGACGAAGGCGGCGACCTCGGCGACCTCTTTGCCGGTGAGGTATCGGAGGAGGTCGGCCTTGTGGATTCCGAGGTCGGCCATGGAACCGAACCCGGCCTGTTTTTTGCGGAAGAACCATTTTCCGCGGGGACTCCAGCCCTCGGGCCCCGGATGCCCGAACGCCGTGGCCACGTGCAGGATCTTGCCGAGAATGCCCGAATCGAGGGCTTCCTTGGCGCGCCGGTGGACGGGACTGAACCGCTGAGTCTGGCTCACCATGAGGACCTTGCGGCGGCGCTTGGCCGCGGCGATCATCCGGTCGGCCTCGTCCAGCGTCAGCGCCATGGGCTTCTCCACAAGCACGTTCGCCCCGGCCTCGAGCGCCGCCAGGGCCGCCTCGCAGTGCAGGAAGTTGGGCAGACAGACGCTCACGCAGTCGAGCTTCTCGGCGGCGAGCATTCCCGGATAATCCTTGTAGGTGGGATGCTCGCCGTATCGCGCGACCGTCTCGGCGAGGGACTGGGGGTCGCTCTCGCACCAGGCGACGAGCTCGGTGTCGGGACAAGCGAGGTACTCGGGGATATGGAGCGTGCGCGCGACCTTGCCGCAGCCGATGACGCCGGCGCGGAGTTTTGCCTTTCTGGCCATGTTCACCTCCAGGGAAATCGGAGAATCGTTGGTGCGGCGGAACGGCAAGCAGTGTACCGCCCGGCCCATGCGGAAATCAAGGGTAAATCACCGGAGAGACGCCGGGGGTTTCGCCTTGACGGGGGGCAGATCTACTTCTACCATGGGTACGGACCAGGGGGAAAACGTGATCGAGCAGAAGCGCCTGACGCGGATGAGGAAGGCCTTTGAGACGTGCTTCGGCCCGGCGGAGGGACTCGTGCTCTCTCGGGCGCCGGGACGCGTCAACCTCATCGGGGAGCACACGGACTATAACGGCGGATACGTGCTTCCGATGGCGCTGGAGTTCGACGTGGCGCTGGTGGGAAGGGCGTCCGGCGGGCACGACGTGCGTCTCTTCTCGCTCGATTTCAACGAGCACGTCTCGTTCGCCGCGCGCGACCTGGCGTTCGACCGCGAACGGCAGTGGGTCAACTATCCGAAAGGGGTCATGAAGTTCCTGATGGAGGCGGGGGCACAGGTCGGGGCATTCGACGCGGTGATTTCCGGGACGGTGCCGATCGGGGGCGGCTTGAGCAGCTCGGCGGCGTTCGAGGTGGCGGTCGCGGGGATGCTGCTGGAGTTTGCCGGCAAGAAGCTCGACGGCGTAAGACTGGCGAAGCTGGCGCGGCGCGCGGAGAACGATTTCGTCGGCGTGCCGTGCGGGATCATGGACCCATTCGTCTCGGTCTTCGCCGAAAAAGACAAAGCCACCTTCATCGACTGCAAGACGCTCGAACACCGGTCTCTGCCGCTCTTCGGAAAGCGGCACGAGTTCCTCATCGCCAATTCGATGGTCAAGCACAGCCTGGGGGAGACGGAGTACCACGCGCGGCAGGAGGAATGCCGCGAGGGACTCTCGGCGCTCTCGAGCGTCGTCGGCAGGCGCGAGACCTTGCGCGACGTCACGGACGATGAATACCGCGACGCGAGGCAAATGCTGCGACCGGAGGTGAGAAAGCGCCTCGACCACGTCTTCAGCGAGAACCGGCGGGTGCTCGACGCGGTGGACGCAATGAACCGCGGGGACGCCTCGGCGTTCGGCGGGCTCATGAACGCGAGCCACGACAGTCTGCGCACGGACTACGAGGTATCGTGCCGGGAGCTGGACGTGCTGGTCGAGTCGGCACGGACCGTGAAGGGAGTGCTCGGCTCACGGATGACCGGAGGGGGGTTCGGAGGGTGTACGGTCAGCCTGGTCGAGATGCGCGCGGCGGCAGCTTTTATCGAGACCGTGGGGACCGAATACCGGAAAGCCGCCGGGCTTAACGCCGAATTCTTGCGCACCCGCGCCGCGGAGGGCGCGACGGTAATGCACCTTCCATAGAGACCTGCAGGAGGCCGAGATGATTCGGGAGATGATTTCGAGGCTCGTCCAGGGTCAGAGCCTCACCTGTGACGAAGCGAAACAGGTGATGAACGAGATCATGAGCGGCGAGGCGACGCCTGCACAGGTCGCCGCGTATCTCACCGCGCTCAGCATTAAGGGCGAAACGGTGGACGAGGTGACGGGAAGCGCGATGGTGATGCGCGAGAAGGTCCTCAAGGTGGGGCCGGGAGAAGGGATCGTCATCGACACGTGCGGGACGGGCGGGGACCGGTTCGGGACGTTCAACGTTTCGACGGCGGTGGCGCTGGTGCTGGCGGGCGCCGGGGTGCGGGTCGCCAAGCACGGGAACCGCGCGGCCAGCTCCCAGAGCGGATCCGCCGACGTGCTCAAGGAACTGGGCGTCAACGTCGACGCGGAACTTCCGGCCGTGGAGCGGTGCCTGCGTGAGGCGAACTTCGGCTTCCTCTACGCCGTCCGGCATCATGCTTCGATGAAGCACGCCATCGGCCCGAGACGCGAGATCGGTATCCGCACCATCTTCAACATCCTCGGTCCGCTGACGAACCCGGCCGGCGCGCGCCACCAACTGCTCGGCGTCTTTGCCCCGCATCTCACCACCCTCGTCGCGTCGGTGCTGAGAAACCTCGGGAGCGTGCATGCGTGCGTCGTGCACGGACACGACGGGATGGACGAGATCACCACGTGCGCGGAAAGCACGGTCACCGAGCTGAAGCACGGAGAGCTGCGGACCAGCACCGTGGCGCCTGAAGACTTCGGCGTGCGGCGGGCGAAGCTCCCGGAACTTCAGGTGTCGAGTCCGGGGGAAAGTGCCCGGGTTATCCGCGAAGTGCTCGACGCAAGAGAGGGCGCGCCGCTCGACATCGTGCTGATGAACGCGGCGTTCGGACTCCTGGCGGCGGACCGCGTGAAGACGGCGCGCGAGGGGTTCGGCCTGGCGCGTGAGGTGGTTTCCCAGGGCAAGGCGGCCGAAGTCCTCAACCAGCTCGCGCAAATCTCCCATGGCAGAAGTTGATGGCCCGCCCGCGTCGTCATTCGCCCGCAAATATCCGTTGAAAAACGCCCCGAAATGCGGTATAACATGGCTTTATGAGGAAGTCCGCTGGGGGGACCATGGCCGATTTTTGCTGTGACATGTGCGGGAAGCCGCTCCTGGTCGACTCGGACGTCCGCTACGTGGCGAGGATCGAGGTGTTCGCGGCGTACGACCCCATGGAGCTGACGGCGGCGGACCTCGAACGGGACCACTTGAAAGAGATACGCAAGCTGGCGCAGGAGTTGAGCCAGGCGGAACCCCAGGAACTGGAAGATCAGGTCTACAAGAGCTTCCTCTTCGACCTGTGTCCGGCTTGCCAGAAGAAGTACCTGAAGAACCCGCTCGCGAGGAGCGGCGGGCAATGAGTGTCGCCAAGGAGCGTCGAAGACCATGGGAATGACGATCACGGAGAAGATCATTGCAGCGCACTGCGGGAAAGAGCGTCTGAGCGCCGGAGAGTTCGTCTACGCGGACGTGGACGTTGCACTGGGAAACGACATCACGGCGCCGCTGGCGATCGCGGAGTTCCGAAAAGCCGGGGTGCGGAAGGTCTTCGACCGGAAGAAGGTGGTGCTGGTTCCGGACCACTTCACGCCCAATAAGGACATCAAGTCGGCCGAGCAGTCGAAGATCCTGCGGGACTTCGCCTGCGAACAGGAGATCGAGAACTACTGGGAGGTCGGACGGATGGGCGTGGAACACGCGCTCCTTCCGGAACAGGGCGTCGTGGGACCGGGGGACCTCATCATCGGCGCCGACAGTCACACCTGCACCTACGGGGCGCTCTGCGCGTTCGCCACGGGCGTGGGGTCAACCGACTTTGCGGCGGCCATGGCCACGGGGAAGGTGTGGCTCCGGGTGCCCGAGACGAGGAAATTCGTGTATCGGGGCAAGCTCCCGCGATGGGTCGGGGGCAAGGACCTGATCCTCTTCACCATCGGGCGGATCGGCGTGGACGGGGCGCTCTACCAGGCCATTGAATTCACCGGCCCGGCCATCGAGTCGCTCCCAATGGACGACCGCCTGACGATTTGCAACATGGTCATCGAGTGCGGAGGGAAGAACGGGATCATCCCGTTCGACGCCGTGACGAAGAAATACGTGGACGGACGCGCCCGGAGAAAACCGCGCGTCTTCGAAGCCGACAAGGACGCCACGTACGTGGACGTTGCCGAGATAGACGTGAGCGCGCTCGAGCCGCAGGTCGCCGCGCCGAGCCTTCCCTCGAACGTGCATCCGGTCCGGGAGTTGTCCAAGGTCCGGGTCGACCAGGTGGTCATCGGAAGCTGCACGAACGGGCGGATTTCGGACATGGAGATCGCCGCGGATATCATGAAGGGAAGAAAGGTCGCGCCGGGCGTGCGGATGCTCGTCATCCCGGCGACGCAGGAGGTCTACCTGGAATCGATCCGACGCGGGTGGACGGAGACCTTCGTGAAATCAGGGGCGGCGGTCAGCACGCCGACGTGCGGACCGTGTCTCGGCGGACACATGGGAATCCTGGCCGAGGGAGAAGTCGCTATCGCCACCACCAACCGCAACTTCGTCGGGAGGATGGGGCACCCGAAGAGCGAGGTGTATCTGTCGAATCCGGCGGTGGCCGCGGCATCGGCCGTCACGGGCAAGATCACCCACCCGGCGGACCTTGCCTGAGACCCCTCACGGGCTCGTTTTCGTTGACTTGGCGGGTGCGTGGTGTAGAATGAATTGTTTGGTTGCGTGTCCGTGCCGCGAGCCTGCCGGAGTCCACGCTTGAAAATCCAACTCAACGGACAAGAGCGCACCACCGAGCCGGGTACGACCCTGGCGCAGCTCCTGGCGGAACTGGGGCTCGACAAGGTGCGCGTGGCGGTCGAGCGGAACTTCGAGATCGTTCCGCGGGCGAGCTATGGGTCCACCGTGCTGGTCGAGGGAGACCGGGTGGAAGTCGTGACCTTCGTGGGAGGCGGTTGATCGATGTCGGATACGCTGAAGATCGGCAAACATGAATTCACGTCGCGTCTCATCGTGGGGACGGGGAAGTATGAGACGTTTCCGCTGATGGCGCAGGCGCTGGAGGCGTCGGGCGCACAGGTAGTGACGGTCGCGGTGCGCCGGGTCAACCTGACGGACCGGTCGAAGGAATCGCTGCTCGATTACATCGACCGGAAGCGATACACGATTCTGCCGAACACGGCGGGGTGCTACACAGCGGAGGACGCGGTGCGGGCGGCAAGGCTCGCGCGCGAAGTCGGCCTGTCGGACCTCATCAAACTGGAGGTGCTCGGCGACGAGAAGACGCTCCTTCCCGACCCGATCGAGACGCTCAAGGCGACCGAGACGCTGGTGAAGGAAGGGTTCACGGTGCTGACCTACACGAGCGACGATCCCGTGATGGCGAAGAAACTGGAAGACGCCGGGGCGACGTCGGTGATGCCCGCGGGGGCGCCCATCGGAAGCGGACAGGGAATCCTCAACCGCAACCACATCCTCATCATCCTGGAGACGCTCAAGGTCCCGGTGATCGTGGACGCGGGCGTCGGCACCGCAAGCGACGTCGCCATCGCCATGGAGCTGGGGTGCGAGGGGGTGCTGCTGAACACCGGCATCGCCGGAGCGAAGGACCCCGTGATGATGGCCGGCGCCATGAAGCACGCGGTCGAGGCGGGGAGACTCGCGTACCTGGCCGGCCGCATCCCGAAGAAGCTCTACGCCAAGGCATCGAGTCCCGGGGAAGGCGTCATCCCGCCGAAACGCGGCGGATAACGCCCGGCACGCCTCGTGCAGGCCCCGCAACCACGGACCGGTATCGGACGGGAAGAACGAATGGACGCAGCACAGGTCTTGGGGCCCGACGGACTGGTCTCCCGAAAGCTCGGAAACTACGAGCTCCGCACGGAGCAGATCGCCATGGCGGCCGCCGTGCAGAAGGCCCTGGCCGACTCGCACCATCTCCTCGTCGAAGCGGGCACCGGCGTCGGAAAGAGCTTCGCCTACCTTCTGCCGCTCATTGACTATTCGCTGGAACACAAGGAATGCGTCGTCGTCTCCACCAACACGATCAGCCTGCAGGAGCAGTTGATCACCAAGGACATCCCGTTCCTGCGAACAGTGGTGCCGGACGAGTTCACGGCGTGCCTGGTGAAGGGACGGTCCAATTTCATCTGTCTGAGACGCCTGGCACTGGCGCGGGAGCTCCAGGAATCGCTCTTTTCCAGGGAAGAGGAATTGAAGGAGCTGTGGCGGATCGAGGACTGGGCGCGCGAGACCGGGGACGGGACGCTCAGCGACTTTGACCGTCAGCCCATGCCGTCGGTGTGGGCGCACGTGCAGAGCGATCACGACAAGTGCGGGGGCCGGAAGTGCGTGCACGCCGAGCGGAAGTGTTTTTTCCAGCGTGCCCGCCGGCGCATGTATACGTCCAACCTGCTCGTGGTCAACCATCACATTCTGTGCAGCGACCTGGCGCTCCACGACCAGGACACGGCATTCCTGCCGGAGTACCGGGTGCTGGTGCTGGACGAAGGACACAGCATCGAGTCGGTGGCGAGCGACTATTTCGGGGTGCACCTGGGCTCGAGCCAGGTTTCGTGGTTCCTGAATGGTCTGCATAATCCGCGGACGAAGAAGGGGTTCCTGGCCCACCTGTTTGAGAAAAAAGCGGTGCAGGCGGTGGAACGCGCGAAGCGCGCGGCGAAGGACCTCTTTGAGCAGGTGGGGACGTGGCGCGCGGAACGGCCGGAGGAGAACGGAAGGATCCGCACGCCGGGGATATTTTCCAACGAGCTTTCGCCGGCGCTGGGCGACCTGGCGCTGGCACTCGACGCGCTCAAGGGCCGTGCACAGGACTCCGACGAGGAGATCGAAATCG
>Ga0182017_10001639_pt1 | contig 17205 bp, 11 predicted proteins | sample 712E3DmetaG_FD_120492 | JGI IMG/M metagenome (GOLD analysis project Ga0182017, IMG submission 120492) | Permafrost microbial communities from Stordalen Mire, Sweden - 712E3D metaG | ecosystem: Environmental > Terrestrial > Soil > Wetlands > Permafrost | place: Sweden: Stordalen | collected... | reverse complement strand
CGGCAACCACTCCTATTCCACGCTGCAAACCAAGGGTGCGAGCAACGACACCTTCGAGCTGCTCAACCTCCATCACGGCTTCGGGGCGGGGCTGTTCATCGACGATACCAAGGGCGGTGGAGGACACCTCATCCTCAATTGCGATTCGCACGACAACTATGACATCAACGGAAGTCAAGGGGACGGACAAAATGCCGATGGCTTTGGCCACCATTACCAAACAACCGGCGCCACCTCGACCTTTAGGGGCTGCCGTTCGTGGTGGAATTCCGACGACGGCTACGACTTTATCTACCAAAGCGTGCCGCTCATCGTCGAGAATTGCTGGGCCATGGGCAGCGGCCACCCCGTCTACGGCACCGCCAGTCCCGCGGACGGAAACGGCAATGGCTTCAAGATGGGCGGCAACGTGACCAACACTCGCCACATGATCCGCAACTGTGTCGCCTGGAAGAACAAGGACAGCGGCTTCTATTCCAACCACTCGACGGGTGGACACACCTGGTACAACAACACGGCCTTTCAAAACGGCACGGATTTCAACATGCTGTCCGGCCCCAGCGCCGCGCCTATCCAGCTCACGGGGGCGCTGGCCCATATCCTGCGCAACAACATCAGCTATACCAACAAGACCGCCAACATGGGTGGGGCCGACACGCAATTCAACACCTGGGATCTCAATATCACGCCCAAAGCCGCTGATTTCCTCAGCATCACAGATCCGAGCGTCTCAGGTACGGGTCAGGCCATAGAGGCAAGTTCACCCGCGTTCGGACCGCGCCAGGCGGACGGCAGTTTGCCCAATATCGACTTCCTGAAACTGGCTGCTGGCAGCCAAATGATCGACAAGGGCACGGACGTCGGTCTTACCTTTGTGGGCGCGGCCCCAGACTTGGGCGCCTATGAATATGGAGCGGCCGGGGCGGGCGGCGGCGGGACCGGCGGCACGACAGGGACCGGCACACCGGGAACGGGGGGGACGCCGGGGACTGGCGGGGCCACGGGAACCGGGGGCAGAAGCGGGACCAGCGGTGCCACCGGAGGCGCCGGGGCCACGGGAACCGGGGGCAGGAGCGGAGCCGGGGGCACGCCAATTGGTGGGGGAACCGGCACCGGCGGCACCTCTATCGGTGGTGCGTCCGGAACTGGCGGCACTACGACAATCGGTGGCGCGCCGGGAACTGGCGGAACCACGGCGACCAGTGGCAGGACTGGAGGTAGTGGAGCGGGTGGCCTTGCGAACACGGGGGGCACTGTCGGAACCGGGGGCAGCCCTGTGGTAGCTGGCGGGAGCATCGCGAGCGGCGGAAGAGCCGGGACGGGCGGGTCGCCGGCAAGCGGCGGCTTGCCGGGCACTGGTGGGGTCGGAACCGGGGGCACTCCAGCCCCGGGCGGAACTTCGGGAAGCGTTGCAACGGGTGGCACGACGAGCGCGACCGGCACGGCTCCGGCAAGCAGCGGCGGGTGCTCCTGCCGCATCGCCGGGGCGCAGACAAGGAACCATGGCGGGTTGGCGCTGCTCGGGCTCGTCATGGTCGCACTTCGGGTTCGAAAGAGGCGTTGAGGGCCGACAGCGGGACCAGCCCCTTCATCAAATCTGTAGCGTGAGCGACCAGCGGAGCGCGGCTAGCGTGGGCGGCCCCCGTGAGCGCGACGGGCGAGCGCGAAGCGCGAGGGGTGGGCGGGGCGGGGTGTCCGTCCCGAAGCCCCCCCAGGGGTGAGCGGCACGCGGCACCACGCCGTCCGCCTCCCGCGTATCCCACACGAACTCGCTCACTCTAACGCCCACGCGACCCGCGACCCGCGGGCCGGCCCTTCGGGCGCCCGGGAATTTCCAGTCAAACTCTAGCTAGAACACCACCACCATCTCCATACAAGCTTCGCTGCAATCGCAGCCAGGTTTGCCATTGTTCGAGCCCAGATCGCATTGCTCATCAGGCTTCTGAGGATAGAGATGACCCGATTGGGTGGGTTCATCCCCCTTCTACTCGGGGGCCGTGATACGCAGCGCGAGTTAGCGCTGCGCGGTATGAGCATGGCGCGAGGCGGCGTGTCTCAATGTGAAAGGAGCGGCACGATGCGACATCGAACTCTTACAGCTCTCGTTCCTCTGGCCCTTGGTCTGCTGGCTATGCCTGCCCATGGGCAGCGCATCATGGAAAAACTCGGCCGGGGTTTTGTGGCGGTTGGGGGAGGAACCGGGACCCTTCTGTCCTGGCGGCTCTACGGCACGGAATGGGGCACTGATATCGCCTTCAACGTGTACAACGGCACGACGAAACTCAATAGCGCCCCGATCACCAACTCAACCAACTACCAGGACACGGCCAGCGGCACCGACTACACCCTGAAGGCGATAGTCGGGGGCATCGAGGAAGCGACAGGGGCAAAGGCCCTGTCACTGCCCAATGGCTACCTTGAAATCCCGCTCAAAGCCGCACCCGGCAGGGGTGTCAAGTTTGGCTGTGTCGGCGATCTCGACGGCGATGGCGAATACGAATATGTCGTGGACCGGCAAGAAGCGCCAAACACGTCCCAATATGTCGATGCATACCACAGAGACGGCAGGTTCCTGTGGAGGATTGATATGGGCCCCAACAGCACGAATACGAGCAATAGCACTCCCGGTCCGGCCACGATCGGTTTTGGGCATTCCGACAACGAGGCCGTGTATGATATCGACAGCGACGGCAAAGCCGAACTCATACTCAAGGCGGCCAACGGTACCGTCTTCGGGGATGGCAAGACACTGACCTGGACGAATGACACAGACGCGTTCATCGTCGCGATCGACGGAGTCACCGGCGCGGAAAAGGGCACGCGCATCCTTGTCCCCAATGATAATCCCACTCTTGGGGCCGTAACCGGCCATTTTGGCATCGCCTATTTTGACGGAGTGCATCCAACCCTGATGTTTAAAGGAAAATGGGGTGGGACGGCGGCTATGGCGGACTTTGCATTTGATTTCAAAGACAACGCCTGGTCGCTGCGATGGAAGTTCTTAGATGACCCGATCAAGAACTATACCAACAATCATCAGATCAGATGTCTCGACCTTGATGGCGACGGCATCGATGAATTTGTCAACGGCGGCTATGCTAGGAAAGCGGATGGGTCGATTCTCTGGAATATGACTTCTCAGGGCATAGTCCACGGCGACCGGTGGCATATTACCAACATGGATCCCAAACGGGGCAGCCTGCTAGGTTGGGGCATTGGACAGAATGCTAGCTATGACTGGTATGAGTACGACGCCAAGACCGGCACCGTACTTCGAAAGTATGGCTCCGGTGGAACCGACCTGTCGCGCGGGGATTGCGGGGACGTCGACCCGACCAATCTGGGGTACGAATGCTGGACCGGCGGCAAGGTGTTCAACATGGCGAACTTGACGGGTTCGCAAATAGGGACCACTTCGCCGCCGCAGAACTTTCGCATCTGGTGGGACGGCGATGTGTTGAGCGAGCAACTCGACGGGGGCACGATATCAAAATGGGCTTATCCGGGCATGCCTAGCGGCGGCTTTAGCAAGGTGACGCTTCCCGGTATCTTCGCAGCTGGCAACAGGCCTCCTCTCTACGGCGACATGTTCGGCGACTGGCGCGAGGAGTTGATGATGGAGCAATCCGGTGGTGCGACGCTGAGGATCTACACGACCGCGATCCCAACTGAAAAGCGCCTCTATACCCTTATGCACAATCCCCAATATCGAAACGCCATGGTCGAAAAGGGTTATACCCAGTCGCGCTTCGTGGATTACTACCTGGGCGACGGGATGACCGATCCGCCGAAGCCCAATATTACGTATCCTGATGGGAGCGGCACTGCGGGCGCGGGCGGGGGCGGGACCACCGGGGCCGCAGGTGCGAGCGGCAGCGGCGGGACCACTGGAGCCGCAGGCGCGGGTGGAGGCGGGACCACCGCTTCGGGCGGCACATTGAGCACAGGCGGGGCTACGGGTGGACGCGGCGGGAGAGGTGGCAGCGTGGCTGGCAGCGGCGGCTCCCCCGGGACCGGAGGCACTACCGCGGTGGTGGGCACTGGAGGGGCGGGAATGGTGGGAGCGGGCGGGACCTCTGCGTCAGGTGGGGCGCCCAGAAGCGGCGGCAATCCCGCGACCGGGGGCACCGTGGTAGCCACTGGAGGGGCGGGAATGGTGGGAGCGGGCGGGACCTCGGCGGTGGTGCCTGGAACCGGGGGTGGCAAGAGCAGCGGCGCGGGAGGCGCCGTCGGCGGACAAAGTGGCAGCAAGCCAGTCGCTGCCGCGGCCGACTCGGGTTGTTCGTGCGCGATCGGCGCAAGCTCCGGGCGTGCCTCGGCGGGCTGTCTTGTCGCCATGCTGGGCGCGTTGGGCCTAGTTCTGAACCGGCGACGACGGCGGGGGCGCTCGCAAGAGTAGCAGGCAGCCTCGCGCTTGAGCACGCCCGCTCGGGCACCACCAGACGCAAGGAAGACTCGTCACCCGTAGGCAAGTCTCCGCGCTTGTTCATCCTCCACCTCCGTCAGGCCGCGCTTAATGCCTATGCCCCTACACCTCGTGCCTCCCAGGACCCCGTTCCCATCTAAATCCCGTACCATCAAGAGCGAGCGGAGGCATGCGCCATCCGTCGCACAAGAAGGGGTTACGAGATGGTAATTTCTCGTCGGTCACGTGGTACGAAATGGGGACACGTCGTCATGCTGCCTGCAGCTCCCCGTGACCAATCATGCGAGGCAAGAACATGCGGGCTGGGCAGATCGCGGCCGGGCATCTGCAACCTCTTACCTGGCACGGTCATTGCTTTTCGCACAGCCGAGGCTTCCACGACATGTTGGGAAGCCGACAGGCATTCTTGAAGCAAGAGGAGCGAAGGCAAATGGAATTCTCAACGAGCAGAGAGGATGGTGTGGCTACTCTTCGCATTGCGGGCGAGCTGGACGCGGCCACCACGCGCTATCTGCGCCCCTCCGTCGACGCCTTGGTCGCGGAACGGCATTCCCGCGTCGTCGTCGACGTGTCGGGCCTGCGGCTGATCGACAGCTTGGGCGTGGGTGCGGTGGTGTTCCTCTACAAACAGGCCAAGGAATACGGCGGCGTCGTGACTGTCCACGGCCTGCGTGATCAACCGTTGGCGATCTTCAAGCTTCTAGGCCTGGACCGGGTTCTCCTGGCCTGAGGCAGCACAAGCGGCTGAGAATGTCTGAAGACCCTAGTCAAGTCAGAAGGTCGTCGTAAAGACTGGGGCCCCCAGGACGACAGCCGCTTCGGTCACTGTTACGGTTGCTTCCCATGTACCGGCCATTGAGAATATAAGCTCGAGAAGCGACGAATCGAAATCGGCGAATACTTTGCGGCCCAGGGCTTCGCTGCGGTCCTCTCGGGGCTGCGCCACAATGATCACGTCGTCGCCCGCGCCACCTTTTTCGTCGATGCCGATCTGCGACTTGGCCGCAACGACCAACCAATGTGGGGTGCGCCATGATAGCGCGGAAAGGAGTAGAGGGCACCCGTGAACAGGAGAAATGGGGTGTTCAGGTAGCCCAACAACGCGCCGTAGAGAGTGGAGCTATACGGCTTCGACGTGATCGGGCACGCGCCTGAGCTGCAACCAACGAGCCGGGAGTACCCAAACCCGAGCGCACCGCCGACCACGACAGAAGTCAGGATAAAGAGAGTCATCTTCGTGTCCCACGCAAGGGGAAGTCGCATCGGATCACCCGCAGCATGCCCCGCCGCGTATCCTACCATTCGCCGGGTTCCAGGCTATTCTTGCCGCCGTGGACCATGTTGACATGACCGACCCTTCGCACCCGGCCCCAAGGCGTACCGGGTCCCTTTGGTTTCTGCTGTCGTGTTCGGCAGCGGCGATAGTGGTTGCCCTTGTTCCCTGCTCCAGCCTGCTCACTCAGCAGGGTCCAACCTGGCTGGTGGTCGGGGCCGGGCTAGCCATTTTTCCGCTTCTGCCGCTTCTGTGGCACAGCCTGGCCGAGGCCAGGCGCAACAATCACGGAACGGCGTGGCTTTCGTCGCGGATTCGCTTTGCCTTGCGCAGCCTGGTGCTCGCCCTGGTGGTCCTTGGCGTGTCGCTTGGCGACCTGGGACCTCGGCGGGTGGTCCAGAATCTCACGGATCTGATGGGCCGCATTCGCGCCAAGCCCGCGGTAACGCATGCACCGGCCCCGCCTCCTTCCCAGCCCATCGCGCGTCATGGCCTAGAGTCTTTCATACCGGCCGATGCCACCTTGGTGGTTGGACTCGCGGGCTCGGCGGCCATGGAGCAACTTCTGGCGGCCCATGGTGTCAATACCCGCGAGAAACTCGCGGCGCTTGCCACCTGCAAGATTGACTTGGAGAGCGCACGCATCTTGATTGCGGCGCGCGGAAGCGAGACCCATATGATCGTGGTGCGGGCCTCCGGGATTGCCGACGAGCGAAACCTATACTGTCTGGTGGGAGTGATGGGGAGCGACCGTCTGCAGATTCGCACCGAGGGGGTCGCGGCTGCTAGGACTCTTGTCGTGAATGGCTTTCTCTCGCGTTCCTTGACCTTTCGGTTGCTTGATCCAATGACCGTGATCGCGACCGACGAGGCCTGGCAGAACACCGCAGACAAGAAGCTGTTTCCGGCCGGGGCTGACATTGCACAGGGACGTTTGGCGCCGCCGCTCAATCGGATCGATCGCGCCGCTACCCTGTGGGCCGCCAGCATGGCTGAGACGGCGCGGGGCACATGGGATCTCGCACTCGACGCTCGCCAAGAGGGGAGTATGTTCAAGCTGCAGGGCAGCTCGATTCCACCGTCGGGGGCAGGGGACCGGGCTGAGATCTCCGTGCGCGTTCCCCTGGTCTTCGCCTCGGCCTTGCCCGAGGGCGTCCTGGCACAAGGGATCCGGGGCGTTGTGGCCGCGGTTGTCGGAACCGGCGCGCTGTTGCCGGGCCCTCCCAATGCCAAGCCAGCCCTGCCGACATCGGCGGCTTCCTCCAAGGGGGCCGGCGCCCCGATCCCTAGCGGTGCCTCTGCCCAGTAGTGCATCCCGGCGCATGAGCTGGAATTCGTTCCACTTCCCCCTAGCAGGCGGCATCGGCTCTGTACAGCCTCCTTCGCGTATCGTCTGCTCAGGTCTGCGAAGAGGGAGGGGCCTTGTGCGCCGCGCGCTGCAGACCGAATACGCTCTGCTGGCCGGACTGGCCGCGTTGGCCTTGGCGGCCGGGTGCTAAGCGTACCAAGACCTTCGCCAACTACGGCCCATCCGGGAACCCCGCGGGGCAGCGGGTGTCACTCGTAGCAGTGACCTCTATTCCCGTAACTAGTGACCATGCACACGCAGTCGTGTTGAGGGAAATCCCGGCACCTTCCAACCTCGGCCTGTTCGCATTCGCTGGAGCCACTCCGTGGTGCGTAGTCGGTCGCGCAGAACCCGTCCTCGCATTCCGCGCCATTCGTGCATGGACATCCATTCGGCTTCGATTCACCAGTGCATTCGTCCGTGGGTACCGATGTGTCAAGCGAGGCCGCGTCGGTCGGGCTGGCAGGTCCTCCCATGCCTGCACGACCAGCAATCGAACTGGAATCTTGCGTCTCTGGCAGAAGCTCGGATCGACCGCAAGCGGTAAGCATGAAAGCAATGAGAAGGGATGATCGCAGCAGGGTTCTCCGACGCAGAAAAACCATGTTCAGACGCCTTACAATCGTCTCCGACGTCGCGATGGTCGCCACCTTCGCCAGCGCCTTGCGCCCCAGTTCCTTGCCCAGCACGGCGAGTCGGCACCGCTCGGCATCTGTGAGACGCAGCTTGCGGCCGCCAAGTTTCACGCGCAGGACTCGGTCCTCGGCCGTCAGGTAATCGCCCTTCTGCTGCAACACGCGTCCCAGCCACACCGCAAGCCACGCTGCCAAGAATTGCAGCGGCAGCGGCACCATCGACCTGGTGGGCTCGTCCTTCCTCCTGCTCACGAGGCGCCTTCTACACCTTTCCGCGCCCTCCGCAAGACCGCCAACACCTTTTGTTCCCAAGCACCCCTTCGAACCCAGCCCTACGCGAGCGTATCCCGCCCAAGCCAGATCCTACGGAAATGCAGCTTCTGCGCTGCTTGGTGTCCCGGCGTCGCGCGCCAGCCAGCAAGGCAAGTGGCGGGGTTCTGCGCATTTGCGCTCGCCGGCTTGCGCTCCCGCGCGCTGGCAGCTCGCCTGCATTGGAAGGACACCATGAGACAGATTGCAATTTATGGCAAAGGCGGCATGGGAAAGTCGACCACCACGCAAAACACAGTCGCCGGTTTGGTTTCGCTGGGTAAGAGGGTGATGATCGTCGGCTGCGACCCCACAAGGAGGAATATCTCTTCCAAAAGATGGGTCTGCCCTTCCGGCAGATGCACAGTTGGGACTACTCGGGACCCTACCACGCCTACCAGGGCTTCCCGGTGTTCGCGCAAGACATCGATATGGCAGTGAACAGTCCCACCTGGAAGCTGGTCAAAGCGCCGTTCTAGATCGCGTGGGGAGCCCGCCGGCTTCACCGGCGCCGCACCATCGCGCGAGGCCGAGCGGAGCGAGCGGGGGAGGCGGCGGGTGGGGGGCCGAAGGCTTTGGGAACCTTTTCAGGGTTCCCATCACAATGGAGAAACCCCTATGTCATGGGTCGGATTGGACCCTGGCCAAGGAGAGCAGTATGTCGAACGAGCTGGGATTGAAAGTGAAGCCGGTAACCGGCATCGCGCCTGAAGATGAAACGCGGGTGGCGGCGTGGATCAACACTGAAGACTACAAACTGAAGAATTTCGTCCGTCAGGCTCTGGTTCGCAACTCGACGTGCTGTATTATGCATTTTGCCAGTACGAGTTGGCGCGACAGCATCCCGGCGAGCAGTGGTTTGAACTCTATCGCGGCACTTGCGATCCCAACGACTATCACACGGTCGGAATCATCGATCGACGCGAGCGCATCGTGCGCCTGAACAACCTGCGCTCATTCATTCCGGATGAGGAACGAGCCTTTGAGTTCGGCTCCACGGTCTGGCAGGTGCGAGTGCCTCTGGTGAAGATCTTCTTTTTCAGCCGCCTGCTGCCCGAGAGCATCCTCAAGGGTGAAGAAGAGTACCTGGTCATCGGCGGCGAGTACCGCGTACGCACGGTCCTGTGAAGCGTCAAGCGAGGAACCTACGCGCCGGTAGCCCTTTAGGGGTCAATCCTACGCGAATGTCGGATGAAGCCCATCGCGGTTGCGTCCTATGCGGATTTCGCCAGCAACGGCCCGTGGGCGCTCTTGGCCAGCGGCTTGCAGTCGCTCGTACACGAACCAATCCAGCAGGGCCTTTGCGGCAGCACGAGACTATGAAGAACCTCGCCGTCATACGCAGGAATCCCGACCGCACTACGCGTCCCGAGGTTGCCTGCCATCCGTGCTTCGACCCCAAGGCGCGAGCCCGGTGGGCGCGCGTTCACCTGCCGGTCGCTCCTGCGTGCAACGTTTCCTGCAACTTCTGTGACCGGCGCTTCGATTGCACCAATGAAAGCCGTCCCGGCGTAGCCAGCGTGGTGCTTTCGGCCGGGCAGGCGCTAGCGTATCTCGACGGACTGGTTCAAAGGCGCCACGACGTGGCCGTGGTCGGAATCGCGGGTCCCGGCGATCCGCTGGCCAATCCGGACGCCACTCTCGAAACTTTGCGCCTGGTCCGATCGCACTACCCGGATCTGCTGCTGTGCCTCGCGACCAACGGTCTGGCTTTGGCCGAACACGCGGCCGAGTTGGAACGCCTGCATCTAAGCCACCTGACCGTCACCATCAACACCCTCGATCCCGCTACCGGCGCGCACATCTACGCCTGGGTCTGCGACGGAAGGCGCGTTCTGCGCGGCGAGGAGGGCGCGGGGTTGCTGGTGCAAAGACAGATGGCTGGCTTGGAGGCTCTGCGCGGCACTGGAATCCTGATCAAGGTGAACTCCATTCTCATTCCGGGCATCAACGACGAACAGATCCCGGACATCGCTGCGGAAGTGAAACGCCGAGGAGCGCATCTGTTCAACTGCGTGCCGCTGATCCCCGCTGCGCGCACGGCATTCGCCTCGCTACCGGAACCGGATCCTGCGATGGTAGCCCGCGTCCGCGCGGCAGCGGCCGCTCACTTGCCGCTCATGGAGCACTGCTCGCGGTGCCGCGCCGATGCGTGCGGTCTACTCAACGAGGGCACAACAGAGGTTTCAATTTCGGCTCTGCGGGCAGCGGCGAACCTGCCTGATCCGGTGGTGCCTTCGGCTCGCCCCAACATCGCTGTCGCCACCCGCGAGGGTCTGCTCATCAACGATCACTTGGGTGAAGCGGAGAGCTTCGCTGTTTTCGCCCCCGAAGCCACGGGGTTTCGCTTGGTCGAAAATCGACCCGCGCCGCCCCCAGGAGGCGGGAGTGAACGCTGGCGCGATCTGGCTGCTGGTCTGGCTGACTGCAGGGCCGTGCTGGTTGCCGGCGTCGGCCCCATCCCTCGCCGAACCCTAGAGTCGAGCGGCCTGCGTGTGGTCGAAGCCGAGGGTTTGATCGAGGATGCCTTGGAGCCGCTGTTTCGCGACGCGCCCCTGCCGGCCAGCATGGCCCGGCGCTTTGAAGGCTGCGGCAACGGCTGCGGAGGCACCGGGCAAGGCTGCGGATGAAATACAGGAAGACACGAGCTCTCCTCAGCTCAGAAAGGCAACCATGAAGCGCAAACCCCACCACATTCTGGTCTGCACCAGCGTTCACTTGGAGAACACGAACGGCAAGTCACCGCGATCGTCTGAGGTGGAGCAGGGGGCAACGAAGGCGGGTACGCCCGATGCCGGCCTGGCGCCGCTGTCCAACCCCGAATCTGCTCACGTGCCACCATCCGGCTGGCTCGCCAGTTGGCCAAACCCGTTCGACGAAGACGCGCTCGACGAATTGGCCGAAGCGTTGCGTCCGGCCCGCCATACCGTTGACTAGCGGCTGGACACGCAAGAAGTGAAATCTACAACGCCTGCCACCGGCTATTTCCAAGAGAACCGTCGTGCCGGCCTGTGGCTCGTCGACACCACACTACGCGACGGTGAACAAGCGGCCGGCGTGGTTTTCTCACGCGCGGACAAGCTGCGCATTGCCGGCTCCTTGTCCGACGCTGGGTTGGCCGAGATCGAGGTCGGCACCCCGGCCATGGGCAAGGCCGAGATCGACGATATCAACGCCGTGGCCGCGCTCGGCCTCCGTACGCGCCTATCGGTATGGTGCCGAGCTGACGTGCGCGACCTGGACGCGGCCGAGAAGTGCCGTGTGGATGGGGTACACATCAGTTTCCCGACGTCGCCGGTGCAATGGCGCAGCTTCGATTGCGGACCGGAACGTGTTCTAGCTCTGATGCGGCAACTCGCCGAGCGAGCGCGCCCCCATTTCGCCTTCGTTTCGGTCGGCGCCCAGGATGCCGGCCGAGCCGACCGCGACTTTCTCGACGCCTTCGTAGACGCTGCCTGTGCCGCCGGTGTTGATCGCATCCGTCTAGCTGATACCGTCGGTCTTCTCAATCCCTTTCAAGCCAGGCGTCTCGTGGCGCATGTGGTGGCACGCGCACGGGGACCGATCATTGGCTTTCATGCCCACGACGATCTGGGCATGGCCACGGCGAACACGCTGGGGGCGCTGTCTGGCGGTGCACGCACGGTCGACGTCACAGTGAACGGGCTCGGCGAGCGCGCCGGCAACGCCAGCCTTGACGAAGTCGTGATGGCGGCACGGATGACCCTCGAACTCGACCCAGGTGTCGACCCGCATTGCCTGACTTTGCTCGGCCGCATGGTCGCAGATGCATCTCGCCGACCCATACCCGCCGCCAAACCGGTCATCGGCGCGGCCAGTTTTCTCCACGAATCGGGCATTCACTGCGCGGCCCTCGACAAGGACCGCGACAGCTTCGAGCTGATTCATCCCGCTGACGTGGGCCAGGCCACGCCCGAGTTCGTCGTGGGCAAGCATTCCGGGACCCGGGCGCTGATGGCCATTCTGGGTCGGCACGGAGTCCACATTGAGCGCTCGGTAGCCGTGCAACTGCTCGACCGCATTCGCGAGTTGGCCCGACGCGAGAAGCGGGCGCTGACGGTTGACGAAGCCCTGGTCGTGGCCCGCGAAGTGATCAGCCGGCTAGACGCCCGTGCAACCCCCAAACCCGCACTCCATCTATGAACTCAATGCTCCGCCTGCCGCGACGTCGTTGTAGGGCCAGGCGGGCGCGCGGGGCTTCCCATGCCATCAAGGGGTCCGTGAATGCCAGGCCTTCACTTCGCCGGCACGGTCACGGTGGCGCGCAATCGGATGTCGCGGGAGGAGCTGGCGGCGCGGATCTCGTAGGCGCCAGGATCGATTTGCCAGCCTTGGTGTTCGGGGCCCTTGGCAGCGAAGGTGGCGAAGGCGCGCACCGGGAGCTTCAGGGTGACCTCGCGCTCTTCACCTGGGGCGAGGTCAATTTTGGCGAAGGCGCGCAGCTCCTGCTCGGGCCGCAGAACGCCCGAGGCGGCTGCGTGGAGGTAGATCTGCGCGACCTCGGCGCCTCGGCGCGTGCCCGTGTTCTTTACCTTGAAACGCGCGCTGACCCCGAGCCTGGCATCCCAGGCCGTCACAGCCAAGTCGCGGTAGGCGAAGGTGGTGTAGGAAAGGCCGTAGCCGAAGGGAAACAGCGGCTCGATCTTGCGCGTGTCGTACCAGCGGTAGCCGACCAGGATGCCTTCCTTGTAGGCGACCTTGCCGCCCGTGCCGGGGAAATTGCCGAAAGCGGGTTCGTCCTCAAGGCGTTTGGGGAAGGTCACGGGCAGCTTGCCCGACGGGCTCACGTCGCCGAAGAGCACGTCGGTGAACGCGGTGCCAGCCTCTTGCCCTGGGAACCAGCCGTGCAGCACGGCGCGCACCTTGTCGAGCCAGGGCATAGCCACGGCTGCGCCCGTGGTGGTGAGCACCACGATCTTGGGATTCACGGCAGCGGCGACACGCACGATCTCGTCCTGTCGGCCGGGCAGCGACAGCGATGCGCGGTCGGCGCCTTCGGTCTCGTCTCCCATACTGTCGCCGAGAGCGGCAATCACGATGTCCGCGCCGCGCGCGACCTCGGCTACGCGGCGAAAGGGATCCTTGTCCGCCCTCTGCCACAACAGCTCGACCGATGCGCCGATGATGCCCTCGAAATATTCCAGGCGCACGTCGTAGGCCTTGCCACCCACCAGTTCCATCTGGGTCGTCTTGAGCGTCGGGGGGTGGTCACCCCAGTCGTCGACGACCAGCTTGCCATCGAGGTACAGACGCGAGCCATCGTCAGACCGCAGCCCGAGCGCATACAGGCCGGACTGGGGCGGGGTGAGCCTGCCGGTCCAGAGCACGGAGAATCCATCCTCGGGCAGGTCGGGGGCCGGCGCGGCGAGCTCCCAGTGGAAATCGACCGTGGGATCCACACGCACGAGCTTGGGCGTTCCCGCGCGCTCTTTCCCCACGAAGTATTCGCCGAGCAGCCCCTGCCCTGGCTGCCCGGGCGGCGGCGTGAGCACGGACGCGGGGATCGATTCTAGTCCGTCGGGCGTGATCTCGCCAGGCGCGAAGTCGACCCGCACCTTGCTGCCCAGGGTTTCGCGAAGCGCGTCGACCAGCGAAACCTTGCGCGTGGCCGTGACATGGGCGCTGCCGCCGCCGCCGTCCACCAGCCCGCCCCGCGGACCCACCACTGCGATCCGCCGCAACTTGCTCCGATAGAGCGGAAGCGCGCTATTGTCATTCTTGAGCAGTACGAAACCGGAACGCGCGGCTTCGCGATTGAGGGCGCGGTGTTCGAGGGTGTCGGTGGCCTCGGGATGCTCGCTGGCGTCCTCGTCCAGGTGCAAAGCGGCGATCGGGCGCAGCTGCCGACCGACCATCTCGTCGAGAACGGCGGGTTCGATCTCCTTCCCGTCGAGTGCGCCGCGAATGGCGGCCGGCGAGAACCGCTCGCCCTTCGGCATCTCAAGGTCCAGCCCCGCGCGGATGGCCGGCGCCACACTGTGGGTCGCACCCCAGTCGGACATGACCAAACCGCGGAAGCCCCAGTCGCGTTTGAGGGTTTGGTCGAGCAACCCTGGGTTCTCGCAGGCGTAGACGCCGCCGAGACGGTTGTACGCGCACATCACGGCCCAGACGCCACCCTCCTTTACCGCGGCTTCGAAGGCGGGCAAGTAGATCTCGTGCAGGGCGCGCGCATCGACCTCGGCGCTGACCGACATGCGCTCGGTCTCCTGGTTGTTGGCGGCGAAGTGCTTGACTGTGGCCACCACGCCCTGGCTTTGCACGCCCTTGATAAAGGCGACCGCCGTGCGCGCGGCGAGTTCCGGATCTTCGCCGTAGTACTCGAAGTTGCGGCCACAAAGCGCCGTGCGCGCGATGTTTACGGCCGGGCCGAGAATGACATTCTTGCCGTGCCCCTTGGCCTCGCGGGCAATGGCCGCGCCCACGCGCCCGACCAACGCAGGATCGAAGGTCGCAGCCAAGAGCTCGCCCGCGGGGAACGCAGTGGCCTGGCCCACGCGCACGCCCAGCGGGCCATCGGTCATGCGCAAGCCCGGGATGTGCAGCCGGGGAACGCCGACCGTGTCGAACCCGGTGCCGGCGACGAGCGCGATCTTCTCGTCGAGGGTCATGGCGGAAAGCCAGGCCTCGACCTGCCGATCGGTCGGGGAGCTGCACGCCGGCGGCACGTGGGCGGCGGTCATCGCGGCGGGCGCCGCAGCCACGGCAGGCGCGCCGCGATCCGCGGGAGTACTCACCGCGCAGCCCAGGGCCAGAGTCGCGACTGCGAAAATGGCGCGGCAGCCGGCAACAGCTGTTGATTTGAGGAAGACAGTAAACATGCTTCGAGCTCCTTAGCGCGTGATTTCGACGGTGTGGGGTTTGGGCACGCGGTTGTCGACTTCCAATTGGATCCAGCTGTCGCGCATGATGGGCGGCGCGGACACGCCATCCACGGTCACCGACTTCGGCGCCCCGTCCATGTAGGCGCCGAACCGGCCGCCCTCGGCCAGTTCCACGGTCAACTTGTTGCCGGCGATTTTCTGCGAACGAATGGTGCGTGGAGAAATGTATTTGTCGATCAAACCGAGAGGCGCGAATCCCTTTTCGATGGGCACCACGACAAACAGCGCCGGCGTGTCAGGGCCGAGTTGCGTGGGGATGGCCTGGTTGGGATCGGCGACCACCAGTCGTTGCGAGAAATGCTCGTACACGGCGAAGCGTTCGCCTTTGAGCCCTTCCACGTCGCGCGCACGCACGACGCCGTTCACGGCGCCGCCGTCTTCAAGGGCGTTGAACGCGCCGATGATGCCCGTGGCGCCCACCCGGGCATAGCCTTTGAGCGGCACCGGAACCTGACCCGCATCCACGAATAGCCCATCCCGCGTGGGCAATACGGGCGCGTCCGTTCGCAAAATTGTGCCGTCGGCGAGCATCAACCGGTGCATGAGCGGCCAATCCTGCTTGGCCACGTCGCCCGTGAGGTAGATGGGCCCGCCGCTGATGGCACGCAACACGCTGTGGGCCCGCGCGAAGGGGCCGTAGCTTTCCCACATGTCGAAATCGGGATAGGCGACCTGGCTCACCAAGAGCGCGTTGAAGATGTTGTTGAGCATGTGCCGGCGATGGCCAATGGGCCCGGCCGGCAGCAAATAGTCGAGGCTGTTGCGGACCACATTGGTGCTGCGGAGGCTAAACAGCGTGTTTTGCCCCATGGACATGCAATTGATGACCCGGTCGCCAAAGGCCTCGAATGCGGCCGCGTGGAAATTGGTCACGCTCTGGTTCAGCGCCTGGAAAAGCGGCACGCGACCCGCAACGTAACTTTCGGTCCAGTTTTGGAAATCCACTTTGACGAGGTCAACGTCCGCGGCCCGCAACACTTTGTAGTAGTTGCGGAAGAACTCGGCGCCGCGGTCGCTGGTGGGATCCGGCACCAGAGCAGGGAGGTTGCCTTGCCACAGGTGCGCGGCCTCGGCCTTGGCCAGCGGCGACTTCGGATCCACGCCGCCCGGCACGCCCTGGAGCGTATGCCACACGCCGATCCACGACGCGCCCGTGACCCGCCGCAGATCCGACACCAGCGCCTTGAGCCCATTGGGAATCTTGGCCGCATCTGCCTCGAAACCGCGCAGGGCCGAGGTGACAAAATTGCCCGCCGAGACGGGTTGCCAGCCCGAATCGATGATGAAGAACCCCAGCGGGAATCTGGCGTCGGCCAACCCCTTCGCCGTGGCCATGAGGTTCTGTGTGGTTTGGTTTTCGTACAGGGTGTTCCACGTGCAAAAGCCCACGCGCTTGAACGGTTCTGGGTAGGGTTTTTCCGTGCGCAAACGCGCCGGTTTGCCTATAGCCTCAAGCCCGTGCCGCACAACCGTGGTCAGAAGGTCGTACGGCGAATCCCCGGCGCCAATCACGGCCAAAGCCCCGCGCCGCAAGGACCACGCCGCCTTCGCCTGGAGCGCCACCGTCACGCCGCCCGCGCTGAAAGGCACGGCCGCGCCCCGCACCCAACCCATGGCACCGCCGGCGGGCAAGGGCAAGAGCACCACATGCTCAACCTTGCGCGCGGACTTCGCCTCGGACTTCGCTTGGGACTTGAGCTCGACATTGCGACGGGCCATCACGAGCTGCGTCTCGTCGGGGATGAACCCTTGTTGTTTCCAAAAGACCGGGCGCGTCCACCAGGGTTCGGACCGACTGATGGCCACGCCTTCCTCCACGCCGGCCAACAGAGCCGTGAGCCGCACGCCGTCCTCGGCTGCCAGAGCGGTGTCGCGGTCGAGATCCAGGGTGACCACCACGACGCCCGGCTCGGCTTCGCGTAGGCGCACGGTCGCGTTCATGCGGCCCGCGCGACATGGCAGCGCCAATTCGGCCGCGCCGGCTTTGGCCTTGGCCACAGCCGCCTCGTTCCAAAGGCACACGGTCGCAACATCCGCGCCATGCGGCTTGATTTCCAAGGTCAACCGGTCGACCAAGGCCTGGTCGCCCACCGTCACGTCAAGGCCCGTGGCTACGAGCTCATTGGTCTTGGCAGCCACGGCCGCCTGAGCCGACCCGCTCGCCAGCACGACGCTCAGAATCACGGCGCGCGCCGTGATGGCGTTTCTGGGCGGATTGCAGCGGCTTGGGCCGCTGGATCTGAGCGGTGAAGAGCTTGTCTCAGGCACGAGGCGCAGTCTACCTGATCGCGCCCCCGACAAGCATACGG
>Ga0182017_10001634_pt1 | contig 17248 bp, 12 predicted proteins | sample 712E3DmetaG_FD_120492 | JGI IMG/M metagenome (GOLD analysis project Ga0182017, IMG submission 120492) | Permafrost microbial communities from Stordalen Mire, Sweden - 712E3D metaG | ecosystem: Environmental > Terrestrial > Soil > Wetlands > Permafrost | place: Sweden: Stordalen | collected... | reverse complement strand
TTGGGGTTTAAAACCGACAACTTTATAAAAGTTAATTATTATTTTTTCTAAACTGTCTTCGGAATATCCGGTCATTTGAATAGAAATAGTATCTTCTTTTACCTTTCTTGTAACATTTCGAATTGCAAAACTAATGTTAGCCGAATCAACTTGTGATTTTATGTTCCCGGGAGCAATACTCACGGACGGTGAATTGTCTTTTGAACAAGAAAATACAACTAAATAGAGGATCATTAATCCACTTAATGTTTTACATATTTTCTTCATAACCTGTCATTTTAAATTAAAACTATAACCCTTTCCAATTACTACAAACTTTTAAGACGGCCCCTTCAAAATTAAGACCCTTAAAAATGAGATATTTGCAGTAAAAGTAGAAGATTCTAACGAGAATTATTCACATTGAACAGAGATTTTTACTATTTTATATTAAATCAATTAAAAATTCACTCCAGAATATTCATACGTTTTTTTTAAACAAGATGTTTGAATAATTTATTCATTAATTTTCTTATAACAAAAATAGGGGCAACGGCATGATTTAACAGAAAATTAAAGCTTTCAGATAAATGCATTATTTAATATCTTTGTCAGCCAGAGAATTTTATATTTTATTATTAAAACGATCATGACAACCCGAATAAACGAAATATTTTCTATACGCTATCCTATAATTCAGGCTGGAATGGTTTGGTGCAGCGGGTGGGAATTGGCATCAGCTGTGAGCAATTCGGGATGTTTAGGTTTAATTGGCTCAGGATCAATGGATCCGGATATTTTAAGGATGCACATACAAAAAACCAGGGAAAATACCGATAAACCTTTTGGAGTAAACATTCCTTTAAAGTATTCAAAGGTAGAGGAAATTATGAAAGTTGTTATTGATGAAAAAGTTCCGATTGTTTTTACTTCAGCTGGTAGTCCTTCTATATGGACCGGTATTTTAAAAGAAAAGAATGTTAAAGTTGCACATGTGGTGTCAAACATAAAATTTGCGCTCAAATGCGAAGAAGCAGGAGTTGATGCAATAGTTGCGGAAGGAGTTGAAGCAGGCGGTCATAATGGATATGAAGAAACAACTACTTTTGTATTGTTGCAATTGATAAAAAAAACCACCAAACTCCCGTTAATTGCTGCCGGAGGTATAGCCACCGGAAGGGGAATGATGGCGGCATTTGCATTGGGCGCTGAAGGCGTCCAGATAGGCAGCCTTTTTGCAGCAAGTATTGAATCATCTGCACACGAAAACTTTAAGCAGAAGATATTGGCAACCGGGGACGGGGGAACAAGAATTGCTCTCAGGCAGCTAAATCCGGTACGTCTGATCAGGAATGAATTTTACGAAAAGATTGAAACAGCAGAATCAAATTGTGCAGGAAAGGAAAAACTGCAGGAATTGATTGGCAAAGGTCGTTCCAGGTTAGGTATGTTTGAAGGAAACCTGTCAGAAGGTGAATTGGAAATTGGACAAATTGCAGCTTTAATTGATGAAATTAAACCAGCTTCGGAAATTATTCATAATTTAGTTGATGAATATAATGTTGCACTGGAGGAGTTGAAAAGAATGTGAGAGAAGAAGGAAGACAGACTTGCCCATCTTAGCTTAGCGGAGATGGGAGACAGAAGAAGCAGACTAAAATCTAAAGTTTAAAACCAATAGCCAATAGCCATAGAACTTGATAAAAATGAGTTAAAGTATAATAGAATCAAATATTTCAGTAATGAAGAAAAACATAGTATTATTACTTATAGCAGTTATAATTAACTGTAAGACCAATGCCCAGCTGTTGAGTCCGTATGTACAGACTGTAACTTATGTTGAAAATTTGAATAGATTTAAAATTACCTGGAAAGACAATAACATTACGATCACAACTGATTCATTCAGAATATTGGTTCTTAATAGAAAATATATGGCAGATCATATTACTCCGATATATGATATCATTGGATATACTAAACTGACCAATTACTATATACCGGCAGATACAACAATTTCAAAGAATTATGATTTGTTGAACAATGTGTATTTTTTTGCTGTTGAAGCTTTAAAAGCTGGAATGGCTCCAAGTAACAGCAATCACGACCGGAGACCATATTTAGATGCACCCTCAAATGTCCTACTGAATCTTACACAAAATGATTTTGATAAATGTCATTATACCGTAACTTTAAAATGGAATAAATTTTATGGCTGGAACAATAATAGTCAATCGTATCAAATTTATTATAAAGTTGGAAATGGTTCCTTCAACTTATGGATGAATGGTTCCAGTCAGTATTTTCATGATACTATTGCTGTAATACCTGTTAATGATATTGAAAAACGCAATGTAAATTTGGCGTTTAATACAAATTATTCCTTTTATGTTATCGACGAAAACAATGATGGTTTCTGTTTTTCAAATATAAGAACCATCAATACAAACATACCTGCAAAACCTAAATTTATAAATGCTGATGGAACTAAAATCGTTGATAAAAACCACATTCAGTTCTCATTTACAAAGGATAGTATTTTGGGCAATTATTATATACTAAGATCTGATACATTTAACGGACCGTATGTTAAAATTGACAGCATATTTGGTGACCGCAGACCAACTATAATTTATCCCGATTCGGTTGTTGATGCCCTGAGTAAAATATATTACTACAAAGTTGAAGCATTAAATTCCTGCAAAATTAAAATTAATGAATCGGACACTGCATCAACTATTATTCTAAAAGGAAAACAAAATGGGAATGTTGTTAATTTAAGTTGGAATTCTTATCAAAAACTTGGAAATAAAATAATGGAATATACAGTTTATCGCTTGATGCAGGGGGGCACTGTAAGTTCATCAATTGTTTCTGATACGTTTGCTACCGACCGTCTTGATACTGTTGCTGAAAAGCGAACTCATGAGATTAGCTATTATGTTGTTGCCAATACAATGAATAATCTTTATGGTATTTCAGGCCGTACCACATCAAATACGTTAACCATAACAATAATCCAGAATATTACTATGCCTGATTTTTTCACACCAAATGGTGATGGCAAAAATGATTATTATAAAGCCCCGATAGCTTTCCTTGCAAAAAGTTTCAAATTCATAGTTTATGATCGTTGGGGCAGCATGGTTTTTGAAACAAATGATTCTGCTAATCAGGGCTGGGATGGCAAAGTTAATGGCAGTGCTGCGCCCCAGGGAGCATATATCTATTATTTAAAGATAGTTGGATCTGATAATGTAACTTTAGAACAAAGAGGAACTTTCCTCTTGGTTTTACCCTAAGAATAATAAATAAAAATTTGTCAAAAATTTAATGTCAATAACTAAATTTATTCGGGACCTGTTTGTCAGGTCAATTATAATAATCAGTAATGAATACATTAAAACCGGAAGAAGAGAAAGAGATTCAGCGTCGATTTAATGAGCTTTTAAAAAAGTGTGTCCATTGCGATAGCCCTGATGACAAACGTCTGATAGAAAAAGCTTTCAAAATAGCTTATGAAGCTCACAAGGAAATGAGGCGTCGTTCCGGTGAGCCTTATATTATCCATCCGCTTTCTGTTGCCAGGATTGTTAACGAGGAAATGGGTTTAGGAGTTAAATCCATTATCAGCGCTTTATTGCACGATGTAGTTGAAGATACTGACTATACACTCGAAGAAATTGAAAGAAATTTTGGTCCTAAAATAGCTTCTATAATAGATGGATTAACTAAAATTGGAGAGTTATACGACAATAACAGCTCACTTCAGGCCGAGAATTTCAGAAAAATGCTGCTTACACTTTCGGACGATGTAAGAGTAATTTTAATAAAACTGGCTGATCGTTTGCACAATATGCGAACACTCGACTCATTGCCTCAGGAAAAACAGAATAAAATTGCCAGTGAGACAATATATATTTATGCTCCGTTGGCCCATCGTCTTGGTCTTTATACCATTAAAACAGAACTGGAGGATCTTAGCCTGAAATACAGGTATCCAGAGAAGTATACTGAACTGGAAACGAAAGTAGCAGAAAGTGAGCCTGAACGTGCAGCCTTTATCCAGCAATTTACAGAGCCAATTAAGGAAAAACTTGACACCCAGACATTGAGTTATGAAATTACCAGCAGAACCAAATCTATTTATTCAATTTGGAATAAAATTCAAACCAAGCATATTCCATTTGAAGAAATTTATGATTTGTTTGCAATAAGAATAATTTTTGATCCGGTGCCTGATATTCCGGAAAAAACACAGTGCTGGAATATTTATTCAATTATCACGGACATTTATACTCCAAAACCGGAACGAATAAGGGATTGGGTAAGTACTCCAAAGGCAAATGGATATGAAGCTTTACACATGACGGTTATGAGCCCTATGGGACGTTGGGTTGAAATTCAAATAAGGTCCAGACGAATGGATGAAATCGCGGAGAAAGGATTTGCTGCTCACTGGAAATACAAACAAAACAGCACTCAGGAAAGTGAAATAGACAAGTGGCTAAAAAAAATAAGGGAATTATTACAGGATCCAAATTCTAACGCGCTTGAATTTCTTGACGATTTTAAATTAAATCTCTTTTCTTCCGAAATACATGTATTTACACCCAAAGGTGAACTTAAAACGTTGCCAAAAGACTCAACGGCCCTGGATTTTGCATTCGAAATTCACAGCCAGATCGGAAATAAAGCTATTGGAGCAAAAGTAAATCACAGGCTCGTTCCTTTAAACTATAAACTTTCAAGCGGTGACCAGGTAGAAATTATTACTTCTGATAAACAACGCTTTCAAAAGGATTGGCTTGATTTTGTGATAACCGCCAAGGCCAAAACGGCTATTAAAAACTCTTTGAAGTCTGAAACAAAAAACCGCATTGAAAAAGGTAAAGCTATGCTGGAAAACAGGCTAAAAGAATTAAATCTGAATCCGAGCTCCAGGATATTCCAGAAGATTGTGCCAGCTTATGAAGTCTCCAATAAAGAAGAGCTGTATAGCAAAATTGGAAGCGAATTAATTAAACTGGATGAGTTGCCTAAAATCCTTAAGAGAAATAGTAAAAACAAATGGATTCGTTACTGGGAATTGACACTTGGACTTTCAAATGAAAATAGTGCCGCTGAAGAAGAAAAGGAAATTAAAGAAGCAAAAGAACCAAAGGACATTAAGGAAGCAAAGCGTTACACTCATAATTCCCCATTTATCTTACGTGAAAATATTAATGATAAAACGAGTACATATTCAATAGCCAAGTGTTGCAATCCTATTCCAGGTGAAGATGTTATTGGATACCGGAATATTTACAATTCAATAATAATTCATAAATCAAAATGTCCAAACGCTGTAAAATTGCTTTCAAGCCAGAGTGATAGAATAGTCCCGACAAAATGGACCACTCATAAGATTCTTTCATTCCTTGTTAAAATTAATATTCAGGGCATTGACCGTTTTGGAGTTTTTAACACCATTACAAATGCTATTTCAAAAGATCTGAGCATTAAAATCCGTACAATTAACCTTGCCAGTCATGACGGAATATTCGAAGGTATTCTCGAGATATATGTACACAGTGTTAATGACCTCAATAAGTTAATAGTAAACCTTGGAAAGATCAAAGGTGTGGAAAAAGTCTCACGTATTGAAAACGTTGAAGAGTGATTTGGTCTGCTTTCTTAATTAAAAATCCATTTAATTATCATGCCTTATCGTTTAAAAATGATATAATTTAGCAGTAATTTTTAATTAGTCTAAATTATGGAAAATAATGAAGCAAGAGACAAAGTCAAAAAGTTGTTTACAGAGTACCTGGAATCAAAGCGGCATCGTAAGACACCGGAAAGATATGCAATACTTGAAGAGATATATTCCAGGGAGGGGCACTTTGATATAGAGACACTTTATATTTTCATGAAAAACAAAAATTACCGGGTAAGTCGTGCTACATTATATAATACTATTGAGTTGTTACTGGATTGCAATCTTGTTGTTAAACACCAGTTCGGTAAGAATATGGCTCAATTTGAAAAAGCTTACCAATGCATGCAACATGATCATCTAATTGATATTAAGACTGGTAAAGTTATTGAATTCTGCGATCCACGCCTCGAACAAGTAATTAAAACGGCCTGTGAAATGAACAATTTTACACCTGAGCATCATTCATTGTATATTTATGGATACATAAAAGAATGACCCGAAAACAATCAATAATTTTATTTATAATAACGTGAGTTCGACATAAGATATGTTATGCCACAAATAGTTATAATTTTTTCTTAGTGAATCATAGTGTCTTAGTGCCTTCGTGGCAAAAATATTTCAGACAAAATGCCACAATCCCGCCTGAGGCGGGACAAAGAAAACAATAGGTCAATTTTATTATATAGCTATATCTTAATAAATTATATTTTGGAATTTATATCGAACTCACGTTATAATATCATTCCCGCAGAAAAAATAATATTCATAATCTTTTAGTGTATCAACTACCAAATTTTTCTTGATTCAATGTATTTTTCAAATCTATTTTTATGTTGGACGAATGAAAAAATATTTTAACTTGCTTCGTTTTTTTTAAGCTATGAAATGAAATGTAAGTAAATAATAATCAGGTAATTTTTAAATATTAGATCAATGAAAGCTGACGTATTGTTAGGACTGCAATGGGGTGATGAAGGAAAAGGTAAAATAGTTGATGTATTGACCCCGCATTATGATGTAGTGGCAAGATTTCAGGGAGGGCCGAATGCAGGGCATTCTCTAGAGTTTAATGATATTAAGCATGTGCTGCATCTTATTCCTTCAGGGGTTTTCCATGAGGAGAAATTAAATCTGATTGGAAACGGATTGGTGATCGATCCTGTGGTTTTCAATTCGGAGTACAAAGAGTTGCAGAAATTAGGCATTGATTTGAAAAAAAACCTTGTCATTTCAAAAAAAGCGCACCTGATTTTACCTACTCATTGCATTCTCGACGCTGCATCGGAGGCTGCTAAAGGTGTTACAAAAATTGGATCTACTTTACGTGGTATTGGACCAACCTATATGGATAAAACCGGGCGCAATGGTTTGAGATTAGGAGATATTCTGTCTCCGGATTTCAGGAAAAAATACGATTTTCTTAAAAGCAAACATCTGGATATATTAAAGCAATATAAATTTGAATTTAATGTTGAGGAAAAAGAAAAAGTTTGGTTCGAAGGTATAGAAGTAATTAAGGGTTTTAAACTTGTTGACAGTGAATATGTCATAAACCAGGCTCTTGAAGAGAATAAAACTGTTTTGGCTGAAGGTGCGCAAGGTACCATGCTGGATATCGATTTCGGATCTTATCCGTATGTTACTTCATCAAATACTATTTGTGCCGGGGCATGTACCGGCCTGGGTATTGCACCCAGGAGTATAGGTGAGGTTTTCGGTATTGTTAAGGCATATTGTACCAGGGTTGGGAGCGGACCTTTTCCGACTGAGCAAATAAATGAGACAGGTGAAAAATTAAGAACCAAAGGAGCTGAATTTGGAGCAACTACAGGCAGACCCCGTCGTTGCGGCTGGCTGGATATGCCAGCTCTTAAATATTCTGTGATGATTAACGGAGTAACTCAGATCATTTTAACTAAATCAGATGTTCTTTCCGGTTTTGATAAATTAAAGGTTTGCACTTCCTACAGGATTGACGGTAAAGAGACTGACCAGCTTCCTTTTGAAACTGACCAATACATTGAACCTGTTTACACAGAATTGCCAGGTTGGAAACAAGACATATGTCATGTCAGTAAATTCGAGAATTTACCTGAAGAACTTAAAAAATTTATCGAGTTTATTGAAAAACAAACAGGAGTGCCGGTTACATTTATTTCTGTAGGACCCAACAGGGATCAGACAATAATCAAAGAGGGATTATTGATTTAGAAAACTATGAATTATTGCTTATAAACTGGCACAACAATGCTCTTATCTTTTTCGAGTTCCGCTATATCAAAATATTCTGAAATAAGACTGATGTCAAGAGCAAAGCCATAAACAATGGAAGCAGTCTTGAAAAATTCCTGTGCAATATGCTTTATCTGATTTTGATTTGCTATAAGAACCTGGATGGGATCAATATCTATCATGTTAATCTTACCTTCTGCCTCCTTTAATAGAGCTAAATTATTATTTATGATTTGGATCATTCGTTTATAGTTATCAAGTAAGCTCGCGAGCCTTTGACCAACTATGCCGACAACTTCACCTGATTCGACATCAATTAATGGACTTCCTGAATTTCCCCTGTCCATAGCTGCATCAAATTGAATATATTTTATTCCGTTTTGCTTGCAGAATGATGATACAATTCCTGTCTTAATAGCAATATTATTATGCTCCATCTGATGACCTATTATTGCAATAGGAGAACCCACTTTAAATTTCTTGTTGCTGCTAAGTTGTATTGAAGGGATATTATCAAACTGGGGGAGATCAATATCAATAAGTGCAAAACCGGGGATATTTTCTTTAATTCCTTTGACCATGCGCAATCGAAAGTCTTTCTCTGATATCTTAACACTGGCTTTTATGGTACACCCGTCGTCTTCCATAAAAACAATCTGAACTTCGCTAGCACGGTCGATTTTATAAACCATTTCGTCCGTTATCAGGTAGCGTCCATATTTAAAACCTGTAACAGAATCAAACCGTATTCCCTTTGAGCTGTAAAAATTAATACCACAAACAGCGCTTTGACACTTATTCCATACTTTGCGATACATAGAGTTGGTTTTTAAGGTTTTTTTAGGGTTATCGCAACTAAAGGCAAGTACTTTATTAGCTTAAATTAGGCAATAATCGAAACCATTATACGTAAAGATCGCTCCCTTTTGTTGCATTAATGTCTGAAAAGATATAATAGTAACCCGGGGCCTAAATTAATTTTGTTTTGAACTTAAGTCAATAGATTTATTATAATATAAATCAGTAAGAACTATGATATTTTACAGTATTATTTTAGATATCGCTTTTTAACATTTTAGACTTTTACAAATGATTTAAGGTTAATACTTTAGATAAGTATTGATCTATAATAGACATTTTAACCGCCTTAGCGTTAATAGATTAACTCAAGGATGGCGATTAAAAAGGTTTTCATTTAGCTCAGCCTTTCTAATAAATAGATTGGGTTTATTTGATTTCAACATATTTTAGAATCAGGTTATTCATTGGATTTATTCCTAGGTTGAAAATATTTTTTTGAGTAAAACGAACAGCAACATCATAATACAGGGGTACTATAACGCCCTCATCAATAATTATTTGATCCATTAGATGATATAACCTATATCGCTTTAGCAAGTCAGGCTCTTTTAAAGATTGATTATAAAGTATATCGAAGTTGGAATTGTTGAAACGGGTATAATTTGGACCTTTTGGACATAAATTGGGACCATAAAAAATAGCCATATAGTTTTCCGCATCCGGATAATCTGCCACCCATGAAGCCCGAAACATATTTACTCTCGAATTGGCTATCATTTCCCTGTATGACAATCCGGTAATTACTTCAATTTCAATTGGTATACCAATTTGCTCCAATTCATGTTGCACATATTCACATATATCGGAATAATCACTAACAGTTACTATTTTAACAGGGCTTATGCCTTTACCATTTACGAAACCGGCTTTTAAAAGAAGTTTACGGGCAGAATCAGGATTATAGGTATAACCTTTTACAGCATAATTGGAAAAAGAAGGCATTCCCATTGGGACAAAACCAGCATTCGCCGGATAACCTATATTGTTTCGTAAATTAGAAATCATCTTCTTCCTGTCGATAGCAAGGTTAATTGCCAGCCTGAACAGTTTATTATGAAGCGGGTTTTTTCTGACAATATCAAGCGAACTATCAACCAATATGCCAAGGTATTCTGTATTTAAATAAGGACATACCAGCATGTTTATTTTATTATAGTAAGCAGGATTAAGTTTTCCCGAAGGTGTAAGCAATTCATCTTTAAATGAAGCATTTACACCTGAAATAAAATCCAACCGTCCTTTTATAAATTCCAAGAACTCAGATTGTTTGTCCGTAATAAATGAAATTGATATCGCATCTATCTTTGGCAATTTATTTCCTTGATTATCTTTTTCAAAATAATTATCATTCTTTATCAGGATCAATTTTTCACCTTCAATCCATATTTTAAATTTGAAAGGACCGGTGCCAACAGGATGACTGCGAAAGTCGCGGCCATAAAACTTTACAACTTCTTTTGGTACAACAAAACAATATGGAATAGTTAACAAACCCGGAAATGCAGGGAAAGGTGATTTCAGGTATATTTGTAAAGTGCTGTCATCTATAGTCTTAAATCCATTGGTAGTATTTGGTTCTGATGTATTGACAAGATTAAATACCCATGCTCCTGGTGAAGCAATAGCCGGATCAATTAATCTGCAGAAGCTATAAACGAAATCTGAAGCAACTACTTTTCTGCCTTTACCCTTTGGAAATACAAGATGATCATGAAAAAAAACATCAGTCCGGAGATGAAATGTGTATTTCTTTCCATCCTGGGATATTTCCCAAATTTTCGCGATACAAGGTTTAAGTTTTAATGAATCATCCAACTGCAGCAGTCCATTAAATAATTGATTGGCGGACCAGACCTTCGCCTGGTTCCTCGCATAAGCAGGATCAAGTGTTCCTATATCTTTTGATTCGTTGTAATGAAATACTTTATATCGGACATTGTTAATATTTGAATGATTACAGCTTGTAATAGTCATGAAAAGAGCAATAAAATGAATAGAAATGATATTCAAATATGTTGTTCTTTGCATATATATTTGCATTTTTAGATTTCTAAAAGATTTTAAAGTAAAAATAATACAATTAAATTCGTGAGCTTTTATTGTAAGCGTTTTTCATTTTGACCGGTATACAATTTATAAACAGAACTTTCGTTTTATGGTAAAAATATTTATGGCAAATAAATCACTCTCAATACTATTTTTGGCTTTTTCGATTTTTATTGTCAATTGTAAAAGAGAACCAATCCTGACTGATTCTAGCGCCCGGCTTGTTTTTTCTACTGATACTGTATCGTTTGATACGGTATTTACAACATTTGGTAGTGCTACTAAACATTTTATTGTTTATAATCATAACAAAGGTCCGGTTAAAATATCTTTGGTTTCTCTGGCAAGTGGCTCACAATCCGCGTTTAAAGTAAATATTGACGGATTCAAGGGACCCATGGTCAAAGATATCGAAATTGGGGCCAATGACAGCGCTTACGTATTTGTTCAGGTAAGTATTGATCCAAATAAACAAAATGCTCCAATATTTGTATTGGACTCATTGATTTTTGAGACAAACGGCAATTTGCAAAATGTTAAACTTGCTGCCTGGGGACAGGATATTCATTTAATTAAAGATTCACTTATTAATACTCAAACTTGGATAAATGACAAACCTTATTTAATTTATGATACTGCATTAATTGACAGCGCGTCTACACTTACTATTGAGGAAGGGACCAAGGTATTTTTTCATAAAAAAGCTTTTTTGGCGGTTCAGGGTACTATCATTGTAAATGGGACGCTTGAAAATCCGGTAATATTCAGAGGAGACAGGCTAGATTATTTAGGAACCACACCACCAGTATCATATGATAAACTTCCGGGTCAATGGGATAGGATTATATTCTTTAATTCAAGTACGGGTAATAAATTTAATTATGCCGAAATAAGGAACGCGAGTATAGGTCTCCAGGTAGGTGTTTTAGGAATTCCGGGGTCAGCAAGTTTAGAATTATCAAATTGTAAAATTGAAAATAATTCTGCCGCAGGAATTTTAGCAATTAATGCAAAAATAAGTGCATACAATTGTCTACTGGACAATGCCGGTTCATTCCTTTTTGGATGTTGGGACGGAGGAGAATATGATTTTAATCAATGCACATTTGCAAATTATTTTCTATACGGGTCAAAGTCGGGTATAGCAGTAGCTCTTCAAAATCACTATGTTTATACAAATGACACAACAGGAAAAAAGACATTTTATTTTGGCGACTTAAAGAAGGCCAATTTTGGCAATACTGTAATTTATGGCGATGCTCCGGATGAAATATATTTTGATACAGTTGCCGGCTACAAGGTGAATTACGTTTTTAACCATTGTTTGATCAAAGGAACTACTGCAAACTTGAATGTTGCGGATCAGAATAAATTTGTTAAGAATATTATTTCAGACAAATATGATGCGGGCTTTAAATTGATAGATAATGAAAATATATTATTTGATTTTCAATTAACAAAAACATCCCTGGCAAGAGATGCGGGTGACACTGCTATTGCAAAGTTGTATCCCTTGGATTTTTTTGGCAAAAGCAGGTTTCTTGATTATGGCCCGGATATAGGTGCTTTTGAGTATTTTGATCCCGGAAAATAAAAATGATAAGGATTCTTCTTTACCTGATATTATTGTGTTATTTGCCGCTTAATGGCCAAAATCAAAAGCCAAAATCAAGTAACCAAAAAGTCAATACTCCGGTTTGTTTTAGAATAGTATTTTATAACTCGGAAAATTTTTTTGATACTTTTGATGACCCCAGGACAGAAGATTACGAATTTCTCCCGGGATCAAAGAGGCATTGGACACTGAAAAAATATCTCCATAAAATAGACAACTTTTATAAATTGTTTATTTCGATGGGAATTCAACCACCTTCTCTGATAGGATTGTGTGAGATAGAAAACAATAAAGTTCTGTCTGATCTGACTCAGAATACGCCACTTTTAAAATTTAATTACCGTTATCTTCATCACGATTCTCCTGATCCAAGGGGCATGGATGTCGCCCTTCTTTACAGAACGGATCAGTTTACACCATTGAAAACGCAATTTATTAAAGTTATTTTTCCGTTTGACACGGCCCGAAAAACAAGAGAAATATTGTATGTTAAGGGAATCGCATTGCACACCGATACTTTTCATGTATTTGTAAATCATTGGCCTTCCAGGTCAAAAGGGCAGGTGGAGAGCATTAAGTATCGGGAAGAAGCCGCCAGGACACTTAGACTTAAAGTTGATTCTATATTTCATGTAAATGTCAGGAACAAAATTGTCATTATAGGTGATTTTAACGACGAGCCCGATGACTCAAGTATTGTCAAAGATTTAAAAGCTATCAAAGCAGTAAATCATATTACTGCCAATACTTTGTATGATCTTAGTGCAGGCTGGCTGGACAATGTTCAGAATATAGGCACAATCAAGTACAAAGGCAGATGGCAGATTTTTGATCAGATAATTGTTTCCGGCAATATTTTAACTCCTTTATCCAAAGGAATGAAGTGCTATGTTCAGTCTGCAAAAATCTATTCAGCTGACTTTTTGCTTACAGATGATTCGAGATTCTCAGGTAAGGTCCCTTTTCGCACATACAGCGGATACAAATATACCGGAGGTTTCAGCGATCATCTACCGGTGTATGTGGATTTGTGCGATAAAAAATAATGGTTTATTCTAGCAGCAGTCAGGTAGTGGAAAATATTAATTCTTTCTCAAACTATTTTGAACGTAACTTATTAATGCCTATTAAGAATTAAAAACATTTGCCACAAAGACACTAAGACTCTAAGAAACACAAAAAGAATCTTTGTGTCCCGCCAGGCGGGATTGGGTCTTTGTGGCAATTATTTGTGTTTTATTTCTTAATTTGCATCATCAATAAAGTAAAAGACTCATTTCCCAAAGGATAATGAGTCTTACTGTAATCTTATTTGATAGTTAACGCTATACTTCCTAACTGTCTGATTGTCCCGTCAGGTCCTTTGGCCTTAATATTCTCAATATAAATTTTTCGGCCAATTTGTTTTTTTTCGATTATGCTCTTTTGTTCTTTGGTAAACTTATTGGTATATGAAGTTGCTTGAGCATTATTACCGCTGTCAACACCGGAAACTGTAAATTCAACAATTGTAAAACCAAGGTCAAAATCAAAATTCTCTAATTCAGCATAAATTTCAGATTGCTCAAGAAGATAAGACTTAGTTATTGCCCCTCCAATTTTAATTCCGGCAACTTTAGCTACCGGATCCGGTACAGATTTTACGCGAAATTCCGTTTCCTTTACTTTAATGCCTTTTGCGTAGACTGTTATAATAGCTTTGCCCGGTTTACCTGGGTTCACTATATATTTTCCCGCAGAACCTTGTATAGCGCCATTGTCAATTGTGACTTTTAAATCTTCGGGTTTTTGCTCCGAAACCGAAATTTCTACCGGGTTGTCAACGCCAATATACAATACATTCATTTTTGTAGGTGCAACTGCCGTAACTACATCGGTTTTGTTTTGGCCATTTATGCAGGCTACTCCCAAAAAAAGAAAAGCAGCCACGGGAACCAAAGCTAAAATTTTTAACTTTGTTCTGTGATTAAATTTACTTTTAGTCATCATGATCATTCGTTTTTTAATTAATGAATGGTTAAAACTTGAAGAAAGGCAGATGAGTCTTTCTTCGGTTACCTGATTGATCAGGAGCGCCTGGTACCTAAGCTTGTCAATTCCGGTACTTAGCGCTCCTTCATCTGCCAGGTATTCATGCACCAGTTGTATCGTATTCCTCATCATCCAAACCAAAGGATTAAACCACATTACGGCCGCTAGCAGTTCCATCAGGATCAGATCAAAGGAGTGATACTGTGAAGCATGAATTTTTTCGTGCGAAATTATCTGGTCCATATCGTCTTTTGATGAAAATTCTGTATTGATAAAGATCCAGTTGAAAAACGAGAATGTGTTTTTAAATTGTTTGTTGTAGATAATTATATAATTGCCCAATTTTTCTTTGTTCGATTTAAGATATTGAAAAATCAGAATGATTATTTGCAATGCAATACGCGCCATAAGCAGAAATGAAATAATGAAATAGAACTTTTTTAAAAGCTCCGGCCAGTTTGTTTTTATTTGATTAGAAATTCCTTTATCTCCGTTGTCTGAAAAATTGCTTTTTACAAACACGGGAATATTTGATTTTTCTAAAGAGTTTGAAACAGACGAATTTCCAATAGTTCTTTGATTGTTAGAAAAATCAAGGTTAATCCTGAAGCCACTAAAAGGCATTAAAAGTGAAATTATGATGGAAGCCAACAAGTAAAACCTTAGTTGCCTGAAATTGGCCTCATTTTTAAAAATCAGTATATAAACAAAATAGAATATGCTTAAACATACTGAAGAAACCAGGATGTATTGAATTGCATTCATATTATTGCTTTTGTTTTTTTATTTCTGATTCTAACATTTCTTTTAATTCTTCAAGTTCAATAATGCTTACGTCTTTATTTTTGACTATGAATGATACCATCTGATTAAGAGAGCCATTGAATAAACTTTTAAATGAACCTTTTAATATATGTTGTGCATAATCTTTTTTAGATACAACTGCGAAATAAACATTGGTTTTACCATACGTTTTATGAGATACATATCCTTTTTTCTCTAAAACTTTTATCACGGTTGCTACTGTATTGTATGCAGGTTTAGGTTCCGGTAATATATCAAGTACATCGCTTACAGCGCCGTCTTTAATTTCCCAAAGGGCTTTCAGAATTTCCTCCTGTGCTTTTGTAATCTCAGTCATGCGAATAATATTTGAGACAAATATACTATAACTTTTGAATTAGAACTATAATTATAGTATATATTTCAAAATATATTTTCAGATTGTGTATAAATAGCCAATTACCCTTTGAAGAAGAAACATGGATAATTCTTGGTTTTGATTTCAACAATTAATTTGCATTAATGAGTATTCAATTAACCTTTCTTTAGTATTGAAAGGTTTTAATTTATTCAAACCCATTTTTTCAATAGCAAGTTTGATTAGTACATCATCATTATTGACTTCAACATTCTTCATGTCAGAAGCATAAAATGTTCCGGCATCAATTAGCGCTTTTTTTGGTATAAGTCCTATAAGTTCAGAGCCTGTAACTTCTAAACCTGATTCTTTCGCTAATTCCTTAACTGTTTCAAATGCAATATGCATTGGTGTTTCATTAATATCAGTCAGATTCATTGATACCTGTGCAATATGGTATTCTTCAATATACCATCCTATAGCTTTTATACTTTTGAATAGGCCAGGAATCTGTTTCTTATTTCCTTTTTTATCAAAAATAGTTTTACCGCTGTTTCTGATTTTTGAGGCAATTTCAGAAGCTATTTCAACGGATTGGGTATTAAGATTGACATTATATGCAACTAGAAAATCCCTCGCGCCAATTATTGTTGCCCCGGATTTGGCATTAAATTCAGAAGGCCCGAAATCAGGTTTCCATAGTGGATCTGCAATTTTGTCCTTCAATCCTTCATATTCACCTGCACGAATATTCTCTAGTTTTTTGCGGTTTGACTTCAATGCCGACTGTTCGTAACAATAAACCGGTATTTTTAATTCATTACCAATCCGACGGGCAAGCAGATATGAAAGTTCTTTGGCTTCTTTCAGGGTAATGCATTGGACTGGTACTAAAGGAAGAATATCTGTGGCGCCAATCCGTGGATGTATACCTTTGTGTTTTGTCATGTCTATAAGTTCGCTGGCTTTATTGGCTGCCTGGAACGCGGCCTCAACAACTGCTTCGGGATCGCCTGCAAAAGTAATAACCGTGCGGTTTGCAGATTTTCCAATATCAACATGTAAAATCTTTACTCCGCTGATTTTGGCAATACTTTTCTGAATTTCAATAATTACCGATTCATTCTGACCTTCAGAAAAATTCGGGACACATTCCAATATCTTTGATGACTTATTTTTCATCAGATATTCTTTATCGAAAACTTTGGTATATAGTGCGCAGTGCTCAGTGCAGAGTGCACAGTAAAACATACAATAAATCGAGCTATATAGACTGAGCACTGAGCACTAAGTACTGAGGACTACTTACTAAATCCTCTCAGCTTAATTTGAGTCAGTACTTTTTTAGTGTATAACGGAAAATCGCCATTCATCATCCATGAATAATAACTGGGATCTTTTTTAAGAACGTCTTCAACCAGGACACCTTTGTATTTCCCAAAATTAAACATCTCCTGGCCTTTCTCATTATAAACAATACGTCCGACAAAATCAGCATTAACCGTGTGGGACGAAAATGTGGCCAGATTATCAATATCATTTTCGATTGGTTCAGAAGCATTACCTGCAGGATCGATAAAACGTTTTCCGATATATTTGTCAAGTTGTGCCTGCAACACTTCGTAAGTGGCTTTTGTAT
>Ga0182017_10001633_pt1 | contig 17257 bp, 13 predicted proteins | sample 712E3DmetaG_FD_120492 | JGI IMG/M metagenome (GOLD analysis project Ga0182017, IMG submission 120492) | Permafrost microbial communities from Stordalen Mire, Sweden - 712E3D metaG | ecosystem: Environmental > Terrestrial > Soil > Wetlands > Permafrost | place: Sweden: Stordalen | collected... | reverse complement strand
CGCCCCGCCCGAACGGGTGAGGGGCGCCGCTTCTTATACCCTGTGCCACTGGCGGCTTGTCCGCCAGTGTTCTTCTTCATTGGGTGGCCGGGGGCCACTAAAGTGCCTGAGTTGTAGTGCGCTCTCTCGTGGGGTTTCCCCTCTCCCCCCGGGAGAGGGACAGGGTGAGGGAAGCTGCTTCTTCTTTCTCCCTGTGCCACTGGCGGCTTGTCCGCCAGTGTGTTTCTTTGCCTGTTCTTTCTCCTGCTCACCTGCTCACCTGTTCTGCGGCGCACTTGCGCCGCCGGGGGGACGTCATGGAACAGCATTTCGACATCATCATCGTGGGTGGCGGGCCCGCGTCGCTCTCGGCCGCCATCTACGCGGGCCGCGCAGAGCTCAAGACCCTCGTCTTCGAACGCATGGCGCTCGGCGGACAGGTCGCCGGCACCTGGCAGATTGACAACTACCCGGGCTTCCCCGAAGGCATCGACGGTCCCGAGCTCATCCGGCGCATGGAAGCACACGCCCGGCGCTTCGGCACCGAGTTCCGTAACGAGGAAGTCACCCGTATCGCTCTCGACGAAACAGGTGGTGGGACAGGCATCCGCCTTCGTCCCGATGGGATCGGGAAAGCCGCTTCGGCGGAGTTCCTTCCTGCCTGTCGTAACATAGTCGTCGCCACCCGTGAGAGCGTCTACCGCTCCCGCACGCTGATTCTCGCGACCGGCGCGGACCCAAGGAAACTCCATGTTCCCGGCGAGGAGGAACTGCGGGGTCGAGGCGTCAGTTATTGCGGGACCTGCGACGGGCCGTTCTTCCGCAAGAAGCATGTCGTCGTCGTCGGCGGCGGCGACTCGGCCTGCAAGGAAGCCCTCTTCATTTCGCGGTTTGCCGAGCACATCACCATCGTCCTCCGGAGCGGTGAGTTCCGCGCCGAAAAGATCTACCAGACCGAGGTGCAGAAACACCCCGGGATTTCCGTCCAGTTCAATACCGTGGTCGAGCGCATCAACGGCAAGGAGCGGGTCGCGAGCGTCTCCGTGCGCGACGCCAAAAGCGGCCAGACGCGGGAAATCCCCTGCGACGGCGTCTTCATCTTCATCGGCCACGAGCCCAACACCGGCTTTCTGTGCAATCTCTTCCCCAATCAGTGCATGGGGGAGATTGAGACCGACCTCAACATGATGAGCAGTGTCCCCGGCATCTTCGTCATCGGCGACGTCCGCAAGCACTCCTACCGGCAGATCGCCACCGCCGTGGGCGAGGGCGCCACCGCCGCCATCGCCGCCGAGCATTTCATCGCCGAACACGCCGCCGGAAAGAACACGCAATAGTCTGGAAAATAAACGGGGTCTGTGGGGTTGTTGAAAAACCCTCATGTGTGCCAGGGGCAGCTTGCCTGCCCCTGCAAAGTTGCGATAGGGCTCAAAAACAGGGGCAAACGAGCTGCCCCTGCCACACACTACGCAAGTCATCGGAAGTTTTTCAACAGCCCCACAGACCCTAGTTATTCAAGACCTCTTTGTTGTACCTCAGCGTCTTAGCGACTCAGTGACCTTGTTATCCGGTGCTCTTCTTCTCGTAAAATATGCTGAGCGGATCTTCCTTGTAATCTCCAAAAGGCGGGATGCGCTTGAAGCCCCATCGTTCATACAGGGCGATTGCATTGGGCTGATGAATGCCTGTCTCCAGCCGAAGGATGTTTACTTCGTTGTCCTTCGCATGCTTCGCCAGGCGCTCCAACATCAATTGGCCCAACCCCAGGCCGCGGAATGCCGGGCGCACATACATTCGCTTCACTTCGCCATATTCTCTGCCGAACAATTGAATGCCCCCGCATCCCGCGGCGATGTGTTCGTGACGAGTGACGAAAAATGCCACGTTGCGTTTGAGGAGCTTTTCAATACTGTATCCGTGTTGGCTTTCGATTGGGTATAGCGGGCCCAACTCGCCGTCGAGCTCCTCGATCAACTGGATCGCATCCGGTGTATCCGGCCGTTCTGCTGTAATGATTGTAGGCATGGATCATGTCCAATAACTGGGGACAAGGGGGCTGTTGAAAAACCCCACTCGTGTGCCAGGGGCAGTTTATCTGCCCCTGCAGAACTGCGATAACGGCTTGGAAACACGGACAGGCGAACTGCCCCTGCCACACTACTCCATGTCCGCGAAGGTTTTTCAACAGCCCCACAAGTCCCCGTTGATTTTGTGTTGCCGTTCCGCATGCCATGGTACCAATAAACGAACCGGTTTGCAACTGCCTTTCACGACCCGGCCGGCGAGCCAGTGATTGCAGCTATCGAATGACTATTATGAATATGCAGGAATGCTGGAGGTCACAACCGGACACATTGCGACAGTTTCAGCGAACGGGCTTGACAGGAGGGCAATTCCCTTCGGCTCATGCGTCATTCGGCGACAAAATCAACCCTTTTCGCGACAATGCGGACAGGGATCCGCCAATAACACCTTGTGCTGCGACGAATGGCTTGCCGAAAATAGGCGAATACGCCGTTATGCGACGCATTGCGACAACTTGCCCGGCGGTCAAGTTTGACGTAACTCGATATGGCCGGTTTCGCCATCTTCAGTTGCGACGAACCTTTGCCCCTTAAAGAGCCGCCCCTGCCGGCCAGCATTCAACATCAATGCACATGCGTAGTAATGAATGAAGCACGCGCGGCGCTGCCTCATCCCGCGGCCTTCTCGAACCGGCTGGCCGTCGCGGACCAGTCAATCAGTTTGAAGAACGCGTCGACGTAGTCCGCCCGGCGGTTCTCATACTGCACGTAGTAGGCGTGCTCCCAGACGTCCGAGACCATCAGCGGCACGGCGCCCCACACGGTCAGGTTCTGGTGTTTCTCGGCCTGGAGTACGAGGAGTCTCCTTCCAATCGGCTCCCACGCAAGGATGCCCCAGCCGGACCCTTCCACGTCCTTCGTTGCCGCGAGGAACTGCGTCGTGAACGCGGCGAACGACCCGAAATCACGGTCGAGCGCCTTACGCAGTTCGCCCTTGGGTTCGCCCGATCCGCCCGGGGTCATGCTCTGCCAGTAGAGCGAGTGCAGCACGTGTCCCGACCCGTTGAACGCGACGTCGCGAGAGAGCGCCTTGATCCCTCCCATGTCTCCGGCGGCGCGCGCCTTCTCCAGTTTTTCCAGGGCCGTGTTCAACCCATTCACATAACCGGCGTGGTGCTTGTCGTGATGAACGCGCAGCACCCGCTCCTCGATTCCGGGCGCCAGCGCCCCGTACGCGTACGGTAGCTCGGGCAGCGTGTACGGCGCGGCGGCCTTGACCGCCCCGACGTCCTGTCCGCCCGCCTTTTCCCCCAGCGCCATGGACAGCGCGCCCAACCCCGCCAGCTTGAACACGTCTCTTCGACTCATCCTCGACGACATGACGATTCCTCCTTAAGAGCCTCTTATCCCGTACGCCGACTCTTTATAGCAGGCCAAGTACCCGTTTGACAAGTGGAAATCGCAGTGTATTGTGTCTGGTAAGGGGGACCGCATGAAGAAGATGCAGATCCTCGGCACGGGCTGTCCCATGTGCCGGAAACTCGCCAGAAACGCCGAGGCGGCGGTAAAATCGCTCGGCATCGAATGCACCGTTGAGAAGGTCATCGAGTTTGAGGACATCGTGAAGTTCGGGGTGATGTCCACGCCGGCCCTCGTCGTGGATGGCGTCGTCAAGTCAACTGGCAAGGTACTCTCGGCCGAAGAGATCGGCAAACTCCTGGTCTGAGGCGGTCATGAGCCAACTCCAGACACCCGACTCTTGCTGTGACACGTCGGCCATCCAAGGCCGACGGGGTTGGAGTCCGCTTGTCTGGGGTCTGCTCGCAGTCTTCGCACTGGCCGTCTGGATCGCTGTTTATGCGCTGCTTGAGCCGGCATCCCGGTGGGTCGTCTATTCGCTGCTTGGCCTCGAGCGCGGCAAGCGCCTCGCCGCGGCCGTGGAGTTTTTCCTCTTCGAGACACCCAAGGTCCTGATGCTCCTCGTGCCGGTGGTCTTCGGCGTCGGCGTGATCCGCTCCTTCTTCACCCCCGAGCGCACCCGGCGGGTTCTCTCCGGCAGGCGCGAGTCGGCGGGGAGCGTCCTCGCCGCGTGTCTCGGAGTCGTCACGCCTTTCTGCTCCTGCTCGGCGGTGCCGCTCTTCGTCGGGTTTGTGACCGCCGGGGTGCCGCTGGGTGTCACGTTCTCCTTCCTCGTGGCCGCCCCCATGATCAACGAGGTGGCGCTCGTGCTCCTCTTGGGACTCTTCGGCTGGAAGGTCGCCGCACTGTACGCCGGCACCGGGCTGGCCATCGCCATCATCGCCGGGTGGACCATCGGCCGGCTCAAACTGGAAAAATGGGTCGAGCCCTGGGTCTACCAGAACCAGGCCAAAGGCGCCGAAACCGAGGAGCGGCTCACCGCCGCCGCGCGCGTTCGCTTCGGCATCGAGTCCGTCCGCGACATCGTCGGCCGCGTATGGCTATACGTCGTCATTGGCATCGCGGTGGGCGCCGGCATCCACGGCTACGTCCCTGAGAATTCCCTCGCTTCGATCATGGGCAAGGAGGCCTGGTGGGCGGTGCCGGTCGCCGTCCTCGTCGGGGTGCCGCTTTACTCCAACGCCGCAGGAATCATCCCCGTCGTTCAGACCCTCCTCAGCAAGGGAGCCGCACTCGGCACCGTGCTTGCGTTCATGATGTCCGTCATCGCATTGTCCTTGCCCGAAGCGATCATCCTTCGCAAAGTCCTCACGCTCAAGCTGCTCGTGACCTTTTTCGCCGTCGTCGCTGTCGGCATCCTGATCGTCGGTTACCTCTTCAACCTCGTCCTGTAATCGCATGGAGACACGTGTGAATAAAGCCCGGGTGCTGTTCCTGTGCGCGGCCAACGCCTGCCGCAGCCAGATGGCGGAGGGCTTCGCGCGCAAGCTCAGGGGCGGGGTCATCGACGCTTTCTCCGCGGGCGTCCGGCCTCATCCCGTCCTGCGGGAGGCCGTCCGGGTGATGAAGGAAGCCGGCGTCGACATCTCGATGCAGCACTCAAAGCATGTCGATGAACTGAAGGATATCGACTTCGACTACGTTGTCACGCTCTGCGCCGACGCACGGGAGGCGTGCCCGGTGTTCCCCGGCAAGGCGAAAATCCTGCACGTCCCTTTCGACGATCCCCCGACGCTTGCCTTGAGTGCAAGGACCGTCGAAGAAGCGCTTGGCCACTACCGCCGCGTGCGCGACGAAATCAGGGCGTTCATCCAGACCCTGCCCGAGGCGCTCAAGAAGTCGTGATTTTCATTTCGCAACCCGCGGCTTGACCTGGGCTGCGCCGAGTGGCGCCCGTACGCGGACAAGTGTCTTGCGGAAACCAATCCGGAAATCCTGAAGACGCTCACGGAACCAAGAACGAAAGGCAAGAAGTCATGAACGACGTGTTCAACGCGGTGAAAGTCAACGAGAACGTCTACTGGGTGGGCGCCATCGACTGGGGCATCGGCGAGTTCCACGGGTATTCCACCCCCCGGGGAACCACCTACAACGCTTATCTGGTCATGGCGGACAAGATCACACTGATCGATACGGTCAAGGCTCCGTTCATGGACGAGATGCTAGCGCGCATCGCGTCGGTGGTGGACCCCGCACAAGTCGATTACATTGTTTCCAACCACTCGGAGATGGACCACTCGGGGGGACTGCCGAGGGCGGTCCAGGTCATGCAGCCCAGCAAGGTGTTTGCCTCGGCGATGGGCGTAAAGGCGCTTGGAGCGCACTTCGGGACGGGTCTTGCGGTACAAGCGGTGAAGGAGGGCGAGGAACTCGACCTGGGGGGACGAAGATTGCGGTTCATGGAGACGTGGATGCTCCACTGGCCGGACAGCATGTTCAGTTACCTGCTGCCGGATAAGCTGCTTTTCTCGCAGGACGCATTCGGCATGCACCTGGCCTCGAGCGAGCGGTTCGCCGATGAGCTGGACGGGTCGGTGCTCGAATACGAGGCAGGCAAGTACTACGCGAACATCCTGCTCCCGTTCTCTTCGCTAGTGGTCAAATTGCTGGACAAAGTAAAGACAATGGGCCTTGAGATTGGTATAATAGCGCCGGATCACGGTCCTATCTGGAGGAAGGACGTCGGGAGGATGCCGGGGCTCTACGCCCAATGGGCCGAGCGGAAACCGACGATGAAAGCAGTCGTCACCTACGATACGATGTGGCACAGCACGGAACTCATGGCGCGCGCGATCGGGGAGGGATTGGTCGAGGGCGGCGCGAGCGCCAAGGACATGCCTCTGGGCGTGCGACACCGCTCCGACGTCATGGCCGAGATCCTGGACGCGGGGGCGCTTCTCGTGGGAACGCCCACGATCAACAATCACATGTTCCCGACGGTTGCGGATTTCCTGACGTACGCCAGTGGGCTCAAGCCGAAGGGCCTGGTCGGCGTGGCGTTCGGGTCGTTCGGGTGGAGCGGCGAGGGCGCGCGACAGGTCAAGGACCATCTTGCCGCGATGAACGTGGAACTTGTTGCGGGACCGCTCGAATGCAAGTACGTGCCTGGACCCGAGGACCTGGCACGCTGCCGCGCCCTGGGCGTGGAAGTCGCCCGGCGCCTCAAACTAAAGTGCGGAACCTGAACGGAAGCCTTCCCAGCAAAGGAGCACGTCCGTGAAGAGATACACGTGCGTCGTCTGCGGCTACATTTATGACCCCGCCATCGGGGACCCGGAGAACGGCATCGAGCCGGGGGTGGCTTTCGAAAACCTGCCGGAGGACTGGGTGTGTCCGGTCTGCGGGGCCGAAAGGACCGAGTTCGAGGCAACCGCGGGTTGATTTCGCCGCCGTTCGGAATTTGGGAGGACACGCAAGGTGATTAAAGGCCGGGCGAAAAAGGGCGGCAAAATGGACACGGGCGCACTGCCCACCGCAAGGGCCATCCAGGTGAATGGACTGGTCGAGTATGCCAAAGGCGCCGTCGTCAGCCGGACGATCGCGAAGACGCGGGTGGGCACCATGACGCTTTTCGCCTTTGACGCCTCCCAGGAATTGAGCGAGCACTCGGCCCCCTATGACGCGTTCGTCCAGGTCCTGGACGGCGAGGTGGAACTCACGATCGGCGGCAAACGAGTGAAAGCACGCGCCGGCGACCTGGTCGTGATGCCGGCCGATGTCCCTCATGCGGTCAAGGCGCGCAAGCGCTTCAAGATGCTCCTGACCATGCTGCGAGCGCGAGTGAAGTAAGAACCTATCCGAAACAGTACAATCACGGGGCGATCTTTTTGATGCGGCATGCGGCCATAAAAGGGACAATAACTGTCTTGTGCGGTGATGGAAGTCCGGAAACGGCGGCAACCGGCGCCCCACAAGATGGGCGCACTACGAAAGAACGGTGACAGGTCCCGATGCATCGGGATCCCACCAAAGAGGGCCGTTATCTTTCGCGGGGCATTAACCAGCGAGTAGGAGGAACGCGGTGCGCGAGGAGACGATGTTCTGCTACCAGTGCGAGCAGACGGCCAAGGGAACGGGATGCACGGTGCACGGGGTGTGCGGGAAGTCGGCGGACGTTGCGGCGCTCCAGGACTTGCTCGTGTATGCGACCAAGGGTCTTGCGATGTATGCCCACCGGGCGAGAGAGCTCGGAGGGATTGACCGCGAGATCGACGTGTTTGTCCCCGAGGCGCTCTTCTCCACGGTGACGAACGTGAACTTTGACCCGCTGCGTCTTGCCGGGTTTGTTCAACGCGCCGTGACACTGCGCGACAAGGCCCGGACGCTCTACGCGGCGGCCGCGGCGAAGGCCGGAAAGAAGCCCGAAGAACTTGGCGGACCCGCCACGTGGACACCGGCCGGGGACATCGCCGGACTTCTCAGGCAAGCGGGGATCTTCGGCATACTGCGCCGCAAGAGCACCCTGGGCGAGGACGTCACGGGTCTCCAAGAACTGATCCTCTACGGACTGAAGGGGACGGCGGCGTATGCGGACCACGCTCACATCCTCGGCAAGGACGACGACGGGGTGCATGCGTTCTTCCACGAGGTGCTGGCCTTTCTCGCCGAGAACCCCACGGACGTGGGCAAGCTGGTCGCGATGTCGCTCAAGGTCGGCGAGGTCAATCTGAAGGTCATGGGAATGCTGGACGCGGGCAACACGGAGCGCTACGGCCACCCGGCGCCGACCGCGGTGCGCATCGAGCCGGTCAAGGGCAAGGCGATCGTGGTTTCCGGCCACGACCTCCTGGACCTGGAGGAACTGCTCAAGCAGACGGAAGGCAAGGGCGTGAACGTTTACACGCACGGGGAGATGCTCTCGGCGCACGGTTACCCCGGACTTGCGAAGTTCAAGCATCTCGTCGGCAATTACGGCGGAGCGTGGCAGGACCAATGGAAGGAGTTCGCGGCTTTCCCCGGGGCCATCCTGATGACGACCAACTGTCTGCAGAAACCCCAGAAAGGTTACCAGGAGAGGATCTTCACGTCGGGCCTGGTGGCGTGGCCGGGGGTGAAGCACATCAGCGACCGCAACTTCACGCCGGTGATTGACGCCGCACTCCAGGCGCCGGGGTTTGCCGCGGACGGACCCGACCGGACCATCCTGGTCGGCTTCGCGCGGCAGGCGGTGCTGAATGTCGCGGGCAAGGTGGTGGACGCGGTGAAGAGCGGCGCGATCCGGCACTTCTTCCTCATCGGCGGGTGCGACGGTGCAAAGCCCGGCCGCAACTACTACACCGAGTTCGCCCAGGCCGTGCCGAAGGATTGCGTTATCCTGACGCTTGCCTGCGGCAAGTACCGGTTCAACAAGCTCGATTTCGGGGACATCGGAGGCATCCCGCGGCTCCTGGACGTCGGGCAGTGCAACGACGCCTACAGCGCGATTCAGATTGCCTCGGCACTGGCGGGCGTGTTCAAGACGGACGTGAACGGTCTTCCCCTGTCGTTCATCCTCTCGTGGTATGAGCAGAAGGCCTGCTGCATCCTCTTGACGCTGCTGCACCTGGGCGTCAAGAACATGCGGCTGGGGCCGAGCCTCCCGGCGTTCGTGACGCCGGCGGTGCTCAAGGTGCTCGTGGACAATTTCAACATCATGCCTGTCTCGATGGCGGCGGAGGACCTGAAGGCGATTCTCGGCTGAGGTCCAAACACAGATCCTCACTCGTCATTTGCGCACAAGAAGGCCCGGGAAGGCCGGTAAAACGGCTTTTCCCGGGCCGTTTTCTTGTCGATATCTTCTCTTTAGCGTGGTCCGGCTATCTCCAGAAGGAAGATAGCCTCAGAGGATGAATATTTCCGGCCGCAATGACGAAAGAAAGCGGAATCCCGCTGGACCATCGTGGTTTGGGCAGAATAATGTTGAGGTGGTTCCTGTCTTAAAGGTGACGCACAGGGCGTCGTGCCGCCGGAGGGTCCATGGAAGCCGGGATGAGGATTCGCGCCCTGTTCGCACGGTGGGACAGCACCTTGATGGTGCGAACCCCGGCGGGACCGTCGCCGGTGTTCGAGGCGCTGGAGCCGCGACTGCTCTTGAGCGCGGTTCGAGCGGACGAAGCGTGGACGGCGGGACTGGCGTTCCTGGGCACGACGGAATCGACGGCGAAGGCGGACCTCAAGGCGGTCGCGGCGCAAACCGTGGACATGCGGGCGATCACGGCGGGGAACGGCCGGGTGCTCGCGTACGTGATCGACGAGGCGCCGCAGGGCTTCGTGATCGTCTCCGGCGACACCGACGTGCGCCCGATCCTCGGCTATTCGGCCGCCGGGACTTTTCCGTTTGAAGAGAGTCCGGACAACGTTCTGCTTCACCTGGTGCAGTGGGACGTCGAGGCGCGCCTGAAGAATGCGGGTCTGGCGGATGCGTATGATCAAGCCGACGCGGCCTCGAACCATGCCTCGTGGACGGGATATCTTTCGGGCGTGATGCAGGCCCTGCCTCTGCCGGTCGCGGGCACGACGCAGTGGGGGCCGTGGATCACCTTCCCGACGTGGAACCAGACGAATCCGTACAACAAATTCCTTCCGCTGGATCCGACGGGTGCGCGGTCGGTCGCGGGCTGCACGGCCACGGCGCTGGCTCAAATCCTGTATTACTTCCGGTATCCGTCGAGCGTCTCCTTGAGCTACGGGAGCTATCATTACACGTCGCAGGGCTCCAGCGGCGCCGTGCGGATTGACGAAGACGCGGCGCTGCGCGACTTTCCGACGTTCGCGCAATTGAACGCAGCCCTCGCATCGATCAGTTACAACTTGAATTCGGACGAGATGGCGTATCTTACGTTCGCCGCGGGGATCGCCACGCGGACGGGATATGCCCATAACGTTTCCTCGGCCTGGGCGGACGCCCAAACGTACTTGACGGCCTTCCATTATGCCTCGGCCAAGGATGGAAGCTGGGGCGCCGCTCAGAGCGCGGTCATCAATGACATGAAGCTGGGCGATCCCGTGCAGCTTTCGATCGCGGACGCCCAGGGAGACGGTCACTACGTGGTGCTGGACGGGTACAAGAGCACGGGCGAATTCCACGTGAACCTGGGGTGGGGCGGGTTCTCCGACGCATGGTATTTTCTTCCCAACATCGACACGACACAACACGGCGGGAGCTATGACTTCACGGTGATCAACGGGGTGATCTATGACATCACGCCCGGGGCGGGAGTGGTTCCGGGGTTCAACGTGACGGCGCCGGCCGCGGTGACGGCCACCGCCGGCGACTCCGTTTGGGTTCAATGGACGGCGAGCAACGTTCCGGCCGGGAGTTCCGTCAGCCTGTGCTACGACGAGGACGGGATCTGGGGGAACGGGAACGAGCACTGGCTCACGGTGGACCGGCCCGTGTCGAGCGGCACGGCGGGATTCTGGTGGGACACGAAGGGGGTGAAACCGGGGAAGTATTACTTCGCCGGGTACCTGAACAACGGGAACGGCGGCGTCGTGATCTCGCAGATGACGGCCTCGCAGTCCACGACCTTGCTACCGTCTTTTCTTCTGACGGCGCCGTCCAAGGTGACGGCCCTGGCGGGAAGCGTGGTTCCGATCCAGTGGACGGCGACGAATGTGTCGGCGGGGAGCACGATCAGCCTGTGCTACGACGAGGACGGGATCTGGGGGAACGGGAACGAGCACTGGATTACCTTGAGTATGCCGATCTCGCAAGGGGCGGGCAGCTTCGTGTGGCACACCACGGGCGTCCCGCGCGGAACCTACTACGTGGCGGGCTACATGTACGACTGGCCCAACAACGACTTGACCACCTCCCAGCTGCTGTCTTCCACCGTGATCCTGTAGACCTCCCGAACCCCGGTTGTCCTCCTGCAATATGCCTTTAGTCATCGAATAATATGGTCGTCAAGGTTACCTTCCTGTGGGACCGGCCGGTCCCCTAAATGCATGGCCCCCGAACCGGCGAAAACACGTGGTTTCAGTTGTTGACAATCACGCCGCGTGATGTATTATTTGGCGTCGGGCCAGGGGGGCGCCCCAACGGACACAAACCGCGCAGTTCGAGGTTTTGCCTCCTCCGCCTTTATGGTGATATCCGCAAAGCTCTCATCTTAGGGAATAGTGAAATGAGAATCCGCGACTTTTTGCCGGGAAGGACTCCGCGTCGAGGTTCTGAGGCAGGCGCCCCGTCACCCGCCGTGTTCGAGGTTCTGGAGCCGAGGATTCTCCTCAACGCGGCATACGAGGTGTGGGGCGGCAACACCGATTACTCGGATGCCCCGGGCGGGTGGTGGAGCGCCGCTCTCAACGTGGACAAGCTGGGGGATTACACGAAGCTGGGCGAGGCGAACGGGACGGCGACGTTCAACGGAAGCTACACTTTTTACATCGTGGCGACGCGCGCCCAGGTTCCGATTGACGCGGTGCAGGGATCGGACCTCAACTACCTTAATTACATCACCAATTCCGGAAACACGTCGGACATCGAGTCCGTCTATGGGTCCCCGGACGGCTACTACGCCGTGGTGGGCACACAGTATGACCAGCCAACCACGTTCGCCGGCTTCCTGGTGCTGCGGAACCCGGATAGCTGGAATCAGTCCTTTTTTACGGGCGGAACGCCGCTGACGGATGAAACGGGCATTACGGTGATTACGGGGACGGATCTCAAGCCGGCGGTGAACGTATGGATTGCGGATACCGTGAATGAGCAGCTTCCCGCGGGAGGTCCGGACCAGGACTGGTTCAGCTTTGAGGTGCAGGAACCCGGGCTGGTGGATTCCGCCCGTGTCCACGCCCCGACGGAAGTCTGGTATGACCTCCAGAGGGATTCGTCCGGCCAATTGCAAGTCAGGGACAACCAGTTCGATACGCCGGCGGCGCTGCAGGCGGTATTCCCGGACGGAACCTACACGCTGGAGATGACCTCGTCGGTCCTGGGGACGTTCACGACGCAGTTCAATTTCTTCGGCAATCAGCCGGTACAGGTCCCGGTCGTCACCACGCCCACGTTCGCTCAATCCGACGTGCCGACGGACGTTACCGTGCAGTGGGACCCCTGCACCGACCCCTACGTGACCGGCATCGAGGTGGATATTTCCGACAACGCCAATAGCAACGTGTACCACGATTGGGGACTGTCACCTTCGGCGACGTCCAGCGGGCCCGCCTCACTGACTGCGGCACAGAACTACGAGGTGGATGTCCGCTTCCAGAACCAGTATAACGGCCAGAACGAGGACGGGTACTGGTATGAGAGCGTCAAGGAGACCGAACGGGAACTGGACATTCGGACGGCGGGCGGCGAGTCGGTCCTTCCGGACCTTTACGCGGATACGGGCAACTACACCCCCGGTTCGTACTCCCCCGGGGACAGCTTTGGATTCACGATCGGCGGGGGCAACGCGGGTCCGGGCAACGCCTACGCCTTTGACGGCCAGGGGAACCCCATTCCCTTCTACATCGAGGTCCGGCTCTCCAGGGACCTGATCTGGGGGAACAGCGACGACGTGGTCCTCTGGCAGCAGGCGTTCGGCAGCATGCTGGGCGGGGGCGCCAGCGGTGGAGGCATGGATGTAAGCGTCACCCTGCCGCTCGAGGTGTCGTCCGGGCTCTATTACCTCGTCGGCAAGCTGGACGCGACGGACGTCGTCGTCGAGTCGAACAAAGTCAACAACACCCTGTGGTCATCCTCGGCCGACATCTCCATTCCGGGGCCCGAGAGTTTTGTGCTGACGTCGCCGACGACGGCGGTCGTGCAGGCGGGCGACCCGGTGACGATCCAGTGGACGGCGGGGAACGTACCGGCCGGGAGCACGGTGAGTCTGTGCTACGACCCGGATACGATCTGGGCAAACGGGAACGAGCACTGGCTGGTGATTAACGCGGCGGTGTCGGACGGGGCCGGAAGCTACCTGTGGGATACGACGGGCGTGGCCTCCGGGACGTATTACCTTGCCGGGAACCTGTATGACGGGTATGGGGTATTCACGATTTCGCAGCTGACGGGGCCCGGGGAGCACGTGACGGTGACGTCGGTGGGTCAGAGCTTCACGCTGACGGCCCCCGCGGGAGTCGCGGCGACGGCGGGGGACCTGGTTTCCATCCAGTGGACCGCGCTCGGCGTGGTCCCGGGGGCCACGATCAGCCTGTGCTACGACCAGGACGGGATCTGGATGAACGGGAACGAGCACTGGCTGACGGTGGACATGCCGGTGTCGAACGGGCCGGGGGCGTTCTCCTGGAATACGGCGGGCGTGGTCCCTGGAACTTATTATGTGGCAGGGTACATGTATGACTGGAACGGGACGACCACCTTCTCGCACATGACGGCGGGGGAGGGGATCACGATTCGGGCGCCCTTCGCAGTGACGGGTCCGGCGGGCGTCACCGCGAATCCGGGCGACGTCCTCTCGGTCACCTGGACGGCCTCCAACGTCGCGCCGGGGACGACCGTGAGCCTCTGTTACGACGAGGACGGGATCTCGATGAACGGGAACGAACACTGGCTGACGGTGGACATGCCGGTGTCGAGCGGGCCGGGGACGTTCTCGTGGGACACCACGGGCGTGGCCCCCGGGACGTATTATGTTGCCGGATACATGAATGACTGGAACGGGACGCTCACCTTCTCGCACATGACGGCGGGACAAGGGGTTACTGTTCAGCCGTCGTTCGCGGTGACCGGGCCGGGGGGCGTCACGGTGGCGCCGGGCGATCAAGTTTCGGTCACCTGGTCGGCTTACAATGTCGTGCCCGGGAGCACGATCAGCCTCTGCTACGACGAGGACACGACCTGGTGGAACGGGAATGAGCACTGGATCACGGTGGACATGCCGGTATCGAGCGGGCCGGGGAGCCTGCAGTGGGATACGACCGATGTGCCGGCCGGGACGTATTACCTGGCGGGCTACATGAATGATTGGAACGGGAACTGGACGATCTCCCAGATGAGTCAGTCGATCACGGTGAAGCCGCGCTTTCAAATCCTAGCTCCGGCGCCGGCAACAGTGATCCCCGGCGACATCGTTCAGATCCAGTACGACGCCGCGGGCGTCGTGGAGGGGAGCACCATCAGCCTCTGCTACGACGAGGATACGACGTGGTGGAACGGAAACGAACACTGGCTGACGGTGGACATGCCGGTGTCGAACGGGCCGGGGACGTTCTCCTGGAATACGGCGGGCGTGGCGCCGGGACCCTACTACATCGCCGGCTACCTGAACGACGGGAACGGAAACTGGACGATCTCGCAGGTGAACCAGCCGGTCACGTTCCCGTTCAGCATCTCGGACACAATGCCTCTGACGGCGGGCCACCACCTGTATTACAGCGGCCAGCGGGACGGGGCTCCGGTTACGGAAGACCGGTACGTCCTTGCGCCGCAGGTGATCAACGGCGTCAACAACGACAGGATTGCGTGGACGAGGACGTTTGGCGGGGTGACTCAGGCCGAGATCGAGTACGTCACTGCGAATGGCCTGGGGTACAATCTGAACGATCGGCTGGGGACGAACGCGAGCGGAGATTACTCGATCGTGTTCAGCGATCCTCTGGTTCGCGCTCCCGACTCTCCGGCCGTGGGCCAGACCTATTACGACGCCGCCAGCTACATCGGACAGTGGCTGAGCGGGGCTTCGGCCGGGTTCACGTGGTCGGGCTCGGTGGCGCGTTGGACGACGGTCCTTGGGTTCGGGCGGATCACGGTGGGCGCCGGCACGTTCCGCGCGGCGCAACTGTCCGTCACGGAGACCCAGACGGAGTGGTGGAACGGGGGCTGGCAGAGCGTGACGTCGACCAGCACCATGTGGATTGCCGACTCGGTGGGTCTGGTGAGTCAGACGTCCACGTACGTCACCACCGATTCGAACGGTGGAAGCTCGACCAGCCTGAGGTCGAGGCAGCTCACGTCGTATGTTTGATGTGAAATGAAGTGGAATACCCGCACGCGCGCGGAGGCCGACGAGCGGCTTCCGCGCGTTTTTCTGCCGGCTCTTTGCCGGCAGGGGGTTTCTTGCCTTTATTCGACGGCCGGGGCGTCGGGGCGCGGGAGGGTGGTCTTCCGCGGGAAGTCCCGACCGGCCTCGGCTTCGAGCCGGCGGACAAAATCCTCCTTCGACATCTCGCGGGTAACGTCCTGGAACGTCTCGAAAGAGACGAAGGGGATGTTCCGCTTCTCGCAGTACCGCGCGAGGAAGCCGGTGGCGAAGACGACGTCGGCGACCTTCGCCGCACAGCGGTCGGTGGCGCCGTCGCCGATGTAGACCACGGCCTCGCCGCGCTTCTTCCGCTCGATGAGGTGGTGGCTCTTGCAGTTGCCGCAGTCGGCGCAGTCGGGATGACGGTGCGGGTTGAGCGTGGTCCACCGTCCATCGGCGCCGCGGACCAGGACGTTCCCGAAGTAGGGCAGGTCGTCGATCCCGCGTTCGTGCAGGACGGTTTCCACGCTGAGGCCGATGCCCTCGCTCATGAGGGTCAGTTCGTAGCCGTTGTTGCGGCAGAACCGGCGGAATTCCACGAACCCCTCACGGATGGGAAGCGTCCTGAGAAGCTCGACCATCTGTTCGCGGGTGACGTCGAACGTCGCGAGCATCCTCTGGATGATCTGCCGGCTGCGGAGTCCCTTGTCGTGCAGGTCCTTCACGAAGACGGGCCAGTCGCCCGGACCGAACGCGTCGTACATCGCGTTGAGGGTGTCCTTCGCGGTGACGGTGCCGTCGAAATCGGAAAAAACCACGTGCTTCATGTCGTCCTCAAGGAAACGGGCCGCCGCAAGGCCCGGGATGCGGCAACAGGGGATGGGGGCCGGCGAGGGTCACTCTTTGAGGAGTGCCTCGGCCTTGCGGGTGAAGGTGTCGCAGAGTTGGTTGACGCGCTCTTTGCTCGATGCTTCCGCGATGATGCGCACGGCGGGTTCGGTGGCGGACGGCCGGACGTGGATCCAGGAGTCCTCCCAGTCGATGCGCACGCCGTCGTCGGTGTTCACCTTTTCGCCGGCGTATTCTTTGGCGGTGCGGTGGACGAGTTCCAGTCCCACGTCGCGGCTGCACTCGATCTTGGTTTTCTTCATGTGGTAGCGCGGGATTCCGGCGACGAGCTCGCCGATGCTTTTTCCCGTCTCGGCCAAGTGCTGGAGCACCAGGGCCATGCCGCTGAGACTGTCGCGGCCGTAGTGGATGCGCGGGTCGATGACGCCGCCGTTTCCCTCTCCGCCGATGACGGACTTCTCGGCCATCATGCGCTCGGCGACGTTGACCTCGCCGACCTTGGTGCGGACGCACTCGCACCCGAAGCGTCGGGCGATGTCCTCGGACATGCGGCTGGTGGAGAGATTGACGACCACCTTGCCGGGACGCTTGGGGAGGACCGCCGCGGTGGCCAGTGCCAGCGAGTACTCCTCCCCGATGAACGTGCCGTTCTCGTCCACGATGGCCATGCGATCGGCGTCGGCATCCTGGGCGAATCCGACGTCGGCCTTCTCCGCCACCACTTTACTGCACAAATCGCCCAGATGGATGAAGATGGGCTCCGGGTTGTGCGGGAAGGGCTCGCCGGGGTTGCAGTGGATCTGGACGACGTCGCACCCGAGTTCCTTGAGCAGCCGGGGGGTGACGAGGGACCCGGCGCCGTTGCAACTGTCGAGCACGACGCGGGGGCGTCTCTTGCGGATGACGGCCAGGTCGGTCGCCGCGAGCACTCGCCGGAGGTGACGCTCCCCGGCCTCCGTGTCGATGCACTCGGGCTTGAGCTTGTCGTGGGCGACGCCGCGGAAATTTCCCTGGTAGTAGATGTCGAGCAGCTCCGAGGCTTCCCCCTCGTTCAGACAGATTCCGGTGCTCTTGAAGAACTTGAGG
>Ga0182017_10001631_pt1 | contig 17269 bp, 15 predicted proteins | sample 712E3DmetaG_FD_120492 | JGI IMG/M metagenome (GOLD analysis project Ga0182017, IMG submission 120492) | Permafrost microbial communities from Stordalen Mire, Sweden - 712E3D metaG | ecosystem: Environmental > Terrestrial > Soil > Wetlands > Permafrost | place: Sweden: Stordalen | collected... | reverse complement strand
GATGAAGGCATCCAGGTCGGCGTCCCGGGTGTCCCACGAGCACATGAGACGGTGGCCGTCGGCGCCGATGAAATTGTAGAAGTGCCAGCCGCGGGCGTGCAGGGCCGCGGCCACGCCCGGCGGGAAGCCGGCAAAAACGGCGTTGACCTCGGGTTCGACCAGAATGCTCACCGAAGGCAGGTGGCGGAGGGCGGCGGCGAGTTTTTGTGTCATGCGGTTGGCGTGCGCGGCATGGCGCAGCCAGGCGCCGTCCTGCAACAGGCCCACCCATTGCGCGCTGAGGAAACGCATCTTGGAGGCGAGCTGGCCGGCCTGCTTGCAGCGGTAGTCGAACTCTTGCGCGAGCGTCCGGTTGAAGAACACGACGGCCTCGGTGGTGGCCATGCCGTTCTTGGTGCCGCCAAAGCAGAGCACGTCGACGCCCGCGCGCCAGGTGAAGTCGGCCGGGGCGAGGCCACCGCGGGCGGCGAGGGTCGCCGCGGCGTTGGCGAACCGCGCCCCGTCCATGTGGACGGCGAGCCCGTGCTGTTGCGCGAGTCCGATCAGGGCGCGGAGCTCGTCCACCGTGTAGACGGTGCCCCACTCCGTCGACTGGGTGAGGGAGAGCGCGCGCGGCTTCGGGTAATGGATGTCCGTGCGCTTGAGGATGACGCGCTCGACCTGCGCGGGGTCGAGCTTGCCGTCCGGGCCGGTGGCGACGAGGATTTTGGTGCCATTGGAAAAGAACTCGGGGGCGCCGCATTCGTCGGTTTCGACGTGGGCGTAATCGTGGCAGATGACGCTGTGGTAGCTTTGGCAGAGCGAGGCGAGGGCGAGGGAGTTGGCGGCGGTGCCGTTGAAGACGAAGAATACCTCGCAATCGGTCTCGAACACCGTCCGCAGCAAGTCGCACGCGCGCACGGTCCACTCGTCGTTGCCGTAGGAGGGCCGGCACCCGCGGTTGGCCTCGGCCAGGGCGGCCCAGGCCTCGGGGCAGATGCCGGCGGTGTTGTCGCTGGCGAAGACCTGGTTGCCGGCGGACGAATTCACGCGGGTGGCCGGGGCGGGGGAGGAGGGCGAGGACATGGCGCGATGGAACCAGAAAGCGGCGGCGAGGCTACGCTTTTCTCCGCGCGGGCAGGCGCGGTGAGCAAGGTCTTGCGCTGGCGCGGCGCAGCGGTTTCGCTGGCGGCATGTCGGAGCCGGATGTCAACCTCTACCTGGTGGGTTTTATGGGTACGGGGAAGACGACGGTCGGGCGCGCCGTGGCGGACCGCCTCGGTTTCCAGGCGCTGGACAGCGACCACGAGGTCGAACGGCTGGAGAACCGGACGGTGGCGCAGATCTTCGCCGACGAGGGCGAGGCGGCGTTTCGCGCCCGGGAAAGGAAGTTCATCGAGAACGGCCATCCGGCACGGCGAGCGGTGGTGGCCTGCGGCGGCGGCCTGGTGATCCAACCGGGCATGCTCGACCTGCTGCGGGCCCGCGGAGTGGTGATCTGCCTGCATGCGACCTTGGAAACGGTGCTCCGGCGCACCGCCCTCAGCCGGTCGCGGCCTCTGCTCAACGTGGAAAACCCTGAGGTGCGGATCCGGGAGCTGTATGCCGCGCGGGAGGAGGCGTACAAACGCGCCGGCACAGTCATTCTCACGGACTTCCGGCCCCTCCACGACATCGTGTTGCACGTGTGGCGGACCTATCGGCGCGAAGCACACGAATGGGAGAGGTTGCACGGGAGCGCGCCGGCCCGCTCCGAGCGAACCCCGGCGGCCCCGGGCGCACCCGCCGGCCAGCCGGCCGCCCCGGCGCACACCCCGGGCGCCTGATCCGGGACGGGCACCATGCACGCGCGGCAGGAGGATCTGCGGCGACGGCTCCTTGCGCTGGGCTTGGACGAGGTGCGCTATGCGCGCGTCGAGGCCGTGCCCGAGGAGGGTTTTGGGCGATGGCTGGTCTCGGGTTTCCAGGCCGACATGACCTGGATGGAACGGACGGCGGGAAAACGCCTCAATCCGCAATTGGTGCTCCCCGGCGCGCGTTCCGTCATCATGCTCGGGGTCAACTACTGGCCGGGCGATGAGGCGCAGTTTCCCGGGATGAAGGGCGACCGGCCGATCTGGGCCAGGTACGCGCTCTACGAGGACTATCATGACACGATCAAACCGGCGCTGGCGGCGGCGGGGCGGGCGTTGGAGGAGATCTGTGGCGCGACCGGGACCGACTATCGCTACTACGTGGACACCGGTCCGGTGCTGGAGCGGGGTTGGGGGGAGCGGGCGGGTCTCGGGTTTCTGGGCAAGAACGGCATGTTGATCTCGCGGGGTTCGGGCAACTGGCTGCTGCTCGCCGCGATCCTGACGCGCGTGGAACTGACGCCGGACGAACCGCTGCGCGCGCCACCGCGGGACGTTCGGCCCCGAGAGCGCATCGGTTTGCTGTGCGGCAAGTGCACGCGCTGCATTGACGCCTGCCCGACCGCGGCCATTCCGCATCCTGGGCTGGTCGATGCGCGGCGTTGCATCTCTTACCAGACGATTGAGAACAAAGGCATGATCCCGCGCGCGCTGCGACCGGCGATCGGCGGCCGCATTTTCGGCTGTGATGTCTGCCTCGAAGTATGCCCGTGGAACCGGTTCGCCCGGGTCGGGCGGCGGATGCTGCTCGCGGCCCGGGGCGAGATCGCCGCGCTGCCGCTCGCCGACCTCCTGGGCCTGACTCCGGCGCGTTTCGTCGCGGTATTCCGCCGCACGGCGATCCACCGGCTGAGACTGCCCGGCTTGTTGCGCAACGCCTGCGTAGCGGCAGGCAACCTCGCGGCCGGCGCCGGCCCCGACCATCCGCTGGTCAAACCGCTGCTGGATTTGGCCGCGGCCGCGGATCCGCTGGTCCGGGCGCATGCGGTGTGGGCCGTGCAGCGCATCGCCGGCGGCGAGGCGGCGGGGTTGCTGGGGCCGGCGCGGGAGAAGGAAAGGGAGCCCGCCGTCCTGGCGGAACACACCGCCGGGCCGGGGGAAGACCGGGCTACGCGAACAACTCCCGCATCCGCTCGGTGAAGAACGCCGGCGGACGCACCGGCCGGCCTTCGCGATCGATGAAGGCGTGGACCGTGCGTCCGGTGGCTAGCAGGTCCGCATCGCGGCGAACCTCATAGGAAAGTTCGATGCGCAACAGGGGTCGTTCCGCCAAGGTGGTGATGACGGTCACGCCATCATCATAGCAAGCCGGTTTGAGGTATTTCACATGGACCTCCAGCACGGGCAGGCGGTAGCCCGCCGCCTCGAGGTCGCGGTAGGAGATCCCGTGTTCCTTGAGCAGCGTGGTGCGCCCAATCTCAAACCACGGCAAGTAGCTGCCATGGTACACCACCCCCATCATGTCGGTTTCGGCATAGCGGACGGAAACCTGGACTTGGGATTTGATCATGGATTGAGGGGTTGGGGGGAGAGCCTGAGCTCGGAGGTTTCATGGAGGCGCGACGCTCCCGGCGCGTCGCCCGTTCACCTGGGATCCTCCACGCCGGCGCGGCCGAAAAGCAACCGGGCGGAGTGCAGCCAGTTGTTCTGGCGGGCCCATTCGCGGCCGGCGTCTCCCAGCCTGCGTCGCAATTCCGCGTCGGCGATCAGCCGCTGGAAGGCAGCCGTCAGGGCCGGCCGGTCGTCGGGAGGCACCAGGAGGCCGGTGACGCCGTCGGCCACGGCTTCCGCCACGCCACCGACGGCGTGGGCCACGACCGGAAGACCGTGGGCGGCCGCCTCAAGGTAGACGAAACCGAAACCCTCGATGCTGTGACCGTGGTCGATACTGGTCATGGCGAAGATGTCGGCGCGATCGTAAACCCGATCGAGCTCGTCGTCGGGCACGCGGCCCCAAAAGCGCACCACCAGGTCGGAGCGGCCGGCCGCCTCGCGCAGGCGTCCCTCGTAGTTCTCCTTGCTATGGCCACCCACCAGCCAGTATTCGACCCCGGCCCGCTGCGTGGCAGGCAAGGCCAGCAACGCTTCGATGACAAAATGTTGGCCTTTCCGTGGATGCAAGCGGCCCACGGTGAGGATCACGATGCGGTCACGCTTCCCGGTCACCGCGGCGGCGGCCTCGATCGCAAAACCCGATCGTACGGCGCCGGGGGTGATCAGGGTTTTGGGGGCGGCTTCCGGAAATCGATCGCACAACAGTCTACGGGTGAAATCGGTCAGCACGCTGATGCGACTGGCGCGGCGGACAAGGCGGCGGGCCAGCCAACGGGTGGCGGGGTTGCGATGGAATCGCAGGATCTCGGACCCGTGGAAAGTCAGGACCAATCGTTCGGGGCAGGTTCCGGGGAAAAATTGGAGCATCATCATCGCCAGCATGGGCCCGGGCTCGGGAAGGTACACCGTGGCATACCGCAACCGCCGCCGGCGAATGATCATCTGCCAGGCGAGCCGCAGGACGCAGGTGAAGTCGTGGGTGCCTTTCAAGGGCATTCGGCGGAGGCGGAAGGGCCACACCTTCTCCTGCGTGCCGTTGGGCGCCGCCTGCGCCCACACCTCAACCTTGTGGCCCAGGGCCGCCGCAGCCCGCGCCATTTCCTCCGAAAACGTGGCAATTCCTCCATGGCGCGGATAGAACTCGTGCGTGATCAAAAACACGCGACCCTCACCGTTTTCGGACGGGCGAGGGGTGTCTGCGGTCGAATGGGATATTCTCGGCTTGGAGGACAAAACCAGCCCTCCTTATGATGCGATGTCACCGTCGTGCAAACGCATACTTGTTTTGTGTCGGACGGGAAGAAACCGTTAGGCTTTGTAGCCGGGGTCGCCGACCCCGGCCCAGCCTCAACGAGGCCGGCTGCAACGCAGGCGTCGGTGACTCGGGCTCTCCCAGAGTTTTTGCAAGGGATGTGCGAATTACTTGGAACAATGGCGGAAAATTTGGTACGGTAAGGTACCCAAGACTCGTGCCGACGCGCTGCCGGTGACTTTGCGAAGATCGAAACATCGAAGAAATTCGGGTTTACATGCGCGGTGGCATTAAACTACAAACACCTGACATGGCACCAGCAGCCGACAATAGTCCGGAAACCGCCAGGCCTTCCACGGGTTCGATGCGGCCCTATGCGCCCGAAGATGACGGTGCGTTGCGCGAGGCGCTGAGGCGTTGCTCGGCGGCCACGTATGAGGCCGCGCTCCAGTTCCGCAAGACCAAGAACACCGAGCATCTGCCCGCGATTATTCTGGGCATCATCGAGCGGTATGTGGAGCCCGACCTGCGGACCAAGCTCAAGGACCCCGATGACGACCTGCGCCTGATTGAAGATCTGGGCATCGATTCGCTGACCATGATGGAGATCGTCATCCTGGTCGAGGAAGTCCTCCAGATGTCGGTCAACAACGAGGAGTTGCGCCACCTGCGGACGCTGGGCGACGTCAAACAGTTCATCGAATGCAAAGTGCGGGGCCTGCCGCTGCCGAAGCCGACCAAGTTCCTCCCGATTGAAAAAATCGCGGCGGTGATGCCGATCCAGCCGCCTTTCCTGTTCCTCAACGAGGCCTCTGTCAGCTCGCACGGCGCCAGCGCCAAATACAAGATCAGCGGCCAGGAGTTCTTCCTGCAGGGGCATTTCAAGGACAACCCGGTGATGCCCGCCTCCATCATGCTTGAGGCGCTCGGTCAGCTCGCGGTTCTGTTTCTGCTGGAGGGGGGCGCGGGTGAACCGGGCAGGGTGGTGAACCCGCAGACGATCTTCTTTACGTCTTGCGAGGGAGTGCGTGCGCACCGGATGTGCAGGCCGGGCGACGTGCTCAACCTTTCCATCAAACCGAAAAGGTTAAAGCTGCCGCTGGCCACTTTCGAAGGTTCGATCCGCGTAGGGCAGGAGAAGGCCGCTCTGGCGGAGGAAATAACCCTCACCTTTGGCTATGCCGAGGGTGTCGCTGTCGAACCGGAGGCGGCCGCACCCACGACCACCACCGCGCCGGCGCCGTTGGACGCCGCGAGCGCCTGAACGGCCCGGTTCCGTGTCGGGCCGTTGGCGCGATGCGCAGGCGCGGATGGCGGTCCCGCGTTGACCGCGCGGGACGGCGCGCCATTAATCGTCCCCGGGATCCGGTGCGGGCCTGACAAGGGGCGCGCGCCGGTCTCGTCATTCACCTCCGTTTGTCCATGAGGAAAGTCTATATCACCGGGATCGGTCTGGTCACCAGCATTGGTAACGATGTGCCCGCCGTGTCGCGCAACCTCCGGGAATTGCGGCACGGCTTCGAGACATTTCCTCCGTTTCAGAAATCCGATGTGCCGGTCAAGGTGGTCGGCACGATCAAGGACTACGAGACCGAGTCGGTTGACTGTGAAGACTGGGTTTATCCCCGCCGGTTCGCGGTGAAGCGGGACATCCTGCGCGGGATGGCGCCGCACGGACTGTACGCCTACTGTGCCATGCTCGATGCCATCGCCAACGCGCAGCTGGAGCCGGGCGATGTGTCGAATGACGAGACCGGGTTGTACACGGCCTCAGGCGGTTCGCCTTTCCTTTTGGGGTATCTGCTCAACCGGATGAACACGCTGGGCGTGATGCGTTGCTCGCCCTTGGGCATCGTGTCGTCGATTTCCGGCACCTTGAGCTTCAACCTGGTGGCCCACTTCCGCATCCACGGCGCCTCCTGCGGTTTTTCGTCAGCTTGCGCCTCGTCGTCCCACGCGTTGGGTTTCGCGTTCGACGAGATCGTGCTCGGCCGCCAGCAACGGATGTTCGTGGTGGGGGCGGAAGACTGCAACCGCGAGAGCATCCTGCCGTTTGCCGGCATGCGGGCGCTGTCGATGCAACCCAATCCGGACCTCGCTTCGCGGCCGTTTGACGTGGGCCGTGACGGTTTCGTGGGGACCGGCGGAGCGGCCGTCCTGGTACTGGAAAGCGAAGAGGAAGTCGCGCGGCGCGGTGCCCGGGTCTATTGCGAGATGGCCGGCTGGGGGCAGGCCTCGGACGGCTATAACGTCGCCATTTCTCATCCCGATGGCTCCGGTCTGCGCAAGGCGATGGACCACGCGCTCGCCCGGACGGATCTCGAACCGGAGGCCGTGGATTATGTGAATGCGCACGCCACCTCGACGCCGATCGGTGACATCTCTGAAGCCCGGGCGCTCAAGGCCGTCTTCCGGGAGAGTTCGACGCGACCGGCGGTCAGCAGCACCAAGGCCCTGACCGGCCATGGGCTGTCGCTGGCGGGCGCGATGGAGGCGGCGTTTTGCGCTATTGCCGTGAAGGAGGGGTTCATGCCCGGCTCCGCGCACATCACGCGGCTCGATCCCGACTGCGAGGGGCTCAATATCATCCGGGCGACCCTGCCGCACCCGCCGCAGGTCGTGCTGACCAACAGCAGCGGTTTCGGCGGCGCCAACGTGTGTGTGGTGCTGCGCAAAGCGTGAAGACCCTGGCCGATCGCTACCGCACCGCCTTCGTGACCGGCGCCAGCACCGGTCTCGGGCGCGCTTTTGCCGACATGCTGCTGGCCGAGGGGCTGGAGGTTTGGGGCACGGCGCGAGATCGGTCCCGCCTGCCGGCCGCCCCGCGCTTCCACGCCGAAGCGCTCGACCTGCACGCCGGCGAGGCGGCGGAACAGATCCTGGTGCGGGCGGAACAGGCGGCCGGTGGTTTCGACGTCGTGGTCAACAGCGCGGGCTATGGCGCCTTTGGCGAGTTTGCCGGGACAGAGTATGCGGTCTGGCAGCGCCAGCTCGAGGCCATGCTGGTCAACACCGCCCGGCTGGCGCACACCGCACTGCGCGGCATGCGGGCCCGCGGCCGCGGCGCGCTCGTCAACGTCTCCTCGATGTCGGTGGAGTTTCCCCTGCCGTTCCAGAGCGCTTACAACATGGCCAAAGCGGGATTGTCCGCTCTGAGCGAGAGTCTGATGACCGAGGTGGCGGGCACTGCAGTGATCGTGATCGATCTGCGTCCCGGCGACCATCGGACCGATTTCGACGGCTCGGTCCTGCGCACGCCTCCGGCGTTCACGGCCCGCGAGGCGCGGGTGTGGAACGCTTTCGCCGCGATGATGCTGATCGGGCCTCCGCCGGCCCAGGCCGCGGCGGCATTGCGCCGCGCGCTGCAGCGCGGCCGGAGCGGGACCGTGCGGACCGGCCGCATTGTCCAAACCGTGCTGGCCCCGCTGCTCGCCCGGCTCGGTTCCGACGCGCAGCGACGCTATTGGCGGGAACGCTATTTCGACGCCCGCCCCTGACCATGCCCCAGCTCCGCATTCTCGTGCTCACGTCCAGCACCGGCGGCGGCCACGACGCCCGGGCCCAGGCCTTTGCCGAATGGTGCTTCGAACTCTACCGCTATGACGTCGACGTCCGGGTCGAACAGATGCTGGAGGATTCCTCCGGCCTCTACCGTGGCGGCGTGAACTTCTACAACTGGATCCAACGCCGGTCGCCGTGGGTCCACAAGGCGTTCTACGCGATTGTCGAGGGGCTCAGCCTGCTCAACCGCCGCACGGTGACGCTCGGCCGGGGCTATTATGAACGGGTTCTGCGCGAATACCGGCCGCACCTGGTCTTTGCCGTGCACGACTGCCTCAATCGCGGGTATTTTCAGCTCGCCCGCAGCGTCCTCGGCCCGGACCACGTCCGATGCGCGACGTATTGCAGCGAGTTCGCGGGCGGCTGGGGTTTCAGCCGGAACTGGGTGGAGCCGACGGTCGACCTGTTTTTCGCCCGGACGCCCACGGCGCTGGATTACGCCTGCAAGCTCGGGCTGCCCCAAGAGAGGGGGCGCGTCCGCGGTCACTTGATGCGGCCGCGGGCCCACCTGGAGGTGCTCTCGCCCGAAGAGAGCCTGCGTTATCGTCAGAAGAGACTCGGTCTGAAGCGGGATCGCTTCACCGTTTTCCTGGCCACCGGCGCGAACGGAGCGAACAACCATTTTGATCTGCTGCCGGCGCTCGTGCGCCATGCCGACCGGATGCAGGCGGTCGTCGTGTGCGGCCGGAACCACCAAGTTTACAACGAACTGATCCACTGGCGCAGCCACCACCCGGAATTCGGCTGTTTTGTCGACAGCTACTCCGACACCATGCACCTGCTCATGCAGGCGAGCGATGCCATCGTCACCCGAGGTGGCACGACGACGTGTGCCAAGGCGCTGCATTTCCGGTGCCCGATCGTGTTCAACGCGTTCGGTGGTGTCATGCCCCAGGAGCAGCTGACGGTGAAATTCTTCCGCAATGGCGGCGGCGCCGAACTGGTGCAGAACGCCGCCCAATTCGGCGACCTGATCGACCGCTGGGTGGCCGAGCCGGGCGCCTATGAGCGACTGCGCGCCCAATTCCTGCAACTGCGCTACGAGCAGGAGCCGACCCTCATCATCGAGGAACTGGTCGGCTTGGCGGAGGCGGCGGCCGGCCTCAAGCTGGTGCGGCAACCGTTCCCGCGGAACAACGGCAGCCGGCCCGCGTTCTGAGTCGGAACGAGAGGTGGAAGGTCGCTTGCCCGCGCCGCTGCGCCGGGGCTTGCGACCGATGATCGCCCGTTTTGCCGGTCAGCCGAACAGTGGCATGGGTCTCCTGACCCATGAAAACACGGGTCGGGAGACCCGTGCCACCCCACAGGATCGTCGCACGCTGCGACGATGTGAACGGACAATAATCCAAGGACGCGACGCCCCCGTCGCACACGCCCATCGAAAACGCGACGGGGGCGTCGCGTCTCCACCAAATACCTTGCGCCCGGGCTCAGTAACCGTGGCGCTGGAGTTGCTGGCTCAGCTCCCGCTGGAAGGTCTGCACGTCGGCCGCCGAGGGCTGATAACCCTTGCGGCTGGAGTCGAGCATGAGCCGGCCATGCTGGTCCATGGCCCATTTCGCGGCGACCCCATCGCTGAAAGTCACAGTGCCGCTCATCACGGCGCCGGGGCGCACGATGCGGTCCACCTCGACCTTGACCCGGCCGCCGCCCGCCAAGTCCGCGGGCAGGGCGTCTTCCTCCGCGCCGGGCGGAAGGTCCCCTTCCTCGGCGTCCATCACGCCCGGGGTCTCGGCTTCTTCCTCCTTGCCGGCTCCAACCGCCTTCTTGAGTTTGTCGAAAAGGCCGCCTTTGCGGTCGGGCGACGCCGGTTGGGCCGGGCGGGCCTTGGTCAGGTCGGACGTTGCCTCCGGTTTGGGTGCCGCGGGGTTTTTCAGTTCGAGGCCGAGGTCATCCACGAGGAAGCGGACCTCCATGTAGGTCATGGAAATCTTGAACTGTTCGGACAGCTTTTTCTGGATGGCGGCGAGGTTGTCGCCGGCAGCAGCCCAGGCGGCAACGGTCTGCTTTTGTTCGGGAGAGAGTGGCATGGCGTTCAGAGGATAGGATTGCCCCCAAAAGACAAACAACGCACGCAAAAAGACAAAAGCGCGCGGTGGGGGCGCAGGCCTCGATTGACCACGGCGGGAACATGCCCTTTAAGCAGGGGATGGTCGAAACGCTCACCGTGCACCTGGGGGAACGCAGCTACGACATCCGGTTCGGCGCGGACCTGCGGCTGGAAATCGCGGTGCGGGTGGCCGAGGTGGGCGCCGCCGGCCGCCGGTTGGCGGTGTTGACCGATGCCAATGTTGCGGCGAGGCAGGCGGAGACATTGCGGGGGATCTTCGGGGATGCGCCGCGGCTGGCGCTGCCGCCCGGGGAGGCGACCAAGTCGCTGGCGTTCCTCGGTCGCGTGCTGGAGTTTCTGGCGGGGGCGGGACTGGACCGTTCGAGTGTGCTGTTCGCCGCGGGTGGGGGCGTGATCGGCGACTTGGGCGGATTTGCGGCCGCGACCTACCTGCGCGGCATCGACTACGTCCAGGTGCCTACGACTCTTCTCGCGATGGTGGACAGTTCTGTGGGCGGCAAAACCGGGGTGAATCTGGAAGCGGGAAAGAACCTGGCTGGCGCCTTTCACCAGCCGCGGCGCGTCCTCATTTCGACCCATTTCCTCGACTCCCTGCCGCCACGCGAGTTCGCCGCCGGCATGGCGGAGGTGATCAAATACGGCCTGCTCGGGGAGGCTGGGTTGTTTGACCGGCTGGAACGCGCGCCGTTGACCGCCGCCGACGCCGAACTGCCGGCGGTGATCCGCCGCTGCTGCGCGCTGAAAGCCGGCATTGTCGAGGCCGACGAACGCGAAGTGGCGCCTGAGGGCGGACGCGCGCTGCTCAATCTCGGACACACCTTTGGCCACGCGATCGAACAGGTGACCGGGTACGGAACCTACCTGCATGGTGAGGCGGTGGCCATCGGTCTCGCCGCCGCCGCGCGCCTGTCGCAGGCGCTGGGCCATTTGACGCCGGCTGAGGTGGCCCGGATCGACGCGGTGATCGCGGCGCACGCGCTGCCTGTCCAGCTCGCAGCTCCGCTGCCGGTGGCAGCGCTCACGGCGGCGATGGCGCGCGACAAGAAAGCGCGGGCGGGTCTCCCGCGCTTCGTGGTGCTGCGGCGGATCGGCGAGGCGGTCACGTGCGACCGGGTGGAGCCGGCGCTGGTCGAAAGCGTCTGGCGCGAAGTCGGGGCGGTTTGAGCCGGACTCATGCAGCCCTAGCCAAAAAACGCGTTTTGCTTCGGACGGGAAGAAACTTGTAGCCGGGGTCGCCGACCCCGGCCCGGCCTCAACGAGGCCGGGCACAACGCAGGCGCTGTTTCCCAGGAGTCGGGTTTCCACCACGAAACACCCAGCGCGGCTCCGTCGCCACCGAAGGGAATCGGATGGGTTTAATCACTAATGGACACTAATTGTCTGATTAGTGGCGATTAGTGTGGATTAGTGGTTCAAAAAGCATCGGCGTAGAATGCTCGCGGCAATCAAGATGCTGGTTTCGTGTGGTTCGTGTTTTTCGTGGTCCGGTCCTTCTGCCTGGATTCGGCCTGAGGCCGGTTTTTGGATTCCGGTTTTTGATTTTGGACTTTGACCGTGAGGCGGCAGGGCGGCAGGTCTCCGGATTTACAGGTTGCGGATGTCAGCTGGCGAACAGTAGATGTAGGCCTCGTTTTCCGGTATCCGGCATCCGAAATCCCACATCCCAATGTCTGCCATCGACGAAGGCATCGTCCGCGAGTACTTCGAACAGAATGGTTTCCTGGTGCGGCAGGCCCGCAAATACCAGGTGCAGGCGCGCCGCAAGACGAGCGACGAAGAGATTGACCTGCTCGTCTATAATCCGGCCTACCAGCGGGGCGCCCGCCGGCCCGATTTCTTTTTGTTCCAGACGGAACTGCCCTTCGTCCATCGGGCGATCGTGTTGGTGCTCGGGTGGCACACCACGAGCCACTTCACTCCGAACACGCTGAAGACCAGCCCCGAGATTTTTGCGTTTCTCGAGGACAGCGTCGTGAAGGACGCGGCGCGTTTCTTTCCGGTTGCTCCGCAGGAATCCGGCACCCCACCGGACGTGACGAAGATCCTCGTGTTGCCCGGCTTGCCCACGACCGAGCCGTTTCGGACGGAAAGCGTGCAGATCCTCAAGGAGCGCGGAGTCGACGCCATCATTTCCTTCCGGTCGATGCTTCTTGATATTATCGGCCGGATCGAAACCAACCGGAACTACCGCAAATCCGACACCCTGCAGCTCCTCCGCATCCTCAAGACCTACGATCTGTTGCGGGAGCCGCAGCTCAACCTGCTGCCGGACACGGCGGCGGGGCGGCGGCCGAAAGGCGAAGGCCGGAAGCCCGGCAAACCGCCCGGCCCCGTTGTCGAGGATCCCGGCCCGGTCGCTGACTTATGAGTATTCATCCCACGGCCATCATCGAGGAGGGCGCCCAGTTGGGCACCGGCTGTACGGTGCATGCCCGCGCTATCATCACCGGGCATGTCCGGCTCGACGACGGCGTGGTGGTGCACCCGGGGGCGGTGATCGGCGGGGACCCGCAGGATCTGCGGTTCGATCCCGCGACGCCGTCGGGCGTGCGCATCGGCGCGGGCACGGTGTTGCGCGAAAACGTGACGGTCAACCGGGCGACCACCGCCGGCGGTGACACCGTGGTCGGCGCCCGGTGTTTTCTCATGGCGGGCACGCACATCGCGCATGATTGCGTGGTCGGGGACAATGTGGTGCTGGCCAACAACGTCCTGCTCGCCGGATTCGTCAACCTGGGCCCCTTCAGCTTCGTCGGCGGCGGGGCGGCCTTTCACCAATTCACGCGGGTGGGGGAGTGCGCCATGGTGGGCGGACTGGCCCGCATCACGCTCGACATCCCGCCGTTCGTGATGGCAGCGGAGCGCGACGAGATCGTGGGCCTGAACCTGGTCGGGTTGAAACGGCGCGGTTTTTCCCGCGAGGTGGTGACGGAACTGAAAGAGTGCTTCCGCGAGGTGTTCTTCGATGGTGGGAATGTCCGCCACCGGGCGCAGGAGCTGCTGGCCCGGAGATGGCAGAGCGCGGAGGCGCGGCGCTTCCTGGAGTTTTTTGCGGGAGGACGGCGCGGCATCGCCCGGGCACGGCGCGTGTGGTCGACGGAGCATGCGGCGGAGGGCGCGGCGTTCTGAGTCGGAACGAGTCAATTGAACGACGAACCGACCCGGCGTGGCTCCGCCGCAACCGAAAGGGAATCGGATGGGTTTAACCACTAATGGACGCTAATGAACACTAATTGTCTGATTAGTGGCAATCAGTGTGAATTGATGGTCTCCCAACGACTGGCTCCGACTAAGCCGATTCCGCACGCGATGGCGGGAATCCACCTTCCATGAATGAACCCTGTGCCTCTCTCTTGGCGGTGACTTGCGGCGATCCCGCGGGCGTGGGACCCGAGGTCATCGCGGCGTGGCTCGCGGCGCACCCCATAGATGCCCGGGAGGTTGCAATCGTGGGTCCGGAGCGGTGGCTCGATTCCCTGCCCGCGGCCGGAGCGAAGGTTCCGGTCGGACTGGAGGAGTATGCGGCGGAGCCGGGCCGGCCGACCGGCGAAGGGGCGTTGGTGGCCTGGGCGGCGATGGAACGGGCTGCGGCCGGCTGCGCCGCGGGTGAATTTGCCGGCGTCGTCACCGGTCCGGTGAACAAGGCCGGGCTGGCGCGCATCGGGTATCCCTATCCGGGGCAGACCGAGTTCTTCGCGGCGCGGTGGGGCGGCGAGCCGACGATGGCTTTCTGCGGCGGGCGCTTGCGCGTTGCGCTTCTATCCTGGCATGTGCCCTTGCGCGAGGTGGCCGTGCACCTGACGCGGGACGGCTTCGCGCGAACGGTCCACGCTGCCGACGAGCTGGCGCGGGCGGAGGGCGTGGCAAGGCCGCGCATCGGCGTCTGCGGCTTCAATCCCCACGCCGGGGAAGGCGGACTACTGGGGGACGAGGAGGTGCGCCTCATCAACCCAATTCTCGATGGTCTCCGCTCCTCGTACCCGGGGTTGTCCCCCTGCGAACCGGCCGACACGCTGTTTGCGCGCCAGTTGCGCGGGGAATTCGACGTGGTGGTCGCGCTGTATCATGATCAGGGGCTGGCGCCGCTCAAGACGGTTGAGTTCGACGAAGCGGTCAACGTAACGCTCGGACTGCCGTTCGTGCGGACAAGTCCCGATCACGGGACCGCCTATGGTATCGCCGGCCGCGGCCTCGCCAGCCCGCGCAGCCTCGGCAACGCCGTGGCCGTGGCGCGCCGCCTTCTGATTGCGCGTTCCGGGGCCGTTGGCGGGTGACCGGAACTCAGACCGACCGGGGGACGGCCGGCCGGGAAAAATCCCGCGAATTAGATGTTGTCATCGCCCGGCTTTGTCACAAGAAACACGCCTCGACCTGATTCCTTTCTCTTATTGATGGCAACCGCATTTCCCTCTGGTGGCCGACCCGGCTACCCCCCGCGCCGCAACACGGATCCGTTCGCAAACATCCGTCGCAACCATCGTATCAGGGCCGAGCAAATCCGCGTCATCAGCCCCGAAGGCAAACAGCTAGGCGTCCTTGCCACGGGCAAGGCACTGCAGCTGGCGCAACAATTCAATCTCGACCTGGTCGAGGTGGCGCCCAACGCCCAGCCGCCGGTCTGCCGGATCATGGACTTCGGCAAGTACATGTACGAGGAGTCCAAGAAGCACACGCATGCCAAGACCACGGCGAGCAAGATCAAGGAGATCGAGTTCAGCGTGCGCATCGAGCAGAACGATTTCATCACCAAGCTGCGGCATGCCGAGGAATTCCTCGATCACGGCAACAAGGTGAAGCTGCGCCTGAAGTTCCGCGGGCGCGAGATGGCGCATACCGAGATGGGCTTCGACCTGATCAACCGGGCGGTCGCCGAGCTGGCCAACATCGGTCACCCTGACGGCATCGCGCGGCTGGCGGGTCGCAACATTTTCGCGATGCTTGCTCCGCTGCCGACCAGCCGGCGGAAGCTGAAATTCCAAATCAAACCGGTGACACCGGGCGCAGCGGCGACTCCGGCCCCGACTCCCACCCCGGCCCCGGTTCCGGTGCCTGCTCCGCCCTCGGCGTAGTAGCGGGCGTTTTCAGACCCATGGCGCGGCCCCCTGTACGCGGCCTGCTGGCCGTTTTGGCCGTGTTGACCGTGGCGGGCGGCTGCACCGCCCCGGTTTCGGCGAAGGGCCCGGCGGACACCGCCCGGCCGGTCGCTGCGCCGTCGCCGACCGACCATCCGGTGGTCGCGAAAACCGAGACGCCCCCGGTTGCCGCCCCGGTTCCCCCGCCTCCTCCTCCACCGCCGGTCACGGGCGCCTGGCTGTGGCCTTTCACCCACCTCTTCAATGCGGATTATGTCGATGTGCATTCCATCGGGCAGCACTTCGGCCTGAAAGCGTCGTGGGTGGTCAGCGGTCGCGTGATGCAACTGGCGGATGCGCGCGGCCGGGTCCGGCTCCGCTTCGAGGAGCGGAACCGCGCCTTCTTCCTCGAAGGCGTGCGCGTTTTCCTGGGCGAGACCACCGCGTTCAGCCAAAGCAGCCTGTGGGTCGGCAAGGCCGACGTGATCAAGACCATCGTCCCGCTCCTGCAGCCGGCGGATCATGCCGGCCAACTGCCCGCGCCGCCGAAGCTGATTGTGCTCGACGCCGGCCACGGCGGGAACGATTCCGGCACGCAGAACGCGGCGCTGCACCTCGACGAGAAGGACATGACGCTCGACGTCGTGCTGCGGCTGAAAAAGGTGCTGGAGGCCCGCGGCTACCGGGTGTTGCTCACCCGCGCCGACGACCGGCGGGTCGAGCTCGAGCAGCGGCCCGAAATCGCCGGCCGGGCCAGGGCGGACCTGTTGCTCAGCGTGCATTTCAACAATGCCGAGGCGAGCGTGGCCGGCACCGAGGTCTATTCGTTGACGCCGCAGTTTCAGACTTCGACGCAGCCGGAAAAGGACAAGCAGATGGTTCCCGCGCTCTTTCCCGGCAACCGGCAGGACTACGCCAACACCTTGCTCGGCTATCAGCTGCAGCGGCGCCTGCTGGCCGACCTGCGGACCTCCGATCGCGGCGCCAAGCGCGCGCGCTGGGTCGTGTTGCGTTTCGCCGAGTGTCCGGCTGCGCTGATCGAAGTGGCGTTCCTGTCCAACGCCGCCGAGGCGCGCCGGGTCGCCACGCCCGAGTACCGCCAGCAGATCGCCCAGGCCATTGCTGGTGGGGTGGACGATTATGCCGCTGCGCTGGCCGCGGTGCATCCCCCACCGCCGGTTCCCGTTGAAATCCATGCCGCGCCACCGGCAACCGCTCCCCCTCCGCCAACGTCTCATTGATATCATGAATACCTCTCTCCGCCGCCGTCTCCTGATTGGAGTTCTGCCGGTCGTGCTGCTGGCCCCGGGCCTGCGCGCCTGGGACTACGAAGCCCATCGCATGGTCAACCAGCTGGCCCTGGCCTCGCTGCCGGCCGACTTTCCCGCGTTCGTGCGGACGCCGGCCGCGGCGGAGCGCATCGCCTTTCTCGCGGGCGAACCCGATCGCTGGAGGAACCTGCCCGATCTCCCGCTGCGGCACTTGAACAACCCGGACCACTATCTCGATCTGGAACAACTCGGCTGGGCCGGGCTCGACCCGGCCTCGGTCAGTCCGCTCCGCTACGAGTTTGCCATGCAGTTTGCCGCGGGGCGCGCCGCGCATCCCGACAAATTTCCCACGATCGATCCCGCGAAGAACAGCGACCACACCCGCGAGTGGCTGGGCTTTCTGCCGTGGACGATCACGGAGAGCTACGACCGGCTGAAGTCGGCGTTTTCCTATCTGCGTGCCTACGAGACGGGCGGCGGCACCGCGGACGAGGTGGCCAACGCGCAGGCCAACATCGTCTACCTGATGGGTGTGATGGGCCATTACGTCGGCGACGGCTCGCAGCCGCTGCACGACACGGTGCACCACAACGGCT
>Ga0182017_10001630_pt1 | contig 17269 bp, 17 predicted proteins | sample 712E3DmetaG_FD_120492 | JGI IMG/M metagenome (GOLD analysis project Ga0182017, IMG submission 120492) | Permafrost microbial communities from Stordalen Mire, Sweden - 712E3D metaG | ecosystem: Environmental > Terrestrial > Soil > Wetlands > Permafrost | place: Sweden: Stordalen | collected... | reverse complement strand
TGGCCAGGGGACTGCTGGTGGAGGGTGTCCTGGGCATGATCGGGATCTGGCTGGTGATCCCGCATTACGGCATTCTGGGCGTGGCCTGGGTCACCGGAATCCTGGCCGTGATCGACCGCGGCGTCTACGTGCCGTGGCTGGTATGCCATGCCCTGGAGTCTTCCTTCGCCGGCTACATGCGGGGCATCTATCTGCGTCCACTCCTGACGGGCATCCCGGTCCTGCTGCTGATTCACTTCATCAAAGCGGCGGGCGTGGAGGGGCGGACGTGGCCGCAACTGGTGCTCATGGGGGGCTTCACCACGATCTGTTTCTTTCTCCCCGCGTTCTTCACCTGCGCCACGCGCGAGCACCGCAAGCTGATGCTGGACTGGGTAGCCGCCCGCCTGTTCCCGCGCAAAGTGGAAACGGCGCCATAGGAAGAAATACATAGCCGCCGATGAACGCTGATAACACAAGATTCCTATCGGCGTTTATCGGCGTTCATCGGCGGCCCACAGTGTTTTTTTCGTAGACCTTGTAGCCGGCGTTGTCCAGCACCTGGTGAAACTCCCGCGCCATCATGTCTTGGATATACCGATACGTCCTCGGCTCCCGCTGCTCGTACTGCGGAATCCATTCCTCGTAGCGATTGTGATCGATCACGATGAAGCTGGGGCGCTTGCCGCTGCGGTACCCCAGGCGCGGGTCGTCCACCAGATTGCCGTCAAATCCGAGTTCGAACGCCAGTTCCGCGCTGCCCATGACGATGTCCTGGGGCTTTGCGCGCTGCTTCAGATAGTCCGTTACCGGCAGGTAGACGGTGGAGTAAGCGCGTTGCGACACACGGCGCCCGATGGTGGCGAACTGCGCCACAAGCAGCAGCGCCACTACCGCCGCCAGCGCCCATCGCGGCACACTGCGCCGGTCCCAATACCAGACGGCGGCGATGGCGGTAAAGGCGATCAGCCAGAGCACGAAGTGGACCAGGTAGAAGTAATGCGACTCGCTGTCGATGGCCATCATTCCCAGCACGGTCACACCGCCGGTCACCAGCAGGGTGCGGTACCCGGCGTGCCGGCGGATCTCACGGTTGCACAGCGCGCCTAGAAGACCGGCGGCATACACCGCCAGGATCAGAACCTTGATATGGCTGAGCCCACGTGTATCCGGAGCCATGCCGAACATGTGCCAGAAGCGTTCCACAAACTGGACGTAGAGCAGAGCGGCGGGGTCGGAGAGCGGCACGCCGCGGCCGGCGGCATTGCCGCCGAACTGCAGGATGAAATCGTGCGGCGCCTGGCTGATGTAGAGACCCCATCCGGCCGCGCCCACCAGGTAGGGCACGCACGCCGCCATCGCGTGCGGAAAACGGATGCGCCGCCAATCGCGGTACAGAGTGAGAGCCGCGAGGCCGGCGAAATATCCCAGCGCCAGGGGATGGCTCAACCCAGCTCCGGCGACGCAGGCCTGGCTCACCAGGATGGCCCGGACCAGGTGTTTTTCGCGAAGCGACAGGTGCGCCGCCAGCCCGGCGCTTCCCAGCGCCGCCGCCATCATATCCATGCGGCCCCAGGAAGCGGCCAGCACAAAGGTGAAGTCCACCGCCATCAACCACAGGGCAAGCACCGCCACACGGCGGTCGCCGGAGACGATCGTCAGGATCCGGTACCAGGCCCACATGGCCACCAATCCCCAGAAAGCGGAAAAATAGCGCACGTGCATCAGCCCGAAGCCGGCCACGCGGTCCCACGCCGCCTGCGCCAGGGGGTACAGCGGCACAATCCAGTAAGTGTGGCGGTCGATGCCGGTCAGGTTGTTCATCCGGAAGGCGGCGGTGGGGTCGAGCACGGAGGTGCTGAAATTCCCATGCGCGATCAGGTTCAACGCGGGGCTGGCAAACCACGCCTCGTCGGTTCCAGGCAGGTTTACGTGGGCGCACAAGACGGCCAGCACGACAAAAACCAGAAGGATGGGCAGGATAACTTTCATCGGCGTCTTTCCGCTCGGCTAACGCCCGGTGATGCGCAGCCGGATCACGCCCCAAACCGCTTCCAGAATGATGGGGAAGGCGATTTTGGAGCGCCCCAGGTCGCGGTCCCGAAAAATGATGGAGATTTCCCCGATGGAAAATCTCTTGGCGCGGTGCAGCCGGTACGTGGTCTCGATTTGAAACAGGTACCCATTGGAAAACAACTGGTCGAGCCCGATTGCGCTCAGGGCCTCCCGCCGCCAGGCTTTGAAGCCGCCGGTGGCGTCGCTATAGGGCATGGAGGTGATCAGCTTCACGTACAGGCTGGCGCCCTTGCTCAACACCAGCCGTTTGAAATCCCAGTTCACCACGCTGATGCCGTTCAGGTACCGCGAGCCCAGCACCATGTCGAACGTCTCCAGCTTTTGCATGAACTCCGGGAGGTACGCTGGGTCGTGCGAGAGATCGGCATCCATCTGGATAATGGCATCGTACTCCGGCATCTTCAACACATGCCCGAAGCCGGCCACGTACGCGCGGCCCAGCCCTTCTTTGGACGCGCGATGCAGCACTTGCACCTCCCCCGGATGCCGGAGGCTCAATTCATCCGCCAGCCTTCCGGTGCCGTCAGGTGAATTGTCGTCCACGATCAGTATGTGAAAGCCGCCCGGCTGTTCCCGGATCAGGCCGACGATCCGTTCCAGGTTCTCGATCTCGTTATAAGTGGGGACGACGACGATCGGCTTCATGATCTCCGGCTACGGGTGTGGTTGGCGAATCAGGATGCGATATCCTCCCTGATTGTACACTTCCTGGTATTCGGCTTCGAGCAAGTGAGTGACAAAAGCGTAGATCGAAGGCTGTAGGGTGCGCGCCATCTCGATGCCGTCGGCCCAATGCGGATCGATCGCCACCACATCGGCGCGCTTGCCGCTGTTGAAGCCCAGGCGAAAATCGTCGAGTATTTTCCAGTCCGGGCCCAGTCCGAAAATCAGGCTGGCGCTTCCCATGATGAAGGTGTGGCGATTGAATCGCGCCCGCAGATATTGCACCGCCGGGTCATAGGTGGTGCGCCGCGGATGGCGCGAGGCGGCAATCGGCGTGCGCGCGGCCTGGAGAGCCACGAAGACCACGAGGACGCTGGCCACCGCCCACCGCCAGCGTGGGCGGCGCCGCCACATCCAACTCGCCGCCACCGCCGCGAGCAGCGAGTATAGCGGGGTGAGGTAGATCAGATAAAAGGGCGTCTTAAGGCCTTCGAACCCGGTCAGGAACACCACTACGATCGCGGTCCAGACGATCGCCAGGCGGTATCCGGGATGCCGCCGGATCTCCCCGGCCAGCAGGCACACCGCCACGCCCGCCAGGAAGATCCCGAGAGGGATGGCATTCAGCCGGCCGGCGCGCGACTGCCAGGCGGCGAACCCGAAGTTGTCCAGATAGCGGTGCGAGATCTCCAGTTGGAGCGCGGCCATCGGGGTGGTGATGGTGGGGCCGCGGCCGCTGGCATTGCCCAGCAACTGCGTCAGAAAATCGGCCGGACTGCGCGTGATGTATAACGCCCATCCCGCCGCGCCCGCCAGATACGGCACCGCGGCCGTCGCCAGCGTCCCGATGCCAATCCGCCGGCCATCGAAGTAGAGCGTCGTGACGGCCAGAAGCAGCGCCAGCATGACGCCGTTGGGATGCGTGAAGCAGGCCATCGCGGTCAGGCTTTGGCTCACCAGGACGGCCACCGCAAACCTGCGCTCGCGCAGCAAGAGGTACGCCGCCACGCCGCTCCACCCGAGCGCCACCGTCATCATGTCCATGCGCCCGTCGGCGGCTCCCAACAGGAAATGGTAGTCCACGGCGATCAACCCCAGACCGCCCAGTACCAGCCGCTCCTCGCCGGTGAGTTTCCACAAAATCAAGCCCCAGGCCGCCAGCGCGACACCACCCCACAGGAGCGAGAGCAGCCGCATCGGAAAAATGCCAAACCCGAATATGCCGAACCCCGCGGCGTTGGCCACCAGGCTCAGCGGCATCACCCAGTAGGTGTGCCGGTCTATGCCTGTCAGCTTCACGCTCTTCCAGGTGCTGCTGGCGGGGTCCAGGACGGTGGTGCCCATGAACCCCCGGTACGCCAGGTTGTACGCGGCGTCTCCAAACCACCCTTCGTCACAGGAAGGCGGCCGGGAGATCGCATTGGTGAGGCCCAGACCCAGGTAAACCGCCACGATCAGGGCCAACCCGGCCACGATCCGGGGACTGCGCAAGGGGAACCTGTTCATTAACTGCCCCACTATATCAGGGGCGCGGGGCAGCCGGCAAGATGAGGGGCGCGCCGCAGTTTGACATCGTTCCAACCGCTAGTGTACAGTCGCTTACAGTTCGACATTTAACCTGGGGAGCCAGGGCGGAAGTGTCATTACTCCCTGCGTGCTCCCGAAAGGGCCAGACATGGCCATTATGAATACAGCCGCGACAACTAATGGTGCACCGAGAGCGGGCCGGAAGTGGAAACTCGTCACCATCGTTCTGATTCTCTTCTTCCTGTTGGTTGGATTCTTCGTCGCCAACGCCATTTACCCGGCCGGCACGCAGCGCCAGTACTTACGGAGTGCCGGCTGGTGGTATGACCTCTGGCCCCTGTCTCGTGGCAAGTCCATTTTCTTCCGGTTGAACGACGAGTTCTATGCCCTGGGGCTCATGAAACCGGTTCAGGTCAAGCTGCCCACGGGGATCGTCATGGAGCTTGACGGCCGCGATTTGGTAACCCAGACCATCCTGATAAACGGCGTGTGGGAAGCCCAGGAATCCGCGTTCCTCGACAACAACCTCAAGTCCGGCGATGTGTTCGTGGACGTCGGGGCGCACGTCGGCTACTACTCGCTGCTGGCCGCGAAGCTAGTGGGCGAATCGGGAAAAGTGGTCGCCGTGGAGCCGAATCCGCCGACCATTGTCCGCCTGGAAAAGGACATCGCCCTGAACCCGTTCAAGAACATCCTGGTCCAGAAGGTGGCCTGTACGGACAAAGAAACCACCTTGAAGTTCTACCAGGCATCGCTGGAGAACAGCGGCAATTCTTCCATGAGCCAAGGCAATGCGAAAGACGGCAAAGAAATTACCGTCCGCGGCGTGCCGCTCGATAAGATCGTTGAGGATCTTGGTATCAAGCGGGTGGACATGGTCAAGATCGACGTCGAGGGCGGAGAAATGAGCGTGCTCGGCGGTATGACCAATATCATCGCCACCTATCACCCGAAGTTCGCCATCGATCTGAAGGACGATCTGCTCAAGAACATGGGTTCCAGCCTGGCAGCGGCGAAAGCTCTCTTCATCAAGAACGGCTACACGCTGCAGGCGTTCGATGGAATCGACAATTATTATTGGGTTCACCCGCCGCAACCCGCCGCCAGGTAAGTGGCGCTTCATCCGGCACGTGTGCCGGCGGGCGCTCACGTAGGCCGCCGGCCGGAGACTCAGGCCATGGCCTGAACCAACCGATCCTCATGATTGACCACTCCGTAAACGCTATCCCCCGCCCCACACTGGACCGCCGCATTACTTTGTGGGGCGCCACGGCACTGGTTGTGTCGAACATGATCGGTACGGGGATCTTCACCTCCACGGGTTTTATGGCTGGGGATCTGGGCACATCGAGCCTGATCCTTTTGGCATGGACGGTGGGCGCGGCTTTCGCCTTCGCGGGCGCCCTGACTTACTCGGAGCTGGCCATCAATTATCCGCTTTCGGGCGGCGAGTACGTGTATCTCACCAAGGCGTACGGGCCGAGTTGGGGATTCATGAGCGGCTGGGTTTCGTTCTTCGCCGGGTTTTCGGCGCCGATTGCCGCGGCCGCGCTGGCCTTCTCCGATTACCTGGGCCACTTCTTCCCGGCGCTTAATCAATCCAGCACCGCGTTCGTCGTCGGCTCTGGCGATCTCGCCTTCAAAGTCGGCGGCGCGCAATTGGCGGCCTGCGCGCTGATCGCCGCGTTCACCCTGCTGAACTGCCTGCCCATCGATATTGTCTCGCGGGTGCAGAACGCGCTGACCTCGGTGAAGATTCTGGTGATTCTCAGCTTCATCGTGTTCGGCCTGCTGGCCGGCGCCGGCAGTTGGAGCCATTTCGGAACGGCCGCGGCGCGCACGTCCACCACGCCGTTGGCGGCTCAGTTCCTGGTCAGCCTGCTGTGGGTCATGGTGGGTTATAGCGGCTGGAATGCGGCCACCTACGTAGCTGAAGAAATCCGCCAGCCGGAGAAAAACCTGCCGCGCGCGCTGGCCCTCGGCACGGCCATCGTGGCACTGCTTTACGTCGGTCTGAACGTGGCGTTTATTTACGCCACGCCGCTGGAATCCATGAAGGGCGTGCTGCGCATCGGTTCGCTTTCGGCCTCCAACCTCTTCGGCGCGCGCATCGCCGGCGTGTTCAGCGGGCTGATGGCATTGGCGATCGTCTCCACCGTCAACGCCATGGTCACGGCGGGCCCGCGGGTCTACTACGCGATGGCGCAGAACCGCGCCTTCCCGGCGTTCGCGCGCCGGGTGAGTCCGGCGTCCCACACGCCTGTGCCTTCGGTGCTGGCGCAAGGCGCCTGCGCCATGTTGATGACCTTCACCTCTTTCCCCCAGTTGGTGGTTTTTATCGGGTTCACACTGACGGTGTTCACCACGATGGCGGTGGCTTCGGTGTTCAAGTTCCGGCGCGGCGGCGACTGGAAGCGATTGCCCAGCGTGAGTTTCGCCTGGCCGCTGGTTCCCCTGGCCTATGTTCTGCTCGGCACCGGGATGACGGTCTACGGCCTGGTGTGGCAGCCCAAGAGCTCGATGGCGGCGATCCTGATGGTGGCTGCCGGCGCGGCGGTTTACCACTTCAATCTGCGCCGGAACGGCGCCGCCACCACCGGGGAATCGCGGTAAACACCAGGATCGAGGGGTTTGGGGTGGTGGGCGCGCAGGGACTCGAACCCCGGACCCCCTCGGTGTAAACGAGGTGCTCTAACCAACTGAGCTACGCGCCCCGAAAAACTTCAAGAGGCCACCATTCCCGACTTTAACATGCCGGCGCGACGCTCTCCAAACAGATGGTGGCCGTCAGGCGGGGTCCGCCGATTGCTCCCCAGCCCGGCGCACGACACGATCGTTCCCGTGTCCCGAACTGGCGGCCGCGGACGTGTGCGGCCGGTCCGCATCGAGCAAGTTACACTGGGGACATGGCAAAACTCGAGTATTACTCAGTCGTAGTTTCCAACAAACCAGGAAAAGGCGAGCATGTGCTCAGCGCGCTCAAGGAAGCCGGCGTGAATTTCGTCGCCATCTGGGGCTACCCGATGGGCAAGAGCAAGGCCAGGATCGATCTGGTGGCGGAAGACACGGCACAGCTCAAGAAGGCCGCCAAACAGCTCAAGATCGAACTCGGAAAGAAGCAGACGGCATTCCACATCACGGGGGAAGATCATCCGGGCGCGGTGGCGGAAGTGCTCGCCAAACTGGCGGCGAAGAAAATCAACGTCTTTGCGATGCAGGCCCTGTGCGCCGGCAACGGCCGCTTTGGCGCGCTGATTCAGGTGGCGCCGGACGACGTCAAAAAGGCGGCAAAAGCTCTCGCGTAGCGCAGCAAAAAGGACGGAATCGCGCCGCCGCCATTCCGCCCCTTCTGTGTGTTTGAACCTTAGAACGTATACAGCAGCGTGCCCACCGGCGGCTCCACCGGACCGCCCGCGGTCACCGTGGCCTCGCCTTCGGCATTCAGCGCCCGGTAATAGATCCCGGTATCGCTGAGATACACTTCCAGGTCGGCCGGACGCGGCAGCGTGCCCTGAATCAGGGCCTCGCTGAGCGGATCCTCGATGTACTTCTGTAGTGCCCGCCGCAGCGGGCGCGCGCCGTAACTGCGATCCGCGCAGGTTTTCTCCAGCAGGTACCTGGAGGCTTCCGGGGTGAGCCGGATCTTCACCTGCTTGGAAACCAGATTCACGTTCACCATGTTGACCAGCAGGTCGATGATCTTGATCAGGTCGTCGTCGGTCAGCGAGGTGAACAGAATCACTTCATCCAGGCGGTTGAGGAACTCGGGGTTGAAGGCTTTCTTGACCTCGCTGCGCACCATGTCCTCGATCTTGGTGGAAGCGGCGTCGCCCGCCGGAATCGAGAATCCCAGGTTGCTGCGCTTTTCCAGGAAGCGCGCGCCCAGGTTGCTGGTCATGATGATGATGGTGTTCTTGAAGTCCACCTGGTTGCCGAGCCCGTCGGTCAACTGGCCGTCTTCAAACACCTGGAGCAGGATGTTATAGATGTCCGGGTGCGCCTTTTCGATTTCATCCAGCAGGATGATGGAGTACGGGTTGCGCTTGACGCGCTCGGTCAACTGGCCGCCCTCTTCGTAGCCCACGTATCCGGGAGGCGAACCGATGAGCTTCGAAACCGAGTGCTTTTCCATGTACTCGGACATGTCGAAACGCACCAGGCTCTTCTCGCTGCCGAACAGGAACCCGGCCAGGGCGCGCGCCACTTCGGTCTTGCCGACGCCGGTGGGGCCGAGGAACAGGAAGCTGCCGGCCGGACGATTGCTCGCCTTCAGGCCGGCGCGCGACCGGCGGATGGCGCGCGCCAGCGCCGAAATCGCCTTCTCCTGGCTGACCACCCGCTTGTGCAGCTCTTCTTCGATGCGCAGCAGCTTGGCGATCTCTTCTTCCTTGATGGACGTCATGGGGACGCCGGTCCAGCGCGCCACCACGTCTTCGATATCGTCCTTGGTCACGCAGCCGGTGGAGGAATCGTCCAGGTTGTACTTTTCGCGCAACTGCCGCATGTTCTCGCGCTCTTTGCGTTCCTCGTCGCTATAGAAGCGCGCCTTCTCGAATTCGTGATTGGCGATGGCGTTCTCCATGCGGTGCACGATGAACTTGATGCGCTTCTGGATGTCGGCCAGATCGGCCGGCAGCGTGGTCTGCCGCAGCTTGACGCGGGCGCCGGCTTCGTCGATCAGATCGATGGCCTTGTCCGGCAGGTAGCGGTCCGGAATGTAGCGGCTGGAGGTGTACACGGCGGCCTCGATGGCCTCATCGGTGTACCCCACGGCATGGAACTTCTCATAGCGATCCTTGATGCCGAACAGGATCTTGATGGCGTCGGCCTCGTTAGGCGGCGGCACCTTCACCGCCTGAAAACGCCGTTCCAGCGAGCGATCCTTCTCAATCGACTTGCGGAACTCCGCCGGTGTGGTGGCGCCGATGCACTGGATTTCGCCGCGCGACAGCGCCGGCTTCAGAATGTTGGCCGCGTCCAGCGAGCCTTCCGCCGAACCCGCGCCCACCAGCGTGTGCAACTCGTCGATGAAGATGATGGCGTTCTGGTTCTCCATCAGCTCCTTCATGATGGTCTTGAGCCGCTCTTCGAACTGGCCGCGATACTTGGTGCCGGCCACGATCAGCGAGAGGTCCAGCGCCAGGATGCGCTTGTCGGCCAGGAACGAAGGCACGTCGCCCTCGGCAATGCGCTGCGCCAGGCCCTCGACGATGGCCGTTTTGCCCACGCCCGGCTCGCCGATCAGCACCGGATTGTTCTTGGTGCGCCGGCATAGAATCTGCACGACCCGCTCGGTTTCGTAGTCGCGTCCGATGAGCGGGTCGAGCGTGTTGTCCATGGCGGCCTGGGTGAGGTCGCGGCTGAACTCGGCCAGCAGCGAACTTTCCTTGGGCCGCGCGGACGCCACTTTTTCACTCTGCGAACGCGCCAGTTCCTCGCGGATGGTGGAAAGCCGGAGTCCGCGCTCGTGCAGGATCTCCGCCGCGAAACACTTTTCTTCCCGCAACAGGCCCAGCAGCAGATGTTCCGTGCCGATGTGCTTGTGGCTCAACCGCTCGGCTTCTTCCGCCCCGTAGGCCAGCACGCGCTTGCACTCGTGGCTCAGCGGCAGGTCCACGCTGGTGGAAACCTTCTCGCGGATGGTGGTGTGTCCCTCAATCTGCTTTCGAATGGACTCCACGGCCGCATGGGAACGCAGAAAACGATTCGCCAGCGCTTTGTCCTCGCGAAGCAGGCCGAGGAGGAGATGTTCGGTCTCAATGTACGGGCTGCCAAACTGGCTGGCTTCATACCGCGCGAAGAAGATCACTCTGCGCGCCTTCTCCGTGTATCGCTCAAACATAAAAAGTGACGCCCCCTACTATTCTAATGGATACTCAGGGTTGCTTCCAGGATGCGAACAAGGTGGATCCTCTGGTACCAGTCCACCTTTCTCCAGGCTGAGTACCCGGTCGCAGCGCCGCGCGAACCCCAAATTGTGCGTGACGAATACCGACGTGAACCCGTGCGAGCGGTGCAGGTCTTCCAGCATTTGGAAAACCATCTCGCTGGTGCGGAAGTCCAGATTGCCGGTAGGCTCGTCGGCCAGCAGAACGCTGGGTTTTCCTACAAGCGCGCGCGCCAGCACGACGCGCTGCTGTTCCCCGCCCGACAATTCACCCGCCCGGTGCGATGCCCGCGCGCGCAGCCCCACTTCATCCAACCTGGCGAGCGACTCGGCGGCAGCCTGGGAATGCGTCCACCCCCGAATCAACAACGGCATCATCACGTTTTCCTGCGCCGTGAACTCGGGTAGCAGGTAGTGAATCTGCCAGACGAACCCAATTTCCCGATTGCGGAAATCCGATTGTTGGGACGGCGCCAGGGCCGTAATCTCGCTACTGCCGTAGTGGATCGTGCCCCTGGAAGGACTGTCGAGACCGCCCAAAAGATGCAATAAAGTGGACTTTCCCGCGCCCGATTCGCCGACCAGCGCCAGCATTTCACCGCGCTCCACGTCCAGGTTGAGGTCTTCAAAGACCACCAGGTCGCTGCCGCCGGACTTATAGGTCTTGGTGACTCCCCGCGCGCGGATGTAGGCCTCTGGCATCTAGCCATACGATAACGCACTGCACGGGGGGTTTCTTTGCGCATTGTCTCACTGGTGGGACCGGCTCACACGGTATCACGGCGAAAAGCTTTCGAGCTTTCTGCTCGTATCGAGAAGGTAGATCACGATCCAATCAGTCCGAAAAGAGATCGCGCGTCCGGATGGGGAGCCGGCCAGCCGCTATCACCGCATCGAGCTCTTCAACATCTGCAAGATCAGGATGGGGCGCTTCCTGCATGGCCCGCAGGACTGCGGCCGGAGATCCCGCCCGCTGAGCAGGGCTGACATCGACGAGTGAACTCAGCCGCTCCAAGGCCAGTTGTTGGAGGCTCTTGCGCTGCGCCGCCGCAATCCCCTGAAGGCTGAGCACCAGGTCGTCCGGCAGTTCGATGATCAGATTCGTCATCCTGTTCACCCCTGTCCTATTGTGCCGCATGGCGAAGGAAGAAGCCAAGGGGAATGGTAGAGAATACTTCCGTGAATGACGTTACCAGGAGTAGTCCGCCCAGCTTCCAGGACGCGGAGGGGCGCCGTGCATTCTACGATAACGCCGCTCTCTGCCACAGCTGCAGGATAGGTGTTTCTCTTGGCCCCGATGCCAGCGCCTCCAGAGTGACTTCTCACCTGCTTTGAGAAGGCGGTGAGAACTCCGAGATCGCCTTGACGTCAATCGATGAAGCTATGACCTGCAACAGAACTTTCGGACGGATGTCCCCAAAACTCAACAGCAGTCCGTCGCAGTAGGCCTGCTGGTTAACGACGGCGTAACCCCATCCGAACGGCCGGGCGATGAAGGGTTCCCACAGCGGCAGGTGGCTCACGTCCGATTCAGGGGCTATCTCCAAAGACTCTGTGTCCACAGCCGAAATAGCAACCGTATCATCGTCCTCGTCTGCCAATACCACCAACGACGTCGGCCCAAAACTGAAGACTATCCGCTCCAGGCAGCCTTGAACATAGAAGTACGCCACGAGGTGGAGCGGCGCTTCACCTATCGAGTGGAAGACGTCGAGCATAGGCGACATTGCTTCTGCGACCTTCGTTTTGAAGGCGGTCATATTATTGTTCTCGCTCATCGGCAGACTTACCCCGGAAAACGCCCAGGGAGAGTCTCCCCGATTCTAGCGCGGCTTGCATCTCGGCACCATAGTAGAATGGCCCGTAAACCCATTGGAGGCCGTGACGCAGATCAGTCCAGGGAAGTCCCGTTACGTCGCCGGACGGCAAAAGCCCGGCCCGCCCGATCCACGTGAGCGAGTAGGGTATACGATTGGCCAGTGCCCTTACCTGAGCAGGTTCAGCCCGTGGATCGCGGGGTCGGGCGCTTCCTCGTACTTGAGCCGCAGATCCCCCCAGCCTTCTCTACGCGCCGCATGGAGACGCGCCCAGACGGCCAGCAGCACCGTGAGCGCCACCGCGAACACCGCCGGATGGTACAGGCATTCCAGCAGCACCCAGTTGACCGTGGGCAGCACGACGAGAAGACCCAGCAGGTACAGCACCAGGATCCACGCCGGCGTCTTTCCCGGCAGGTGCGAGCAGGTGAATGGAAGCTTCTCCCAGGAGGAGAAGACCATTTCGTAGCACAGCGCCGCAAATGCGGCGAACAGAACCAACTCGCCAACCGCCCGCCAGCCGAGCAGATGAAGCTCCAGCGGGAACGGCAGGATAAGCATCGCCAGGGCGCCCCCGGTCGATTGCACCAGACGAGGAGATCAGCGTTGCCGCCGTTCCTCCGCAACGGGTTCCACCGTCCGAAAGCCGGGCCGTAGTGGCACGGAATCTGGAAGCGTTTCTCAATCGCCGTGCGGACAAAGTCAGCGGCCTTTTGGACGAGGGAATCGATGCGGCGATCGACGAAGCCCGCGGTGTTTTGGTCGGAAGCGACGTAGCCATCCTCGATTTCCTCCGCGGCCGAAGGTGATCCACCGCGCCGGCCGCCCGCACCCCCGCATTCGCCGGTAAAACTCCCGCGTTCGCCGATTTCCGCAAGACTCGCGGGCGCCGCCGCCTTACGCTGAACTCATGCATACACATGAAGATTGGCGAGGCAAAGGTTCCATGCTGGGCATCCTTCCGGCGCTGATAGTGATCGGCGTAGGGGTGATCTTCCTGCTCAACAACCTCAACATTCCTTTCCTGCACGACATCTGGCGGTATTGGCCGGGAATCCTGATCGCGGTCGGGGTGGCCAAGATGGTGGATTCTCCGGTCTCCAGCGGCCGCATCATAGGCGGCATCCTGATGGGCGTTGGCGGCCTGCTTCTGGCCGACAACCTCGGGTACCTCAACCTTACGTGGGAGAATTGCTGGCCGCTGATACTCATTGGCGCCGGTGTGTTGATGTTGTGGAGCCGCCTGGCGCCGCCACGCGCCGGGATGCCCAACGTCCCGTCGGGGGCGCACGAAGGTGTGTTGAACGAGACCGCCATTTTCGGCGGCGTGGAGCGCAAGGTAACCACGGACGATTTTCGCGGCGGCCAGTGTTCCGCCATGTTCGGCGGAGTGGGGATCGACCTGCGGCAAGCCGGCATCCGTGGCGACTCGGCCGTAATCGACGTGACCAGCATGTTCGGCGGCGTGGAATTCAAGGTGCCGACGAACTGGATCGTGGTGGGTCACGTTTTCGCGCTGTTCGGCGGGTTCGGCAACAAGACCGTGCAGCCCAGCGCGGACATGCCGGGAGTCAAGCGCCTGTACATCAAAGGGTCGGCGATGTTCGGCGGCGTGGAAGTGAAGAACTAGCGCCGCCATGCATCCCCTACTCGCCACGCGTGGGCGGATTCTGCTGTACCTGGCCGGCTGGATCCCCATCCTGGCGCTGCTGGACTACCTGATGTGGGCGTCCGGCGGCGCCAACTGGGTGCAGAATACGGCGGTGCTCGGTCCCGCCTGCGTCCTGTTCGCGTTTGCCTGTCTTTCGCCCTGGCCCATGTGCCGTGTGCGCCCCCTGCGCCTGGCCGACGCTGCCGTGCTGGCGGCGACCTGGACCGCGGCGGCGGCGGCGGCCAGCGCCATGTTCACCGGCGCCGTCTGGGCGATGGCGCGCCTGGAGAAACTGCCCGCCGCCCACCTGGATCTGCTGTTCGGCGTGGGCATCCTGCTCTACCTGCTCTCAGCCGGATTGCACTACGCCTCTCTCGCCGCGGAGGAGGCGCGCGAGGCGACCCTGGCGGCCGCCGAGGCGCGCACGCTGGCGCGCGACGCCGAGCTGCACGCCTTGCGCATGCAGATCAACCCGCACTTTCTCTTCAATAGCCTCCACTCCATCGCCGCGCTGGCCACGGTGGATGGCGTACGGGCGCGCGAAATGTGCATCCGCCTCTCGGACTTTCTGCGCAGCAGCCTCGGCCTGGGCGAACGCGACACCGTTCCGTTGCGCGAGGAACTCGCCCTGGCGCGCAGCTATCTCGAAGTGGAGCAGGTGCGTTTCGGCGCCCGCCTCACCTTCAGCGAGAACATTCAGGAATGCTGCCAGGATTGCCCCGTCCCCGTGCTGCTGCTGCAACCTCTGGTGGAGAACGCCGTCAAACACGGCATCGCGGGATTGGTGGAAGGCGGCGCGATACGCCTCTCGGTGGAGCGGCTCGGCGACAGCGTTCGCGTCGCCCTGGAGAACGGGTTTGACCCGGACGCCCCGCCGCCCAACCGGCTGGGCATGGGGCTTCCGCAGGTGCGCCGCCGCCTGGAACTGCGCTATGGCGACGAGGCCGGCCTGGAAGCCGGCGGGCGCGACGGCGTTTATCGCGTGGAGTTGCGTTTCCCTTGCGAATCCCCCATCGCCTCCAGCAGCCGCGCGTAGCCGGAGCGGCTCACCGGCAGGCGCGTGCCGTCGCTCAGAATCGCGATGCGGCTTTCTTTCCCGTAGGGCTCGATGCGCGCCACGCGCTCCAGGTTGACGATGGCCGAACGGTGCAGGCGCACGAAGCAAGCGGGGTCGAGGAGGGCTTCCACAGAGGCGATGGGCTGCTGCTTCAGATAGCTCTTGCCCTCGCTGTGCAGCGCCACGTAGTCGTCCTGCGCCACCACGTAATCCAGCCTGGCGACGGGAATGACATGCACGCGCGTGCCGTCCTTGACCACGATGCGTGGCGGGCGCTCGCCGGCGGGGCGCCGGTCCTCGGACGCGATTTCGGGCAGCGTGCGGCGTTCTCCCAGCCGGGCCCGCGCACGCTCCAAAGCGCGCTCGAAACGCGCCGCGCTGAACGGCTTCAGCAGATAGTCCACCGCATGGGCGTCGAAAGCGCGCATGGCATACTGATCGTACGCGGTGACAAAGATCACCACGGGCGCCTGCGAGGGTTCGATCAGTTCCAGCACTTCGAAGCCATCCAGCTTGGGCATCTGGACGTCGAGAAAGAGCAGGTCGGGGCTGGTTTCGGCGATGGCCTTCACCGCCTCGAACCCGTTGGCGCACTCGGCTGCCACCACGATCTCAGGATGCGCGGCCAGCAACTCGCGCAGATACCCTCGGGCCAGTTCCTCGTCGTCCACCAGGACCGCTCTTAGTGTATTCTGCATCACATTTCATGCCACGACACGCATTTCCGAAGCCCCAAATTGGCTATTTTCGCCGGGTTTCGTTTGTGCGACAATGAGTGACACTCAATTTTAGCAGGGCCACCGGCAGGGGCAGGCGGTCGGGAAGGCGGTTTTGTGAGCCAGAAAGCCGAAACGCCGTTTGACACTATCGAGGGTTCGCACGAGTATGTGCGGATGCTCGCCGAAGCCGTGAATGAAGCCCGCCGCGACGTGGAAGAAGAGATCGCCGCGGCCGAGCGCGACCGTGCGGACCGAAGAAAAGAAGCTCTCCTGCTGGTTTCCTACAACCTCGCCAAGCTCAACCTTCACATCACCAGCAGCCGGCGCATCTTGAACGATCTGCGCAGTTTGCGGCGCCTTCTCTTGGCGGAGCGCGGTTTGCCCGCCGAAGATGAAACCGAGGTCGGTGCGAGCGACTCGTAGCGCCCACGGACCTTACGTCGCGAAATTCGTCAACAGGTGTCGTAAATTGATGAATTTGTGAACACTTTCACTTGACAGCAAGCGGCGCCGAGCGTAATATTTAGGGGCGTTGCACCAATTCCAAGACGGCACTCGGTAGCGGTGGTTCGGGGGGGACACCGTATGACCTTTCAAATTGGCGACAAGGTGGTATATCCCAACCAAGGTGTTGGAACCATCGAGAATATCAGTACCCGAGCGTTTGGCGCCGCTTTCGAGAAATTCTACCTGCTTCGATTTGGCCGCGGCATGACGGTGCTGGTGCCGCTATCCAACGCCGCCAACATCGGTTTGCGAAGGGTAACCAAGGACCGCGAGATTTCGCGAATCCTCTCGCACCTGGTGATCGGCTGCTGTCCCCTCATCCCCGATTGGAAGGTCCGCTACAAGGAGAATTGCGACAAGATGCAGAGCGGGGATCTGCTGAAGGTTGCCGAGGTTCTCAAGGCCCTGCTGCAATTGCACATCGATAGGCCGCTCTCCTTCCGCGAAAAAAAGATGCTGGACCGGGCGCGTCACATGCTGGTTTCGGAGATCTCCGTCGCGCGCGGTGTTCCGGAAATCCATGCTGTTGCTCTGATGCAACGCGCGCTCGCCAAGAGCGGTCTGACTCTGCCCGCGGCTCCGTAGGGACCGAGAGAATCCTGGCGTGCCCCGTACTCCAGGCGGAGCCGCGCCCCAATCGCGCGATTCCGCGGTGACTGGCGGCGCGGCGGGGTAGAATTGATACGCTGACATGTCGCGTGTGCATACTCCGCTGACGCCCGATCTGACGGACTACATCCGCCAGGTAGCGCTGCGCGAACCAGAAGCGCTCCGCCGCCAGCGCGAATCTACCGATGCGCATCCGCGCGCCTCCATGCAGACCGCGCCGGAGCAGGGCCAGTTGCTGCACCTGCTGGCGCGCGTGGCCGGCGCCAGAAAGGCGCTTGAGGTGGGCGTGTTCCTGGGCTACAGTTCCACCTGGGTGGCGCTGGCGCTGCCCGAGGGCGGCAAGATCGTCGCCTGCGACCAGAGCCAGGAGTATACCGCTGAGGCGCGCCGCCTCTGGCGGGAGGCCGGTGTGGAAGACAAGATCGAACTGCGCCTCGGGCCCGCCCTCGATACGCTGGATGCGCTGATTGCCGAGGGGAACGCCGGCACCTTCGACTTCGCCTTCATCGACGCCGACAAGGAAAACTATGCCAACTACTTCGACCGCGCCGTGCTGCTGGTGCGCACTGGCGGCCTGATCGCCATCGACAACGTGTTGTGGCACGGCGACGTGACGGACGCAAGCAAGACCGATGCCGAAACCGAAGCCATGCGCGCCTTCAATCGCAAACTGCAGGCCGACGAGCGCGTGTCGCTGAGCCTGGTGCCATTGGGCGACGGACTGTCACTGGCGTGCAAACTCTAACCGCTCCCACCATCTTCCCCTGCTACGCGGCG
>Ga0182017_10001628_pt1 | contig 17295 bp, 16 predicted proteins | sample 712E3DmetaG_FD_120492 | JGI IMG/M metagenome (GOLD analysis project Ga0182017, IMG submission 120492) | Permafrost microbial communities from Stordalen Mire, Sweden - 712E3D metaG | ecosystem: Environmental > Terrestrial > Soil > Wetlands > Permafrost | place: Sweden: Stordalen | collected... | reverse complement strand
TGCCAGCCTTATTATTGAAACGGCGTTCCAACCAGATACCGAGCTGCATCAGACCATCTTCGATATGCCACCACTCTCCCAAAAGGACACCGATCAAAATACTGCCCAGGACAACTAGAGAATTTTCTGTTTTTATAAACAGCGACACCCCATAAACGAGGGTGAACAACCCTAATCCGGCGATGACGGTATCTTTCAACCGTTCGCTGAGTTTTGCCCCGAGGAGAAGCCCCAATCCACCTCCGACGAGTATTGCAGCAACGTTGAGTAAGGTTCCAATCATGACTGTACTTTCGCATACCTGAATTTTTGAGAGCTATTTTTCGTAGAATACTTCACTTCGAGCAAAAAGAATAAAGAAGAGAGTCGGTTAAGATAACGTAATAGCTGCGGATTATGAATTCCACTTTGCTGAGTGAACCCTACAATCCTGCGTTCTGCGCGCCTGGCGACCACCCGACAGATCCCGAAGGCAACGGCTTCATGCGTTTCGCCAGGGAGGATGAATTCTTTGGGCATATCTGTGATGCTGCCAATTTCATCTAGCACCTGTTCGATAAAAAGAACCCGATTCTCATCCAACCCCTTTCCTGCGTTTTCAGAGGATTTTACAATCGCCAGTTCTGACATGATCAGGTTCAAGTCACGCTGAACAGCCTCGAGGATGATGCTGATCTTTTTATCTTCAATCAGGCATTTCGCATTGCCAATAAAGGCACTCAATTCATCCAGGGTACCTATCGTTTCGAAGCGGAGGTCAGCCTTTGATACGCGACCTTCTCCAATCAGGCCTGTGGTTCCATCGTCCCCTTTTCCGGTAAAGAACTTTGTCATCAATACCCCTTTCGGATTATCTCCTGCAAATTATTCGATAATAAGAAGTGGCAACCTTCATTATAGATTAAAGAAGGTTGCCTCAATGAAACATCGATTTGATATACGCATTCAGACGGTGCAGAGAAACGATGCTTGCCCTCTGAATATGAGAATTTATTTTTTTGTTGAATCGGGTGTCGCGTTCGTCGATCGTTTTGAAACCATATACCAGGAGGAAATTTCAGCGAAACGATCACTTGTACTGTAGAGAGGTCCGACGGTTACACCCTGCACTTGTTTATCAATAGCAAAATTATAAACGGGGTAGAATAACGGCAATGCCGGGTTTTCTTCAGCAAACAGATACTGGAAGTTATGATACAGCCGAATCCGTTCATTAAAGTCGGTCGATACCCGCGCCTGCTCCAAAGTATCACTTACCGTTCTATCTGACCACTGTGAATAATTCTGGCCGCCGGTGATTTGACCCTGGTCCCAAAATGGATACGGGTCTGGATCCGGGCTGTTGGTAAAATTGAGATCCACCAGCGCCGCCTGGTAGCCGCGGGAATCAAGTTTGTCGCTAACGAATTTGTCTGCCGGAACTGCTTCAAGGGTAACGTTGACATTGATGGCTTTCCAATCCTGCTGGATCATCTGCGCAATTTGTTGATGCAGATCATCGTCCGGATAGGATAGGACAAATTCCAGAGCAGTATCGCCATTTTTCCGCACCGGATTGGTATCCCCGGTGACGACGTACCCCTGTTGTTTCAACAAATCTTGTGCTTGTTCAGGGTCAAATTGAATAGTCGCCAGGCTGTCCAGATAAGCCCAGGAGCCCGGAAAAATCACTCCATTCGCCAGAATGGCCTGACCATCATAAACGGAATTGATGATCATTTGGCGGTTAATCGCGAGGTAGAGGGCAGTGCGGACGTCTTGATTTTGGAAAAACTGAACAGAAGTATCGTTCAGGTTGAAAAGCACCATGCTGATCTTGGGCAACCGGCTCGAGAACAGATTCAAATTTGAATCAACTAAAACTTTAGGTAGAACATCATTGGTGACATTGCTGATTCCTTGCACGTAACCATTCTGATAAGCCTGGTAAGCTGATTGGGAATCGGGATAATAACGAAATACAATCTTCTCCAAATAAGGTTTGTTTCCGGCATAATTATCAAAAATCTGCAGGGTGATTCCCGAAACAGCGCTGTTATCCACCGAAATGGATTCGAACTGATATGGACCGCTGCCTACCGGTTGCAAATTGAAACTCGAAGCCACGATCTGGTCATAGGTCATGTCACCCAAAATATGCTTTGGCAAAACTCCGAAAGCCAGGTAATCCAGGAAAGGCGAATAGGCTTCGGGTAACACGAATTGCAAATGGGTATCGTCCAATTTGACAACTTTGATCTGAGTCCAGAATTTGCTCAAGTCAGCAGAAATTGCTGCTCCGCCTTTACTCAATAACTGGGTAGTAAAGATGATATCATCCGCCGTCAGCGGTTTCCCGTCATGCCAGGTTAAATTCTTTTTCAAAACAAAGTTATAGATTAATCCATCTTGCGAGATCGTCCAGGAATCGGCAAGATCAGGTTGTGCGATTCCCCTTGAGTCAAACTGAATTAGTCCTGAAAAGATCAAACGGTCTACATCATGATCAACATCATTTGCACTATCGAATAATGGGTTCAAACGTTGGATAGAACCGACAAGTGCTTCGGTGTAAATACCTCCCTGCGTAGCTTGAGGGGATGAATTATTGAGAAGTCCTCCCTGGCGCTCGAAGAGAAGGAGCAGACCAACGACCAATCCGGTCAGGCACAGGATTATTATTTGCCAACGATATTTTTTCATAGGATTATTATAAACGAAAAGGCGGCTCTCCCTCTTCAAGGTAAGCCGTCCTCGAATCTATGGGAAAATCGATTAAATCATTAACTAAAAACCTACGCCACAATGACAGCCGTCAGGGTCAGAGTAAAAAAGAGCACACTCAAGATAATGGTGATCCAGAACAAAGTTTTTTCGATTCCACGGCGAGCTGTAAACACCCCCCCACTATCCATTCCGGTCAACCCACCCAAACCAGTGCCCTTATTCTGAAGTATGACACTAACAATCAAAGCGATTGAAGTTATAATCAATGCAATGTCAATATATAAACTCACTCTAAGCCTCCTGAATTATCGAACAGCCGAAATTATACCGTCCAACTGAGTAAATCGTCAACCTGATGAGAGAAATTACCTGCAGTATTCATATCCATTCCACCTATTCCGACGGTTTTGGCACCTATTCTTCAATTATCGATGCTGCGGCCGCTGCCAACCAGGACGTGATCATCATTACCGACCACAATATTCACGTAAGCGGTTTCGAGGGATATTACGACCGCTCCGCCAAACGTGTCCTGGTATTGACCGGTGAAGAGGTACACAATCAAGACCGCTTTCCTCAGAAAAATCACCTGTTGGCGCTAGGTGCAGAGGCTGAGGTGGCCACCTTCGCCGATGACCCACAGAAATTGATCGATGCTGTACGGCAGCGTGGAGGCCTCTCGTTTCTGGCTCATCCTGACGAGATGGACCTGAAACTGGTACATGAAGATAACATCACCTGGGTGAATTGGGAAGTCAATGGGTATACCGGTTTTGAGCTCTGGAATCAATTCAGTGAACTAAAGAGCGTGTCTCGTACCCCCCTGAAACTGGTGCGAAATGTTTTTTTTCCCGAATACATCGCTACTGGTCCTGAAAAAGCCACACTGGAGCGCTGGGATAGCCTGTTGGCTGGTGGCAGGCATCTACCGGTGATCGCAGGTGCTGATGCACATTCCCTCAAATACAAATTTGGGCCGATAAGGAAGACGATATTTCCGTATATTTTCCACTTTTCTGCGGTAAACAACCACTTGCTGTTGCCCAAACCCCTGAGCGGCGATTTGATTGAAGACAAACGCATGATCTATCAGGCACTTGGCAAAGGCTCCTCTTTCATTGGCAATGATCTACCGGCCTCGACCCGCAACTTTTCTTTCACCATTTCGAATGAAGAGACCACCGCCACCATGGGGGATACTTTGATCATCAAGCAAAGTAGTACTGCTCAAATCAGCCTGCCAATTCCCGCAGAAATTCGTTTGATTAAAAATGGAAATGAAATCTTCCGAAGCACGAACAAGGATCACCTTGCTTACCCTTTGGTTGAGCCTGGGGCGTACCGAGTAGAATGCTTTCTCAATTATTTATCAAAACGCCGTGGATGGATTTTTAGCAACCCCATTTACGTCGTCAAAGGTAATGAACCAAATGGCAATCACCAATAATGTCACCCGCCTTCTCGAATCGAAAAAAATCAACTTCGAATCATTTGAACTGACTGCTAAAAAATTAAGCGCCCTTGAAACAGCTCAACTCCTGGGGATTTCGCCGGCGATTGTATTTAAAACCATTGTTGTCACCCGTGAAAAGAAGAAACCGCTTCTGTGTGTTATTCCCGGAACGGCAGAAGTGGATCTGAAAGCCGTCGCCGCTGTCTGTTCCGAAAAAAAAGTCCATTTACCGACTCAAAAAGAAGCTGAAGAATTGACTGGCTTGCTGGCCGGAGGTATTTCTCCCCTGGCTTTGCTTAATAAAGGTTTTTCCTTCCTGCTAGACGAATCTGCGCGCCAGCTCGAAGCGATTCATATTTCAGGAGGACAACGGGGATTGAATATTAAACTATCGGTCGCTGCTTTCATCACACTAACGAATGCAAGGGTCGTAAAGATCAGTACGACTGCTTCTGCCGATCAGGATTAAGAGCTGCATAATTCTCGATATAAAATCGATATTCTCCAACGGTATAAATATTTTCCTTGGTTATAATAAATGTATATGAGATCACCCCTGGATCAAATTGAAATCACAATTAAATCACTTTTCGAAGGTAATTTATCTGTTTTTTCCTGGATGGATGAGCAATCCCTGCTCATGCACAGGCTGATAGAAGCCATTCACGAATGCCTCGTTGATCATAAAGACGATTTCATTGAGCTTCCAATGAACTTTGCAATTTATCTGAATCCACTTGATCGGCAATTCCTGGAAGCTCAGGAGGAATGGGAAACAGCAGTCGCCAAAATCATTTCAGAGTTGGCAGAAGAGCTCAACCTGCAACTGGAGAAAAAACCTGGAATCCAGATTTTCACCCGAAATTCCCTGGGAAGAACTGAAGTTCAAGTAAAAGTACATCCAGCTTCAGCGGTAAGCGGTAGAACGAATGCCGTCCGTGCCCTTCCACCAGCCTCAACTCACAAAGATGAAATTCATTCATGCACAGCATCATTGATCCTGGAAGATGAGAGCCTTTTTCCCCTCGAAAACCCAGTCATCAACATTGGTCGGAAGAGCAATAACCATCTGGTAATCAATGACCTGCGCGTTTCGCGCACTCATGCCCAGATTCGTTTCGTTTCTAAAGGATATATCATCTTTGATATTGGTTCCTCCGGAGGGACATACATCAATGGAGAAAGAGTTAATCAGCGAAAATTGAAGCCCGGGGACGTGATTTCGCTAGGAGGAATCAAGCTCATCTACACGGAAGACCAAACCAGCCTGATCGAAAGGCCTCATGAAATTACCTCTGAGATCAAAACTTTGCATAATTCAGGGGATCATTCATGATAGCTGTTCTCGTATTAATTCTTCGTTATGCGTTAACCGTTGTCCTTTATGCTTTCCTGGGATGGGTCATCTATACTTTATGGCGGGATTTGCGGTTTCAAAGTCAGGTGGTGACTACCCAGAAGGTTCCACCGATCACTCTGGCTTTCGAAGCCGATGTGGAAGGAACTCAAAGAGTTTTCACCAAACCCGAAGTGGTCATCGGCCGGGACAGCGATTGTGATTTTCAAATTACTGATGAAGCGGTTTCTTCCCGTCATGCCCGCCTCACTTACCGTTACCTGCAATGGTGGGTGGAAGATTTGCAATCGACCAATGGAACTTTTCTCAATGACCAACGGGTTGAAACCTCGACGGTGATTATCAAAGGGGATGAACTGCGTATCGGCCGTCAGGCCATACTGGTCAACATTGAAACACAAGAATGAGCAACAGAGAAAGGATCGACAATGACTGAAAAACCTATACTGGGTGTAATTGGCGGCTCTGGATTGTACGATTTTCCAGCGCTTGAAAATATCGAAACTGTCTTACCGGATACTCCGTTTGGCACACCTTCAGCTCCCATTGCCCTGGGGAGGCTTTCAGGTCGCAAGGTGGCTTTTCTTGCCCGTCACGGCATCGGGCATACTATTCCCCCTTCAGAAGTCAACTATCGTGCCAATATCTGGGCGTTTAAGTTGTTAGGCGTCGACCGAATCGTCAGTGTCAGTGCTGTTGGCTCGCTACGTGAAGATTTTGTACCCGGCGAGATCGTGATCCCGGACCAACTCTTTGATTTCACCAGAATGCGTCAACGTTCATTTTTCGGTGAGGGGCTGGTTGTGCATATCAATACCGCAGACCCCTTCTGTGAAGACCTTTCCACGACTCTCTACCAAACCGTGACGGCTTTCGGAGCCACAGCTCATTTGGGAGGGTCGTTGATCACCATCGAAGGTCCGCGATTTTCCACGAAAGCCGAATCAAATGTCTTTCGCTCCTGGGGCATGTCACTCATCGGTATGACGACGTCACCTGAGGCGTTTTTGGCTCGCGAAGCTGAGATCTGCTATTCGGTCATGGCACATGTAACCGATTACGATGTTTGGCATATGAGTGAAGCCACCGTTAGCGTAGATATCGTGGTCAACACCCTGCATAAGAATACCGAAGTGGCCCAAAAAACGATACTCTCATTGGTCGAGAAATTACCTGAAACCCATTCCTGCACCTGCCAGAATACACTGAAAACCGCAATTATCACGAATAAAAATGCCATTTCCGCCAAGGAAAAGCAGAAACTCGGCCTTTTGGTAGACAAATACTTGAAGTGAATTTGTTCTTCCCTTCCACTCTGGCTCCCAAGGATTTGATCCAAAGCCGTTTGATGAAATTGGCAACGGCCTTCATCTTTCTTTGCTGCCTGATCCTGACTTTCTCTCCGGCTATCCGGCTGCACTCATGGATGGCCAATTATCAGTGGCAGCAATGGATTGGCTTTGGTGTCTGGTTGATGGGGTTCTCATTGGTTTACCACCAGGTCAACCGCTATCTTCCGGATCGTGACCCCTATCTGCTGCCGGTCATTGCCATACTCTCGGGCTGGGGATTGGCTGAAATCTATCGTCTGAATCCCGGTCTGGGGTTCAGGCAAACCGCCTGGTTGGGAGCCTGTTTGCTGGCCATGATCCTTGGCCTTCGCATCCCACATCTCTTCAACATTCTGCGTCGTTTCAAATATGTCTGGCTGGTCAGCGGATTGGCTCTCGCATTGTTGACCTTTTTCTTCGGTACTTATCCTGGCGGGGTTGGTCCACGTCTGTGGCTGGATATAGGCGGAGTCTATTTACAGCCCTCTGAGTTCTTAAAAATCTTGCTCATCGTTTATCTGGCAGCCTACCTGGCAGACAGTTTACCTGCCCATTTTCGCTTAATGCAATTATTGGCGCCTACCATTATTTTAGCCGGCGCAACATTGCTGATTTTGTTTGCCCAACGAGACCTTGGCACAGCTTCGCTGTTCATTATGATTTATACTCTGGTCGTTTACCTCGCTTCTGGTAAACGTCGTGTGCTTCTCTTTAGCTTCATCGGTATGATCGTTGCCTTGGTGGCCGGTTATTTCTTATTTGATGTGATTCGCCTACGCATCGATGCCTGGATCAATCCCTGGCTGGATCCCAGCGGCCGTTCATATCAGATCGTACAATCGATATTGGCAATTGCCAACGGCGGCCTCTTTGGCCGTGGCATTGGCCTGGGAAGCCCAGGCGTTGTCCCTGTGGCACAATCCGATTTTATTTTTGCAGCCATCACCGAAGAATTCGGTCTGGCAGGTGCAATTGCTCTGGTAATCATCCTGTCAGTCTTTACCATCCGCGGGCTGGGAATTGCTTTACACGCTCCCAATAAATTCCAACGATTTCTGGCTGCTGGCGTTACGTCGTACCTTATGGCACAGGCATTACTGATCCTGGGGGGAACCACACGTTTGTTACCCTTGACCGGGGTGACCTTACCGTTTATTTCGTATGGCGGATCTTCATTGGTGACTGCTTTCTTTTCAGCTTTCTTGTTGATACTGATCAGTAATCAATCCGAAGACCAGCCGGCTTCGATTGTTAATGGACGATCTTATATCTTCGTCGGTTCGATCTTTTTAATCGGCCTCACCCTGGTTGCAATTCTTGTTGGGTGGTGGTCAATGTTCCGTGCAGACGGATTGCTGGCCAGGACGGATAATCCACGCCGGGCCATTTCGGACCGCTTCGTTTTGCGGGGAGAAATCCTGGATCGTAACAATGCCGTTCTGGCACAATCCACTGGCGATAGCGGCAATTATGTCCGCACTTTGACTTACCCGCTCCTGAGCGCCACCGTAGGCTATAGCAACCCCAATTACGGGCAGACCGGCGTCGAGGCCAGCATGGATGGCTATTTGCGTGGGGTGACAGGTAATTCGACCTCCACGATCTGGCTGGATCGGGAACTTTACAGTCAATACCCAATTGGATTAAATATCCGCCTCAGCCTGGACCTGAAAATGCAGAAACTGGCCGATTCAGCCATGCAATCACAAACAGGCGGTCTCATCATGATGAACGCAAAAACCGGTGAGATCCTGGCTCTCGCCAACTCTCCCACGTTTAACGCCAACCAACTGGACACCCAATGGCAAAGTTGGATGAAAGATTCTACAGCACCCCTACTTAACCGGGTGACGTTGGGTCAATATCCGCTGGGCACTGCCGCCGGCTCATTAATACTGGCAAACTTCCTTTCGAAACATACTTTGCCAGGCATTACCCCTGAAATGGACTGGTCTGTGGAAACAGGCAGTGAAACCTCTTGCGCGGTATCACCTGGAACTGACCCAACCTGGTCCGACCTGGTCGCTTCGGGATGCACGGGAGCCATCACCAGTTTACTGCAAAGCTCGACCACTCCACAACTGGTTACTTTATATCAAGAACTCGGTTTTTCCACGCAACCCCAAATTCAAATCGAAACCGGCACGGCCACGCCTGTCCCATCATTATCTGATATGTCAGAATATGTCACCGGTGACAATATCCGAGTTTCTCCCCTGCAATTGGCCGTTGCAGCGGCCGAACTTGCGAATGGGGGTCAAAAAATCGTTCCTTCCCTCGTTTCTGCCTACCAATCTCCTCAAGGGGACTGGGTCTTGCTCACCCAAAATGAACCTCAGGCCCAACTGGCCGATTTTGACGGCAACGATGCGGTCAAGCTTCTATCGCTGGAGAACTCACCCGTTTGGCAGGCCTCTGCACAGGTAGTCGATAAAGGAAAAACAGTTTCATGGTATATTGCCGGTACACCGCCGAACTGGCAGGGAGTCCCCTTTGTGATCGTGATCGCTTTGGAGGACAGTTCTGCCATCGAAGCCAAAAGCATCGGCCAAAAGCTGGTGAACGATCTCTTCATTCAAGGTTAATTAATCTGTCAGATTTCTGTAAAGATGTCACCGGATATCCAGAGGATTTTCCTTCCTAAAAACAAAAAAACAGCTTTTAATTAGATAATCCGATTTACAAATCCGTGGAGATTCACGAGTAATAACAAAGGTCCTACAATCAAAGGGAAAACAATGCCGCAGACCTCTTTTGGAATTAATGAAAGCAACCCATCGCCGGTCATTTCGTTGAGTATTTTTGGCGATCGACCTGCAGAGGGAGGGGTCATTACTCCGGATTCACAATTGCTGGTCGTCATCAGGGACAAGGAAACCAACTTCACTCATCCAAATGTGATCAGTGTACCCACCCAGCGTATTCCTTTAAATCTATTCGAAGCAATAGTTGATACAGCAACCAAAGAAAAGGAAGAAGATTCCCTCACCTATTATCATTATTCTTTTTCCGACAGTTCGCTTGCAAACGGACACGACCCCATCATTTATGCAGTTGAATCGATCTTATCCAGAAAACTCGGATTAGCTGAAGCACTAGAGAAAAATGAATTCACCTTCACGTCCTGTTTGCGGGTGAAAAAAGTCGGCAAATCCTATCACCCGAACTTGCCTATCGATCAGGGACAAATCGAATTCATTCAAATGCTTAATCTTGTCGTCTTCATCAAGAACGGCCAAGAACTGATCCCGGAGAAGACTTCCAGTTATTCTCATATTCTCTGGACTGGTGCACAGAGCTTCCTTTCAACCGTAAGGGAAGCGAACCCACTATTGCTTGATGACGACCTGGACCCACTGGATTATTGCATTCATGGATTATGCATCTCATCGACCTATTCGGTAATTGCGAATGAATTTGGGATCGATCCGAACCTGAAATATTTTATTTAGCCAGAATAATTTCATTTCTCATTACAAAACAGACTCCGGATTCTGGAGTCTGCATTACTGTTGGCTAAATCGATAAGTCAATTATTTTATCAACTTCAAAAAATGGCGTTTACCGACCTGCAAGATACCTTCGCGGTCGATCACCTGCAAAGCATCGGTAATGGTTGCGCCTTCGAACTTTACCCCATTTTGCTCGATCAGCCGGCGCGCCTCGGATTTGCTCTTTGCTAACCCCTGCTCCACCAATAGATCGACGGTGGTTTGTCCGGGGATGAGTTTGCTGCTTGGAACATCGTCCGGGACACTGCCTTTTTGGAATGTCTCGATGAACACCTTTTGAGCCGTTTCCGCTTCAGCCTGGCCATAAAAGGCTCCTACGATTGCACTGGCCAGCTTCATCTTGGCATCGCGCGGATGGACCGACCCGTCTTTGACGCCATTTTCGATGACGGCGATTTCAGGCGGCGTTAACGGCGTCACCAGCCGAAAGAACTGTCCCATGGCAAAATCCGGAATGCTCATCACTTTACCGAACATGTCATTGGCATCGGTATTGATGGGGATGTGATTCCCCAGTGATTTGCTCATCTTGACCACGCCGTCAGTCCCCGGCAAGATACCCAGGATGATGGCAATATTCGGCAATTCTCCCAGGTAGGTCATGATTTTCCGGCCGGCTGTCATGATGTTGAACAGTTGGTCAGTTCCGCCAATTTGTACATCCGCTTTCAAATAGTATGCGTCGTACCCCTGCATGATGGAATAAAATGTTTCATGCAAATAAACAGCATCACCCTTTTCCCAGCGTAGCTTGAAATTTTCGCGGGTCAGGAATTGCTGGATGGTAAAATTCGATGCCAGTTTGATCAATTGCTCAAAAGTCAGCCCTGCCAGCCATTCCGCGTTGTACCGGACTTTGGTCTTCGCAGGGTCCAGGATGCGAAACGCCTGGTCAGCATAAGTTTGCGCATTCGCCTGCACTTCAGCAGTGGTTAACTGCGGTCGCAGTACATCTTTATCCGATGGGTCACCGATCAGGGAAGTATAATTGCCAATGACGAAACTGACCTCGCTCCCCAATTCCTGAAATTGACGCAATTTCCGCATGGGTACCGTATGACCCAAATGCAAATCGGCTTTTCTCGGATCAAAGCCACAATAGACCCGCAAAGGACGACCTTCTTTTTCGCAGAGGATCAGGCGTGCGCGGAGTTCTTCAGCCATGTTTTGTTTTAGCTTTTCGTCGCCGTATTCTGTGCCCTGCATCAGATATTCGACCTGTTCGTTAATGTTCATTTTGGCCTCCTTTGGAGTGAGATAATATTAAAAGTCGATTATACCAACCCTTTGAACCTCTGTCCCCTTTTTAAGGGGATCAACCGCATAAATCCTGTAATGCAGATTCCAGGGTTGGAAATTCAAATTGGAATCCGGTTTGCAATAATTTAGTCGGGAATACATTTTGGCCATCCAATACCAACGTACTCATTTCACCCAGAGCCAGCTTGAGAGCGAATGCCGGGAGTGGAAACCAGAATGGGCGCTGCAGCACATGCGCTAGCGTTTTTCCCATCGATCGATTCATGACGGGTTCCGGCGCGGTCAGGTTATAAACTCCATGGCAAGCTTCATGTTCGATCAGGAATCGAATTGCTTTTACCTCATCCAAAAGATGAATCCACGAGACCCATTGCTGGCCGCTACCAACTGGCCCTCCGATAAAGAAACGGAACGGTAATGATAATTGTGAAAGAACTCCTCCCTCCCTGGCCAGCACGACTCCGCTACGGATGACAACCCGGCGAGTTCCGGAATCCTCAAGGCTGGCGGTCGAATTTTCCCATTTTTGGCAGATGCTGGCTAACCAATCTCTGCCTTGCTCACTGTTTTCGTTAAATTCACTGGTCCCCGTGCCGTAATATCCCACCGCACTGGCCTGGACCAGCATTCGGGGGCCATTCCTGGTTTTTGTCATCGCCTCGGCCAGGGCTATGCATGGTTCCAAACGGCTGGTTAGAATTTTCTCCTTGCGTTGGTTGGTCCAACGGCTTTTACCGATGCTTTCTCCGGCCAGGTTAACGATTGCCTCCTGACCTTCTATCAAGCCAAGCAATTTCTGTGCATCCTTGCCATCCCAATTCAGCCAGGTTTCTCCAGCCGGTTGCGACTGAGTATCCCCGCGGGTGAGTATGGTCACCTGATGCCCGTGACTGCCCAATTCTTTTGCCAACGCCTGGCCAATCAAGCCTTTTCCACCTATTATGACTACACGCATTTCCGCCTCTGTTTCCAAATCTGTTGATTTGGGTTGTTAATCATCCGGTGCTATAATTTTCCTTTGTATGGAAAAATCAGTCCTCGTCCTTAACGCCAACTTCGAACCAATCAACATCTGCAATTTACAGCGCGCAGTTGGTTTGATGTTGACTGAAAAAGCGACCCTGGTCATGAACGGCCGGGGCGTCTTGCATACAGCTACGACCACCTACCCAATTCCCTCGGTCATCCGCCTGCAAAACATGGTTCATGCGCCCAGACCACAGGTTCGCCTTTCGAAACGCGAAATCTTTCGCCGGGATAATTATACTTGCCAGTATTGCGGTAAAACCACCACCTCGCTTACCATTGACCATGTGATTCCGCGCCATATGGAGGGTAAACATGAGTGGATCAACGTCGTGGCCGCCTGCCCATCTTGCAATCACCGCAAGGGAGGCCGCCCTCTTTCAGAAACCGGCATGACTCTGCTTCACCAACCCCTGGATCCGCCCAGTTCGGCCATGTACGTTTTTGCCCGCCATTTGACCGGCAACGAGGAATGGGAAACCTTCCTCAGCGGTTGGTAGGCCGTTCATTCGAAAAATAACAGGTCCTTGGCCAGACTGATATCGCCCGAATAATGTTTCCTTGCTTCGGCGATCAATTCAGTCTCGGGTCGGGCGGCATCATAATGGATCAACACCAGTTGTTGCACACCGGCTTTACTGGCAGTGACCCCGGCTTCTTCAGATGAAGTATGCCCCTTGCCAGGGCCCGCCGCTTCCTGCAATAAAAGATCCGCTCCTGCCGCCAGGTGATCCAGGTTTTCGCATGGTTCAGTGTCACAGGAATAAACAAACGTTTTTCGACTGGCCGAAAACGCAATTCGCAGTCCTATCGTTGGAATAAGATGTTTTACCATTAGGGCCGAAACGACCAGGTCCTGCCCTTGAATGAGTGTTTGTAACGAATCCTCTTTAACTGTATGAAATTCGACCGGGAACATCCCCTGCCAGGTTTTCCAGCCATAAATATTCAGTAATGCATTCGCTTTTTCAAGGGTGTAAGTCAGCCCATAAATATGAAGCGGGGATTGCCTCTTTTGCAACCACATATCCATGACCAATAACGGTAATGCTCCCATATGATCGGCATGCGCATGTGTCAGGATCAGCTCTGTAATCTCATTAATGGCCACGCCAACTTTTTGAAGCTTACCCACAGGATTGTTACCGCAATCGATTAGTACAGTGTGCGCTTCGGTTTGAATCAAAAGATGTGTATTCTCTTGATATTGGTTTGCTACGGCAAACCCCGACCCTAATACCGTTAATCGGTTCATTCTTCCTCCAATAATAAAAAATGGTCACCTTTATTATACCCAGGTGACCATTCATATTTATTGCAAACCATCTATTCGGCTATTGGAGCCCGTTTAAGAAGGTGCCGCAAGGCCAATCCAACGATTGAAGCTACAAACACGACTCCCATCAAGGTCTGATTGATGTTCAAACCGGCTATTGGGGAATAGTCGATCCGTACATACTCGAGCAAAAATCTGCCGAAGGAATAAAAGGTCAGGTAGATCAAGAATAGGTCTCCCGCCTTGAGTTTTTGCGAGAACTTATGCGCCAGTACCAACAATAAAGTCATGTTGAGCAAATTCCAGATGGATTCATAGAAAAAAGTGGGGTAGTAATAAGCCATATTCAAAAATCCGGATAGGCGGTGAGCCGGATCGATGTAGATGGCCAATGGGAAATAAGTGAATTTGCTGGGCAATCCATAGACTTCCTGGTTGACAAAGTTACCCCAGCGACCCACAGCTTGAGCTAATGCCAATCCCGGAGCAATGACATCGATCCAGGATAAAAAGCTGATCTTTTTCACCCGGCAATAGATAAACAGCGCCAGCGCACCTCCCATCACTGCACCCGGAATCCCCAGACCGCCGTTCCAGATCTTCAGCATATCCAAAGGATGAGTCCAGTAAGGATTTTTCCCGTCGATCAACATGGAAGCTGGCGGGGTAAAAATGTGCCACAATCTGGCACCGATGATACCTGCCACCAATAACCATGGGAGCATATCCCAAATCAGCTCACTATCCATTTTTCGGAATTTTGCTTCTCGTACAGCCAAAAATGCTGCCAGAATAGCTCCAACCATGATAAGGATGCCATAATAATGTACTTGCAAACCAAAGATCGAGAACCCGGTTGACATCGAATAATTATCCTTTCAAATCTCCAAAATTATGAACGAGAAGCTTGCTGCCTGACAAAAAGGATCCTTTGCAAAGCGGTGAAATTTCCCAGTATGGCCAGTATCCATAAAGCGACCATAGGGATATTGAAAAGCAGGCAGGGAGCTAAAACCAGTACGCGTTCGATCCGGGTAAGAATACCCACTTTTGCGCTAAACCCCAGTGATTCAGCTCTGGCTTTGACATAGGAGGTCATGATCGAACCCATTGCTGCCAGGAATACCAGTAAACAGGCCAGTAAGCTGGTTCGCTGCAGATAATAAAACAAAAGCCCTCCCAGGATGATCATCTCCGCGTAACGATCAGTCACCGAATCAAGGAACGCCCCAAAGGGTGTGGAGATTCCTTTTAGGCGAGCCATCGACCCATCCAGAGCGTCCATGGGAGCCGAAATCAAGATCAAAACACCCGCCCAGGTGATATACCCCATGCCGATCAACACGGCCACACCTACACTGAGTACTACGCCCAGAATTGTGACAGAATTTGGAGTCAGACCAATTTTCAAGAAAAAAGCGGCAATCGGATCAAGGATACCTTTAAATGTCTGTCGCAAGAACTGTTCCAACGACCAGGGCGTTTTTTCTTTGATTTCTTCCACTTCACTCATCAGATTTACCTACTTTATAAAAGTTAAATAACTTTGAAATACTATCGTGCTCTACATGCATTGTCAAGGAACGGAGTTAATTCTCTTCATCATTTTCCTGGTCATCATCTACGTCAAGGACGTCCCGATCTTTACCACTGCCAACCGCAGGGCCGACAATTCCTCTTTCCTCCAATTCATCGATCAATCGGGCGGCACGTGGATAACCCACGCGTAATCTTCGCTGCAGTAATGAAGCGCTGGCCTTCCCGGCCGTTTTCACCACTGCAATCGCCTGTTCGATCAATGCATCTGAAACATCATCCGTGTTCGTTTCGCTGATCATCACTTCCCACGGAGCTTCTTCTGTAACGTTCGCGTTGATCCCCTGCCAGTAGTTCAGGATTTTTTCGATTTCCTGATCACTCACCATTACTCCCTGGGCCCTCTGCATGGCACTCTTCTGGGGATCGACCAACAGCATATCTCCTTTACCCAACAGTGACTCGGCTCCATTGGAATCCAGGATCACGCGGGAATCGACGGCGCTGGCGACGAGAAAAGAGATCCGGGCAGGAAAATTGGCTTTGATTAATCCGGTGACGACATCCGTACTCGGCCTTTGCGTGGCCACGACCAGATGAATACCGGTGGCGCGTGCCATCTGGGCTAACCGGATCAAACAATGTTCGGTCTGGTCCGGTGCTGACATCATGAGGTCGGCTAATTCATCGATCAAGATGACAATTTGCGGTAAGGTGGGCTGATTCTTGCGCAGCATTTTATGGTTGTAATCAGTTAAATCCCTGGCATGGGCAGTTTCCAGAATCCTGTAGCGGGAATCCATCTCCACCAGCGCCCACCGGAGAACCGCCAACATGCGTTCGATTTCAGTCTCGACTTTGCCGAGCAAATGCGGCATGCCATTGTAACGCACCAGTTCGACCATCTTTGGGTCGAGCATAACCAACTTCAAATTGTCGGGAGTATTGTTCATCACCAGGCAGGCTGTAATTGCCGTGATACACACGGATTTTCCCGAATTCGTTGTCCCGGCAATCAACAAATGCGGCATTTTTGCCAGGTCGGCAACGACCGGTTCCCCGGAAACGTTTCGGCCCAGGGCTAGAGCCAGCGGGGAATCAAGTCGTTTGAATTCGTTGGATTCCAGGATGGATCTTAACCGGACGATCTCGCTATTGGAGTTGGGAACTTCGATACCCACGTAGGATCGTCCGGGGACAGGCGTCTCGATCCGCAATCGTGAGGCAGATAATGAAAGCGTAAGATCACGAGTCAATGCGGATATTTGCGACACGCGTACTTTTTGCCGCACAACCTCACCATCAATTCCCTGGCGTTCTATATAGCCAGGTTCCAGTGCATACTGGGTGACAGTCGGGCCGACGCGAAATCCGATCACCCGGGCAGGAACCCCAAATTCTGCCAGGGTTTTTTCAATCGTCCTGGCATTAGCGCGGATTTGCTGTTCGTCCGGAACGGAGCCGATATCTTCCATCAATAAATTCAAGGGAGGCAATTGGTCATCCCTCCAAGGGACCTTGGGGGAGACTCCCTGAGGTAACGTGTCAACTTCGCTGACTGGTTTTGTCGGAACCGTCTTGAACGCCGGGACTTGTTGAGGCTTACGATTCGTGGCTGAATCAGCCCAATCCAATAACCAGCGGTAAATCGGTCGTACAAGTCCAAGCCCGAGGAATAAAAAGGCTACGGTTAAAATAACAAAAATGAAACCATCCAGAAATAACGGTAAGGTCGGCCACAAAATACTGGCTAACCCCCAACCTAACCTTCCCCCGTCCAGCCCTTGTTCGGCGCGGCTCAGGTCTACCCCGTTAAAAATGGAAAACAATGCCAACAG
>Ga0182017_10001627_pt1 | contig 17296 bp, 10 predicted proteins | sample 712E3DmetaG_FD_120492 | JGI IMG/M metagenome (GOLD analysis project Ga0182017, IMG submission 120492) | Permafrost microbial communities from Stordalen Mire, Sweden - 712E3D metaG | ecosystem: Environmental > Terrestrial > Soil > Wetlands > Permafrost | place: Sweden: Stordalen | collected... | reverse complement strand
TACTTGCGAAACGCCTTGATGAAACGATGCCTATAGATGTTCGCCAAAAGCGGCGAAGCCCCCCCTCCTTGCGGTGTTCCCCGGGTCGATTTCTTCCCGCCGCTCATCCGTCGATTCCCCCGCGGGTGGCCTACCCTTTGCGGTTTGTGCAAAGGGTGGGTCCGCTCTTCCTCTTTGTCTTTTCCTCTGCGCTGATTTGGCGGAGGCGTGTGGAAGTCGAATCCACCATTCGGCCCGCGAAGGGCCGAATCGCCGGCTTTGAAGGCCGGGAAGGTCACCGGACCCCTTTCGCCCCCGTTGCAGCGAGATCATCAGACTACATACTCTACTCAACCTATTCAACTTGTGGCTCATGCGCAACTGGCTGCGTAGGGCGCGAGCGGCTCCCTGCCGGTCGACTGACTGCCTTTCGGCGACCCCGCCATTTAACAGCCTGTTATCAGGACTATTCTGGTCGGGATTCCGTGTGTGCATCTCATTTTTGTGACGAACCGCACAGCCCCGTGACGCGCGCCAGCTTGTATAATGTAGTTGGACAAAGTAACTCGCGTTAGTCCGTTGTTCCCATCCTCGGCGCCTCGCTCCCGCCGATGCCGGGTGAGGGAATGTTGCAATGAAGTCTTGGGCCCGAAGGACTAGCTGGCTGATCTGTGGCTTGCTGGCAGCAGGATTCTTTCCGCCACAGAGTTCGGCATCCGGCGACGGCGCTCCCCGCACGCAAGCCTCCGATTTTGCCCAAAAGCATTTGCTGACTTTTGTCGGCGCCCCACTTCCCGGCAATCCCGCCGCGCAAGGCGCCCCCTCGTTTTACAACCCGGATAACCTTTATCAATACCTGGACGGCGGGGCTGATGTCTATCTGCTCTACGACTTCCAGGTTCTGCTGCACGCGGACTTCAAGAGTGGGCAAGCCGAACTGATCGTGGACATTTTTGATATGGGTAACTCCGAAGACGCCTTCGGTATGTATGCGGCAGAGCGCGCGCCAGGCTACAACTTTCTGGACATTGGCATCGAAGCTTACCGCAACGAAGGCATCCTGAATTTCCTGCAGGATCGCTACTACATCAAACTGGCGGGATTTGGCCCCGGCTCGGACGATTTACTGGAGCAGTTTGCGCGCGTCCTCTCGGAGAGGATTGCCGGGACACGGTCGTTCCCTCCCCTGCTGGAGAAGATTCCGCAAGAGCATCGCGTGAAACACTCGGAACAGTTCACGCGGAAGGATCCGCTGGGCCACCCATTTCTGAGCCCGGCGTACGTCGTGAGCTATAAACAAGGCGAGTTGGAGAGCAAGCTGCTGATTTCCGTGGCGAAGGATCCGGCCGAAGCAAAAACAAAGCTGGAATCGCTGGCGAAATATTTTCGCGAGAGCGGCAAGTGCGAGGCTGCCCCGGATTTGGGCGATGGCGCAATCCAGGCCAGCAACACTTTCGAGGGACGCGTGATTGCCGTTGCGCAGGGCCGTTACCTGATTGTGGTTGTAAATCCCGCGGGCGATGCGGCGGCGCTGCTGAAAATGACGGCACAGGAATTGAAGTGAGAAAAAGCGGCTTGATTTTCGTCGAATCGCAGACTGAGGAGACCCCATGAAAGACTGTCCCCGCAGAACATTCCTGAAGACGCTCGCCCTGGGAGGCGCGGCGCTGAAACTCGGCCCGTTTGCGTGGGATGCGCTCGCGGCTACGTCCGGCCCGGCGCTGAGCATCGCGCACTATCGCACGTCTCCGAAGGAGCCAGACGGTATTTCCGAGGAATCGCAGCGCTTGACACGGGAAGCGATCGCCGGGCTCGGCGGCATGCAGCGATTCGTGAACCGCGGAGACATTGTGTGGGTGAAACCGAACATCGGCTGGAACCGCCGGCCGGAGCAGGCGGCCACCACCAATCCAGACGTTGTCGCGACCGTAATTTCACTGTGTTACCAGGCGGGCGCCAAGCGCGTGATCGTGAGCGACAACCCGTGTAACCCCGCCGTGCCTTCTTTTGCACGCAGCGGAATTCAGGAAGCGGCGCAGAAGGCGGGCGCGGACTGCTTCGTGATGGACGATCGCAAATTCAAGAGCACCAAGCTGAACGGCAAGGTTCTGCCGGTTTGGGATGTGTATGCCGATGCGCTGGGCGTGAATAAATTCATCAACATTCCGATTGCCAAGAACCACGGGCTTTGCAAAGCGACGCTGGGGATCAAGAACCTGATGGGTGTGATGGGCGGCGAGCGCAACCGCTTCCATCAGGACTTGAGCAACACGGTAGTGGACCTTGCCGCGTTTTTCCGCCCGAACCTGGTGGTGCTTGATGGCGTGCGCGTGCTGACGGCCAACGGGCCAAGCGGCGGCAACCTGGCGGACGTGCAACGCCGGGACACCGTGGTAGCGGGAGTGGATCAGGTGGCGGTTGATTCGTTTGGAGCAACGCTGCTGGGCCTGAAGCCGCAGGACATTGGTTACATCGTGGAGGCGAGCAATCGCAAACTGGGAACGATGGATTTCGAATCTCTGAAACCGCGGCGAGCGGAATTGTAATCGCAGACTCGGAAACCGGGCCAAACCTCATGGTGAAAAAAGACATTTCATGGCCAGTGTGGCTCCGCCGGGCGAGCCAGACCGGGTTCATGCTGCTGTTCCTCTATTTGTTTATTCAGGCGGCCTACCATCCCATCAACCGGCTCGGCGGCCGCGTCACTTTATTCTTTGACCTCGATCCGCTGGCGTTTCTCTCCGCCTGGATAGCCTCGCACCAGATTGCCTCATCCATGCTGCTCGCCCTGATCACGCTCGGCGCAACAATCATCTTCGGCCGTTGGTTCTGCGGCTGGGTGTGCCCCGTCGGCACGCTGCATAACCTGATGACCGCTTGGCGGAAATCGCCTGCCAAGGCGCGCTTGACTGTCGGCGGTTATACGAAGTGGCAAAAATCAAAATACTATCTGCTTGGCGGCTTGCTGGTGGCTGCGCTGCTTGGGCTGAATCTGGTGGGGTGGTTCGATCCGTTTTCGTTCTTTTACCGCAGCACGGCCATCGTGCTCTATCCCACGGCGAATGATGGAATAAAATCACTTTTCACGTGGATCTATCAGGCCGATCCGGGCGTAGGCAAAGCCCGGCTCACGGTGGTCACAGAGCCCATTTATGAAGTGCTGCGGCGGCACGTCCTGGCTACGTCTCAGCCGCACTTCTACGGAACGTTTCTCATCGCGCTGATCTTTTTCGCCATCCTTCTCCTCAACCTCTATCGCGCGCGTTTCTGGTGCCGCTACATCTGTCCCCTGGGCGCGCTGCTCGGCGTCGCAGCCAAGAATCCGATCGTCCGGCTGCAACGCAACGACGAGATCTGCAACAACTGCCGCCTTTGCGTCACGGACTGCCAGGGCGGTGCGAATCCGGATATAGCGGAGGGCTGGAAACCCTCGGAGTGTTTCTACTGCTGGAATTGCCACGAATCCTGCCCGCACCATGCCGTAACGTTCCGCGTGGACATCCCCGGCGCCAAGGGCTTCACGGCGCCATTCCAGTGGCTGCGGAATTTCTTCCGGTCGCCGCGCCCGATGCAGTTGGACTTGAAACGCAGATCGCTTTTGGTCTCGGGAGCCGCGGGCATAGGGGCGGTGCTCCTGGTGCACACCAGCGCGCAGGGCGAAGGGCGCGAATTCAATCCCGCCTTGATTCGGCCTCCCGGTGCAGTGGGCGAAGACGAATTCCTCGCCAAGTGCATTCGCTGCGGCGAGTGCATGAAAGTCTGCCCGACGAACGCGATCCATCCGGCCATGAGCGAAGGCGGGATGGCCGGCCTGTGGACTCCCGTGCTGAAAATGAGAATCGGGTACTGCGATTACGAGTGCACCTTGTGTTCGCAGGCGTGCCCGACTCATGCGATTCAAAAGCTGATCGTGGAGGACAAGCAGAAGCTGCGGATCGGCACGGCATTCTTCGATCGCAACCGCTGCTTGCCCTACGCTTCCGCGCGTTCCTGCATCGTGTGCGAAGAACACTGTCCGACGCCCAAGAAAGCGATTTGGTTCCAGGAAGTGCAGGTAATGACGCCGGATGGAAGTTATGCCACGGTGAAGCAGCCACGCTTGAATCCCGACCTTTGCACCGGTTGCGGAATTTGCGAAAACAAATGCCCCATCAGCGACGAGCGCGGCGTGCGCATCACCAGCGTGGGAGAAACGCGCAATCCCAAAAATCAGATTTTCTTGCCTGACGCCTATTCCGGGTACGGCAGCGGCCAAAACTGAAGGTGATACTTCGAGGAGCCAAACATGAAAAACCAGAACGAATGGAATCGCAGGGACTTCATCGTCAAGCCGCTGGCTTTGGCCGGCGCCGCGGGAATCCTGGGGCGGACCGATCTGCTCTTCGCCAATCCGCCGATGAAGACTACCGCCTCCAGTCCGGTCTTGCAGCGTACCCTCGGCAAGACGGGCTTGACGCTTCCGGTTGTCAGCATGGGGGTGATGAACGCAGACATCCCTGGACTCCTGCGGCGCGCGTACGAATTGGGCATACGCCACTATGACACCGCCGCTGGGTATCAACAGGGGCGCAATGAGGAAATGGTCGGCCAGGTCATCAAGGATTTGGGCGTTCGCGAAAAGGTGACGATTGCCACCAAGGAAGCTGTCCGGGATCATGATCGCCAGCTCAACACCGCGGATGGCAAGGCGCGCTTCATCGACAACACGGAGAAAAGTCTGAAGCGGCTGCAGATGGATCACGTGGATATTTTGTTTTACCACTCGGTGGATTCCGTGGAAGACGCGCACTCGGAAGGCCCGCTGGAAGCTTTGCGCACGCTGAAAAAAGAGGGCAAGACGCGCTTCATCGGAATTTCCACGCACAAGACCGTGGACGTTATCAGTGAGGCGATTCGACTGAATATGTTCGATGTCGTGCTGGTCACGTTTAATTACACGATGGCGCACGACAACGGCATTTTGGGTACGATCGAGCGCGCGGCAAAGAGCGGCATCGGCGTCATCGCCATGAAAACGCAAGCCGGCGGCAGTGTTCGCCCGGATTCTCACTTGCCGAAACCGCTCCCGCCGGTGAGCCAGACCGCGCTACTGAAGTGGGTGCTCAATCATGACTTTGTGACCACGGCGATTCCCGGCTTCAGTACCTATGAGCATCTGGAGCAGGACTTCTCCGTCGCCGGCAATCTGGCTTATAGCGAAGATGAGAAAACATTTCTGGCCGACAAGAGCTTCACGGCGCAAGCGGAATTCTGCCAGCAGTGCGGCGAGTGCCGCGAAGCCTGCCCCAAGCAGGTCGAAGTCCCGGCATTGATGCGTTCGCACATGTACGCCCTGCAATACGGCAATACAGATATGGCGCGGACCATGCTTGCCGGAATTCCAGCGGGCAAAGGATTGGAAACCTGCAGAAGCTGCGAAGCGTGCAGCGTGGCGTGCCGAAACTCCGTGCAAGTCGCCCGGAAAATTGGCGAACTCAAGGCGTTAACGCGCGGCACTGCTTTTTCCGCCTGAGCAAAAGCGATGATGGACGAGTCTTACGGCTTTTGAAATTTCCTCATTTCACCGCTGAATCGCGGGCCCTTGTCCGAATAGCGAAAATACGCCCGTGCGCATGAACCAATTGCCCGCCGGGATTGACGTGCATTTCCTGCGCACGGATAATCCTCCAACAGGATTGGGCGAGCCGGCGCTGCCGCCCGTTCTTTCGGCGGTGTGCAACGCCATCTTTGCGGCAACGGGCAAGCGAATCCGTTCCCTGCCCCTGGTGAAACACGGATATAGCTGGGCTTGAGCGACGTCCACCGGCCGTGGTTGAGTGCGGCTTTTCGCCGTCGGCGGGACTTCCAGGTTTCGCACCAGCCGCTCGTCCGACAACCCGACGAATAGTTTCTCTCACATCCGCGGTTGCAGAAGCGCCTGATAGACGGTGGGTTGGCTCAGCGCCTCCACATCCGGCCACCCGGGGCCGAGCATACGCTGGGTCATGCCAACAAAAATCACATCGTTCGTGGGATCAACCCAGAACCACGTGTCCGCCGCTCCCAGCCAGAAGAAGGTGCTCTTGCCAACCACCACGTCGGCTTGCGCCGGGTCCGTGAAGACCGCGCAATCGTATCCCCACCCCAAGCCGGGCCGGGGGTTCAATGAATCCTCGCCCGTCATAAGACTGGAAGCGATATGGTTTGAAGTCATGAGCTGTACCGTAGCCGGCGCCAGAATGCGCACGTCGTCCAGCTCCCCGCCGTTCAGGAGCATCTGAGCGAAGCGCAGGTAGTCCTCCGCCGTAGAGACCATACCGCCGCCGCCCGAGGGCATTGTTGGCTGCGTTGCATAGTCGGTGGGCACTCCCCCGTCCGTCGCTCCTGCGGTCAGCTCGCCTTTTTGGTCTTCTCTGTAGAGCGTGGCAAACCGGTTCCGCTTTTCTTTGGGAACAAAGAAGCCCGTGTCCTTCATTCCGAGCGGCCCGAAAATGTGCTGCTGCTCGAAATCAGGCAGCGACTGGCCCGACAATTTTCCCACGATATAGCCCTGGATATCCATCGAAACGCTGTAGACCCACCGGCTTCCCGGCTGGTAGAGCAAAGGGATCTTCGCAAGCCTGTCGATCATCTCCTGCAAGGATTGCGATTGCAGCACCTGCTGGTCCTTGTACATCTTGTCAACCAGGCTATCGCCGAATAAGCCGTAAGTGAACCCCGCGGTGTGGGTCATCAACTCGTGCATCGTCGGGGGATGCACAGGGTCTTCCAGGATCATGTTGCCGCTCTGATCCACGCCCTTGAACACTTTCAGGTGGGCGAACTCGGGAATGTACTTCGAGATCGGATCGGAAGGATGCCATTTGCCTTCTTCATAGAGGATCATCATGGCAACGCCGGTGACGGGCTTGCTCATGGAGTAGATGCGAAAAATGGTGTCCTTCGCCATCGGCGCGCCGCTCGCGATGTCTTTCATGCCGTAGGTTCTCTCCTCGACCACTTTGCCGTGCCGCGCCAGAATTGTTACGACGCCGGCAAGCCGCTTCTGCTCCACTTCCTGCTGCATCGCCGCATGAAGCCGCTCGAGCCGCTCGGATGAGAAACCCAGCGACTCCGGCTTATTCTGGGCAGGATCGGCGGCCTTCTTGTTCGCTTGCTGAGCCTGTGTCTGCTGCGGGCCGGCAACGATGAGCAGCCCAGCGAACAGCGTTAGGGCGAAACGCGAGAGTCGTGTGTTCTTCATTTCTGTTGCTCCTGTTTGCTTTCCGGAACTGCTGTGGATGGCCGGACACCCCGGTTGAACCGCACGGTCGAGATGGTTGCCAAAATTTACGATCTAACCGTCTAACTCGCGGATGATACTCTTCTCCCGCCCTCCGCACAACGAACTCGCCGCCACAGCCAGCCCCATTCACACCACGTGATTGCGCCAACTCTTGATGTACGCGCGTTTGCTGGAGAACTGGAATACTGTCTGGTAACGCTTAGCGTGCACGAAACAGCTTCGTAGCCGATTTGGACGCTGCCACTTGCCCCCCGAAGGGGCTTGCCCGGCCTCAACGAAGCCTGGCTGTTCCTCTGCTATGAAAACGAGTACGTGGCCGACACGCCTGCGTCTTTCATCCTGGCAGCAAACGCGCCTCCTGCAGTGGCGAAAAACCAAGAAACAGCCTGGTAAACGGGCAAGTCACCGTACCGGCTTCTTCAATGCTTCCGCGATGCCCGCCTCGGCCAGCGGCGCCATGATTTCGTAGCCCGCTTTGTTCGGGTGTACGCCGTCCGGACTTAGCTCCGGCCCAAGACCCCCTTCGCTGTTGGCCATGCGTGAATAGTAGTCCACATACACGAAACCATTTTTCGCCGCATACTCCTTGATCCACGCGTTGAGTGCCTTCACCTTTGGCGCCGGCTCAAGCCCCTTGTGCCAATGAAATTCGCTGGCCGGCAATACCGAGCACAATACAACTCGAATCCCATTTGCTCGCGCCAGTTCGCTCATCGACGCGATGTTGTTCCCGATCTCCCCCAGCGTCATCTTCCCCGTGTTCTCGGCAATGTCATTTATGCCCGCCAGCACAACGACCGCTTTCGGTTTCAACTCGATGACGTCCTGACGAAACCGCACCAGCATCTGCGGGGTAGTCTGCCCCGAGATGCCGCGGTTGATGTACGGCTTGCCCGGAAAAAACGCGGCGCGATCCAGAGACGTCGCCGTTCCCTTCTGCCCCCAGCCTTCCGTGATGGAATCTCCCATGAACACCACGCGCGCTTGGCCCCGCGCAGGCAGAGGCAACTCCTTATCGGTGTCACGGTACTTCGCCAGGAAGGGCCAGTCGTTGAAGACCCGCTCCAACTGCGACTCCTGGTAAGGCGTCAACTGTTCCGCGGCCGTCGCCTGCGACAAAGCGGAAGAGGTGGAGGGCGCCAGGACTTGGATGGTGCCCAGCCAGGTTTCCACCATCTTGGGCCAGCCAGTGACTGGCAGTGCGGTGCGGCGCAGGCCATAACCGTGTCCACCTTCCGCGTAGATGTGCAGTTCCGCCGGAACCTCGGCGTTCTTGAGCACCTGGAAGTAAACAGTCGCGTTTTCGACATGCACCGGATCGTCCTCTGCCTGCACGATGAACGAGCGCGGCGTTTTATCGCTAACGTGGATGTCGGCATTGGGCGCGAAGTTCTGCTCTGCCAGGGCCAGGTAACCGGGATAGACGATCACGGCGAAGTCCGGCCGGCAACTCATCTGATCGGCGGCATCAATCGGATCATAGAGGCGTTGGTCGAAGTGCGTACTCAGCGCCGCGGCTAGGTGGGCTCCCGCGGAAAAGCCCAGGACGCCGATGCGGTGCGGGTCGATATGCCACTCCGCAGCGTGAGAGCGCACGATACCCAGCGCGCGCTGAGCGTCTTGGAGCGCAGCATCGGATTTGGGATAAGGGCCGGAATCGGGAACGCGGTACTTGAGCAGCACGCACGTGATGCCGGCGGAGTTGAGCCACTCGCACACTTCGGTGCCTTCCAGGTCGATGGCCAGGACGCGGTAGCCGCCCCCAGGAAACACAACCACGGCGGCGCCGGTGTTGTTGCTCGTCGGTGTGTAGAGAGTGAGCGTTGGTGCGGAGACGTTGCCCAGACGAATCAGCGGCTTGCCGGCGATCAGATTGTCTTTGGCAGTCGTGGTGTCGATCTCTGGGCCCAGATTCGGCGGAGCCCCAGGCGCCGCGTGCGGCCAAACGGGGAGCGTGGTGTGCCCGGGAGCGGGCTGCCACGCCGGCTTCTGGGCATACAGGCCGGTAGAGATGCTGGCGACGGCAGCGAGAAGAAGCACACGGTAGCGCACGATGGAGGCCTCGGATTTGGAGTTCGTGGTGAGATCGTAGCACGGGGCATGGATGTCAGGCGGCGGAGATTTCGTCCCTGCGCTGTCCGCAGGGTGAAAAAGACCCTCTGCATCAGAGCGCGATAGCCCGCACGCGACTCGCGGGCCCGCGCGTGTCACACCAACGTCTGAGGTTCCCCAATATTCGAGGTGGGACGCGCCACTCCACCCCATCGGCCCAGGTACAGGTGACTAACCAGTCAAGATGGCGACGTGTCGCCGACGAGCGATGAGAAAGGGCCCAAGGCCAGTCTCTAACTGATAGATGATAAACATCTTAGAAAATTAGAAGGCGCTTAGGCCAGTATCCAATTGGTCATAGTACCAAATCTAAGGTACGCCGAAAAGGCGCTTTTGCCATAGGACAGGGGTAACTCCTAAATTGAAGCCGATGCTCCATGGGGTTTTCTCCGGCCTCCCGCTACAATGAAGTCACGCTGAAGGGCAATTCGAAGCGGCGAAATTTCAAAAGAAGAGAAGCCGGAGGAGAACAGAAAATGAGTAAGAGCCAAAAGGGATTCTCGCTGATTGAACTCCTGATCGTGGTCGCCATCATTCTGATTATCTCGGCCATCGCCATTCCGAACCTCATTCGCTCGAGGATGTCGGCCAACGAGGCTTCCGCGGTGGCTTCTCTCCGTACGATCAACTTGGGCGAAGTAACCTATAACAATACCTATCCTGGCACGTTCGCCACGCTGTCGTCTCTGGGCCCGGACGGCGCCACTTGCACGACTCCGGCCTCAGCGAACGCCTGCTTGATCGATAACCTCCTGGCCAACGCGACATCCGCCGCCACGGCGAAGAGCGGGTACATATTCAACGTTACCGCGACCGCCGCGACCTATACTGCCGAGGCAGAACCCGCCAGTCAGAGTTCCACCGGCACACGTGGCTTCTGTTCCGACCAGGACATGGTGCTGTTCTACGTGGCGGTCGGCGGTGATTTCAATACCTGCACGACAGCCGCCGGCACGCCTCTCTAATAGCGGAAGTAGAATCCGTGGGACTCTGTTCCCACAAAAGGTCTGCAAGGAGCGGGTCGCAAGATCCGCTCCTTTTCTTTTTGCCGGCCACATGCACGTTGCGGCTATTGCTGGGAAGCGAGTCTTTCGGCTTCTGCTGCAATCAAAGAGGTGACCCAGCGCCACTCGCAGCGAAGCATCACCGCAAGCAAATCAAGAACCATCGGAGATTCTTGGCTCCTTACCCGACATTCTGCACAGCGAACAACTCGCCGGGTAAGACCTCGTCAGCACTCCGCTCTGTGCACGTTTTACCTTCAACGTGACAGCAAAAATGGGTACGGGCGGCGCCTACGCTAATTGGCGGCGAGTCTAGGTTGCAGGAAGGGTATCCAATAGCTTTGGAATTCGGGTTCGACCGTCTGCGCAAGCGTGAGCGCGCGTTGGTAGGCGGCGTGGGCTTCTTCTGGGCGCTTCAAGATCGAATAGGCAAAACCCATCATGGCGTACGGTTTAACCGAGTTGGGGGCCAGCGCCGCGGCCAACTGCGCTTCCGAGAGCGCGGCTTCCACTTGGCTGGCCTCGAGGAGAAGCTCCGCCCTTTGCAGATGACGGAGGGAGGCGGCGAGAGGTACTTCAAAATGGCCCTCGAAGACGAACACGCCATAGTCAATCTGCGCGGCGGGCTTTAGGTACCTGAACTGGTCATAGGGATTCAATACGCCGGGGCCGATGGTAGTGTCCGAGAGGACACTCGCGCTGATGAGCACTGGCCCGTCAATCGCGGCAGGAGCTATGGCGGGTTCGTCCGAATTCAACGAATTTGAGGTAGGAAGTGGTCTGCAGGGGATGCCATAGTAAGAATAATCAATCGCGCCTTCGGCGAAATAGGCGAACCAGCATTCCTTGACGCCATGCTGGTCGAGATAGCGCTTGGTGGATTTCAGTTGTTGCGCCCAATCCACGTTGGATTCGTTCAGATACTTGTAGGTTTGCGAAGGGCCACCCCAGAGTTCGTTGGCATAGGCGATGTAAGCAGGATAGGCACGGGCAGTGGAGACGGGCTGAAAGAGGAGGAGCGGATAGACGAAATAAGCCCAGGCACGGTTGCATCGAATGAGCGACCAGGCGGCGCCTCCCAGCAAAATCGTGAGGAGCACATAGAGAGGAAGGATGTGCCGGATGCCCATGTTTATCCCGGCAGCCATGGCTGCAGCCAGATAAACCATACAGGGCGCAAGCAAGAAGAGAGTCTCACGCCCGAATGGAAACTTGCGCGCCGCGAAAGCACAGACAGCGAGCAAGAAAAGCGCGAGGAAGGTGAGGCTGGACTTAATGTAGAACGCCACCGGGAAATAGAACCACACGCCGTGCGGGTACATCTTGCCGAACAGAAAGCTCGCTCGCTCATCGGCCACTTTGCGAACGTCAGTCAGGCCGTACAGATACGATTCGGGGAGGAGGCGAAGGTCCGCAGCGGCCGCAAGCAGTTGCACATCAGTTGGGTGCGGGAGCCTTTGGATGAACGTGGAGAGCTGCGGCTTCAATTGCAGGGGAGCGGGGCGTGCAGCATAGCGAAAGCCGTAGAAGCCCCACAATACGCCGACACTAATGCCGAAAATGAGAATCAGCGCGCCAGCAAGGCGCAGGGCGCGCGTGCCTAGGGGCGGCAAGGACCCGGATGGCATGGCTGGAGCATTGACGCGACCGCTGCGGGAGCCTAGCCACAATTCGCAAAGAGCGAGGAGAATGAGCATGGGGAATAAGAGGATGGCGGTGTGCTTGGCGGCGAGGGCGCAACCAGCAGCGAGCCCGGCATGGATCAGGCGCCACGGGCCGGGAGATTTTATGTAACGATAGAAGCAGTAAATGGATGCGAGCAAAAAGCAGGACAGGCCGGTATCCGTCGTGACGAGAGCTCCATGAGCAAGGAGATTGGGGTCGAAGACTAGCAAGGCGAGAGCGAGGATACCGGCCCCGGCGCCAAACATTTCGCGCCCCGCAAGAAACACAAGGAGAGCAAGGAGCAGCGTGAGCGAGGCGGCGGCCATGCGCGCGCGGAAGAGCATGGTGTCAGCGTCGTTGTGGAAGAGGAAATCCCTGCCCCCGATGAAAGCATCGAACTTGACGTTATGGTCTTGCGGCACGGGCATTTGCAGCCTCATGCCGAGGAGCGGGAGTGCCGCAAGGGCCTTGACGAGCGGAGGATGCTCGGGGTTGATCCCGAAGTCACCATGCTTCCAAGCCATGTAGCCGGCGTAAATGTGGTCGCCCTCGTCAAAAGTGACGGAATTGCGGCGGGCGGTACATGCGAGTTGCAGGAGAAGGAGCAAAAGTAAAACGGCACACGCAAGAGCTTGGACCCTGCCGTTAGACCACCTGGCGGATGAGTTCACGATATCTCCACATTGGGACCAGACTTCTTTTGAGTTTAGTGCGGGTGAGAACAGCCGCGGAGACAAAAAACTCCTATCGACGCCAGGTAATCACTAGAAGTTATCTCATAAATGCTTTTAGCTACCCGCGTGCGTAGCTCAGGGGTTAAAACCCCTGAATTTACAGGGCTTTTCGGCACGGCTGAAGCCGTGCCCTCCCGGGAACCATTTATGAGATGGCTTCTAAACACAGCGTCTCAACTGGATGCGCATCGATTCGAAAATGGACCTTCCTGGCGAGTATTGTGTTTCGAATCATGCGCAATTACTTATGACGCTGTGTTTAGAAGTGGACGCACGAACTGGGAGGGCCGTGCCGTGCCCGGTCAAAAGGTTGGCTCCGGCACTGGCGATCGCTGGCATGGTGGCAAAGACCGTTTTCCCTAAGTCAACTGACCAGTGCGCCCGAAAAGATCATGGATAAGGGGTTTCCATATCGCCAACTCCACTTTGAAATCCCCGTGCATTCGCTGGCACAACCGTTCCATAATTTCTTGCAATCGGCAGCGGTTTCGCTTTCAGGGTGGCAATCTTAACCTCCGTCGGTCGGAAACTCAGTTTCTTTGTAACTCATCGACCCCTGGTGGAAGTGAGAGCGGAGAACAGCCTGCCGTTTTGGATCTTTTGCTTGATGTGGCGGCCGGAGGCCATTGCAACTGGGTTCCCGACGCTCGAAGAACGGTCCCGAAAGGTTTTGCACTCAATGAGTGAACGAATGCGTGTTGCGCTGTTGTTGGCCGTGGCGATGCTCGTCTATGGGAACACTTTGCTGAACAGCTTTACCTTTGACGATATTCCGTACATTCTCAACAACCCGGCAGTAACACATCCTTCCGTAAGCGGACTATTCCATCCGACCAGAGCCAGTAACGTTTTTCGCCCGGTCACCTTCGCTACCTTTGCTCTCAATTTGGCGGCAGGGGGTGCGCACCCGTTTGGCTACCACCTCCTCAATCTGTTGTTGCACGCTCTGGTTACACTGCTCCTTTACGCCGTCTTACGGAAACTGCTCGAATCCGTGCAGCAAGGAGCGACGGTTGCCTGGGTCGCTGCTTTACTTTTCGCTGTGCACCCCATTCATACCGAAGCAGTGGCCTCCATCGTGGGACGCTTCGAGTTGCTTGCCGTGGGATTCCTGTTGGCGGCCTGGCTTCTTCACCTGCGCGACCTGCCTGTACTCGCTCTGGTCTGTTTTGTGCTGGCACTGATGTCGAAGGAATCGGCCGTGGCCTTCGTTCCCCTGGCGCTGGCGGGCGACTATGCATGTGGCAAGCTAAAGCCGCTCGCTCGCTATGGTTGGATGGCTGGCGTGGCTGCGGTGTACCTTGCCCTGCTTTGGAAAGTCCAGGGAGGCCGCTTTGGAGCAAAAGCAGTCAATTTTCTCGACAACCCGCTTGCCAAGATTCCCGCCAGTTTGAGAATTCTCAACGCCTTGCGCGTCGCATGGAAGTATGTCGGCCTCCACGTCTACCCCGCCACACTTTCCTGCGACTATTCCTATAATGCGATTCTTCTCTATGTGGGCGGGCGGCACCTAGCGATCCCGGCGGTCGCGGCCTTGCTTGTGCTGGCCCTCTGGATCTGGACTCTGTGGACCAAACGCGGCGAATGGTTCTTGGCGGGAGCAATCTATCTGACTGGCTTTGCAGCCACGGCCAACCTTCTTGTCCCGACGGGAACGATCATGGGTGAACGGTTGGCGTACCTTCCTTCCGCCGGCTTTTGCCTGCTCGCCGCCCTCCTCTGGCTGCGGCTCGAGAATTACCAGCGCCGCCTGGCGTGGGCCGTGCTCGCCATTGTTGTGGCGGCTCTGGCCGCGCGTACCGTGGTCCGCAACCAGGATTGGCGGGACAATTTCACTCTCTTCTCGGCTGGCGCGCGGGCCGTCCCAGGAAGCGCAAAAATACACTTTGCTCTTGGAGGCGAGTATCTGGATCGCGGCCAGTTGAATGCGGCCCGCGCGGAATTGCAAACCGCCCTCCGCATCTTCCCGGACTATCCCGAGGCCATGGAGCCTAGCGGGATTGTCGAATCCAAGTTGGGTCATGATCAGGAGGCACGCCGCTTTTTTGAGAAGGCGTTGTCCATGACCCCACGGGACAACCCCGATTACGCTTCGCGGGCGGTGAACCTGGCAGCGCAACTCATTAAGCTCGGAGAGAACGACAGCGCCATGAAGCTTTTGGACGACGCGATCGCGAATTCTCCCGGGTACCCTCTCGCCTGGTCCAACCGCGCGGTCGTTCGCTATCATCGTGGCGAGATAACTTTAGCCCGTGAGGACGCGCAGAATGCCTTGCGTTTGGATCCGACCAACACCCAGGCCCAAAACCTGCTGAACTTGCTCAGCGCACCCGCCCCCTTCGCGCCTCAGCGCTAACCTGATCATCTGCGCCGGCGGCTGAAACCAGCTTCTCCGAGTAGAGGAAAGCGCGACGGGCTGTAGGTGTTCCTTGGCTGTCTCCGCCGTTTCCAGCTTCGTGCCCGGTTAGGTTCACCATGACGTCGTCGGCTCTCCCCCCTCGCAGAGCCCACCGTGCAGGATTACCGCAGCGGGTTCCTCAGGCGTGACTCGCCTCACCATTCCAAGAATGCAGGATACGCGGCATCAACAAGGGATGTTTCCGTAGGATGGCTGCATATTTCTCCCAGGTCAGCCCATTGCCACGAGTGCGCCGACTGAGCCACTTGTGCCAGATGTGTCGGACCTCCCGAAAGAACTGCCAGATACTTCGGTAGTTCGTCGGTCGCCCGTAATACTGGTAGTGGCCCCGGAGCTTGGCGTTTAGGGTTTTCTGCTGCTCATCCACAGGCAGGTGTCGGTTCTCCTGGCACCATTCGGCTATCGCCGTCAGGCCCCGTCGGAACCACTTCTTCATTGTTCTCACGTGCACGGTGAACTTGCCCTTTCGACTGCGTGCGCAGATGAGCGTGAAGCCGAGGAGATCCAGAGTGCCGGGTTTCTTCCCCTGCCTCTTCGCATTTTCCTCAGCATATCGCCCAAATTCCAGCAGTCGCGTCTTCTCCGGGTGGAGCGTCAAACCGTATCTTGCGAACCTCTTCGATATGACCTCCCTCACCCTTTCCGCGTCCTCCTTGTACTGGAAGCACAGCACGGCATCATCGGCGAAGCGGATCTCGTGCGCTGCGCCCCTTAAGCGGGGCTTCACTTCGTTCTCGAACCATTCGTCGAGCACGTAGTGCAGGTAAATGTTGGCCAAGAGCGGACTGATCGTCTGTCCTTGCCCCGTACCTGTTTCGCTCACGAGCAATCTGCCATCTTCGATGACCCCTACCTGTATCCACTTCCGTATCAACCGGAGCACGCTTCCATCGCGGACTCGCTTCTCGATCATTTCCATGAGTTGCTTTCTCACGATCGAATCAAAGTATGCGGTAATGTCTAACTCCAGGATCCATCCCGTGGGCCGAGTGCAAATGACTCGCCCCACTTCGTCCAGCGCTTGGTGCTGCCCTCTTCCGGGTCGGAACCCGTACGAGCAGTCGAGAAAATCCTGCTCGTAAATGGCATTCAGTATTTCGACCATGGCCTTCTGCACGATCTTATCCTCCAGGGCGGGAATCGCGATTGGTCTCTGCTTCCCGTTTTCCTTGGGGATATAAACTCGGCGCAAAGGGTGGGCCTGATACTTGCCATTCTTGAGCCTCTCGTGGAGAGTTTGGATGTTTCCCGCGACGTCCCGTTCGTATTCCTCGTACGTGACGCCGTCCACTCCCGCGCTGGCTTTCTTTCGTAATCCTCGGAATGCCGCATACAACGCTCCGAACGTGATCATGTGAGCGATCGAATAAAATTGTCGCTGCGGGTCCTCCTTGGCTAGTTCAGTTATTCTGTCGAGTTCTGTGGACATAGCTCCTCGAGTTCTGTGTCTCGCTTATGTTTCCCTCAACAGATCCGTCACCTTGTTCCCCCCTTCCCTCCAGTGGATACCGTGGCCGCTCCTTTCGGAAGCCCTGCGGTTCTCCACCTTCACAGGTACATATGGGGTCGTAAGACTGCTCCTTCACCCGTACTCGGTCGCCTACGGTCTCCCTTGGCGACCGCCTTACCACTCTTGCGAGCGGAGATGGGGAGCTCTCCTGGGTTTATGGGAAATCCTCTTGGAAACATGCCCTGAGCTAGGGACTCCGGCGATCCCGGGCCGCCCTTCGCAATTGCGGTCGTACCCGGATGCTGCCTTCCACTAGGCTAACGGCGTCGGCATCGCGACGATATTAGATTTCGGAGCTGAATCTTCACGGCCTGCTTCCTTGCTGTGTACGCTTCGCACCCACCAGTCACCCGGTGAATGGCAACACTCGCTACCGGCCTGCTCGCTAGCTTTGACCGGACGGGACTCGCACCCGTTGGATTTCATTTAGCGGTTTCACCTACTTCATTTTCTAGTTCCTCCGCTTCCACACTTCTCCCAGCGCGATAGCCTGGAAAATTCATGATTTTAGAGGCACGAAAGGCCTCGCCATGGTACAAAACCGTTGTCTGTGCGGGTTTGAGACCAAAAGTGAGGCCTTCGCTTGACCGAACATACCACAACAGAGTG
>Ga0182017_10001626_pt1 | contig 17302 bp, 18 predicted proteins | sample 712E3DmetaG_FD_120492 | JGI IMG/M metagenome (GOLD analysis project Ga0182017, IMG submission 120492) | Permafrost microbial communities from Stordalen Mire, Sweden - 712E3D metaG | ecosystem: Environmental > Terrestrial > Soil > Wetlands > Permafrost | place: Sweden: Stordalen | collected... | reverse complement strand
TCACCCGCGGAACCATGGCTCCTCCGATCTACACGGACGTCGATTCCAGGTCCTCCCCATTGCCCACGTACCGGTACTACAACGCAACTGTCGGCATGCTGACCCTGCTCATCATGACCGGCAACTTCATGCACTAGCACGGGATCTGGTTGAGCACGACCTTGATCACGCCGGGATTTTCGCTGTCCACCAACTTGAAGGCCGCCGCGGCGTCTTGCACGGGCATTTCGTGCGTGATGAGCCGCTCGGGGTGAAGCAGGCCCTTGGCCAGCAAGCGCAGCGCGCGCGGAAACTCGCCGGCGGTCACGCGCGTGGCGATGATTGCGCCTTCTTTCATCACCAGGGTCTTGAAATGCACGGGCGTGAGCTGCTCGCCCAGACCGGCGGTGACCACGCGCCCGCCGTGCCGGATCATCTTCACGGCCTGGGCCAGCGGCGGCTCGCGGCCGGGGATGTCGTGGGCGTGCCCCACGCATTCGATCACGCAATCAACGCCCACGCCCTGGGTCAGCTCGCGCACGCGCTCCACAGGATCGTCATGGCGGATGTCGACGACATGGTCTGCGCCCAAGGCGCGCGCGGTTTCCAGGCGAAACGGAGCTTGGTCGCAGACAATGGAGAAGGCGGCGCCAGCGCCGTGGCAGAGCACGTCGAGCACCGACAGTCCCAGCTTGCCCGCGCCCAGGATCGCCACGGTCTCGCCCGGTTGCACATGTCCGCGCTCAAGGACGTGATGACCGAGCCCGTACATCTCGACCATGGGCACGACCTTCATCGCCACGTTGTCAGGCAGACGGTAAAGGTTGGCTTGCGGAACCGCCACAAATTCTCCAAAGCCGCCGTCGAGATCCAATCCCAACAGCTTGAGGGTCGCGCAGCAGTTGATTCGTCCTTCCAGGCACGCGGGGCAGGCGTGGCAAGGCAGGATGGGATCCACGGCCACGCGATCGCCGACGGCAAAGCCGCGCACGTCTGGTCCCACCTGCTGGATCACGCCGCCGAATTCGTGACCCAAAATCGCCGGGAATCGCACGCGGCCGTGAAATTCTCCGCGATAGACGTGCAAGTCGGTGCCGCAGATGCCGGCACAGCTGGTTCGCACCAGGACTTCGCCGCGCCCGATCTTCGGGTCAGCGGCGTCGCCAAAGTGCATAGTGCGATCGTTGGTGAGGACAGCAGCTTTCATGGCTTGGCTGTCAGCTTACCGCAAAACGGCTGAAGCAGAGGGTGGGCTGGGGCGGCGACCAGGGCACTCGCATGCATAGGCGCGATCCGGCGTTTCACCACAGAGGCCACGGAGTCCACAGAGGCCGGGAAAGAAAAGGGGGGGCGGATCCGGGTTCGAACCCTTCTTTCCTTCCGGTCCGTCTCTGTGATCTCTGTGCCCTCTGTGGTGAAATCCGGGCCAAACATGTGGGAAACAGTGGTTAGCACCTATGGCTGCCTGGGTGAAGGCATAGGCGCCATCTCACGCGCGTCGCACGGCCGGGCGTTCCAAGTTGGGCAGAAAACCGGTAAGCAGGCCAATCAACGGCAGGTAGCTGCACAGGTGGTACACGAAGAATATGCCGGTATGGTCGGCCAGTCGGCCGAGGAGCGCTGAACCGATGCCCGCGATGCCGAAGGCCAGACCGAAGAACAGCCCTGCCACCATGCCGACCTTGCCGGGCAAGAGTTCCTGCGCATGTACCAGGATGGCCGGGCAGCAACGATTGGATCGTGTCGTTGAACAGGTGCGACAGGCTCAGCGACAGCAGGATGCTCAGCGCGGTTTTCTCGGCGGGCAGATGCGGCGTGGTGATTTCGGCGGCGGAGTCTTCCATTGGCGATGGAGGATAATGAAGGCGAGACAACGCCGAAACAAGCCAGACACGGACCACAGGTGAACGATCGGGCGCCCGATCTGCTCTTTACAAAGCTTTACCTTCCAGCAACACGCCTGAAAGACGCCGACTCCATGTTCAACACAAGAAATGCACAAGGGACTACCGAATCCAGGAGAAGCGACATGAAGTGTAAACTCAGCGCGCTGAAGGTGGCCGGTTTTGCTATCACCTGCACTCTCTTCGGATGTGTGCATGCGCACGCGGCGCCGCCGCCACCTGCGCCGCCACCGCCCGTCGCGGCTCCGCCACCGGCACCGTCTGGTCCTGTGCCTCTCGAACGCTGGGCGGAGGTTCACCCCGAGGCCGCGCGCGAGCTGGGCGATTGGGCCCACGCCCACCCGCAGGCCGCGCAGCGTTTTTTCGAGTGGGACGCTCACCATCCCGAGAAGTCACACGAGTTTGTGACCTGGACGATCACGCATCCGGCCCAAGGGATCGACGCCTTCATTTCGACCCATCCGCGCTGGCCGTTCTTCGACAAGAGCATGGCGAAACACCGGCCCGCCGCAGAAGCGTTCATGGCCTGGTGTCGACGCCATCCGCCCGCGGCCGAGGCGCTGATGAACCATCCGCGCGCGCTCGAGTGGGCTGGACATAACTTGTACAAGATGTGACAGGACAACGGCCGTCGCGCGTCTGTGCGACGACTATCCTCGCGGTCAAGGCGGGATTCGCCGGTGTTGACCGATAGAAAGTTGTGCTCTATGTCGGTCGGCACTGGATGAAGTCCCAAAAGGGCTTTCGGGGTGTAGTGCGCGCATCTGGTATTTGTGCACCATTTGAAATAGGTTCGATCTGCTGCAAGAAACTGTGCATCTGCAAAGACTTCATCGCCCCCAGTGGATTGCAGACACCTGCATCTTGCATGGGTGACGCCGACGTCAGTTGCTACTGAGGTGGACAGACGATGGTGGGCTGGACATCGAAATACCTTATGCACTCCCAGTACACATCACCCATGTTGCTCCCCGTGCTCAAAATCCCAACAGCTGTCACAGCTCTTTCCGCAACCGTCTTGCTCGGACTCGCATGTAGCAGCTCTGGTCTCAAGAGTGGTGCACATGATGCGGGAGCTGCAAGCGGAGGTCAGGCAGGCAGCTCTATCAGCAACGGAACCACCGGAGGTAGTCGTGGCACAATTGGTCCAGGTGGAGCTGGAGGTGGCAGCATAGGCGGTACTGCTGGCACTATTGGTTCCGGAGGATCATCTGTGGCAGATGCCGGTGTGGATGCGAGTGGCAGGCCCGAACCTGATGGCAGCTCTCAGCGTGCAGGCGCTCCTCACCCCCAGCCGTGTCTTGCCAGCGAATTTCTCAATTCTGGCAAGGAGTGCTCCGGCCCTCCGGAGAAAGAGTCTTGCCAGTCGACGGGCAACGGCTGGTGCTACACGCCATGCGAACAAGATAGCACCTGTGCGGGTGGTTTCGTCTGTGCGATGATCTATACTTTCGACGTATCCATACTGCCCCTCCAATACAGTGTTTGTGATGGACCGCTAGGTGCCCCCGTGGGAGGGGCTTGTCGTTCCGACGAGGACTGCAACGCTGGCGCATCCTGCATGACATCCACCCATTGCGGAGATGCTTCCGTTTGCTCCGTCTGCTCAAATTGACCCCCTCCAACGGGTACGTGCGGGCGAAACCGAATGTTCAAGTTGTCAACGGTTCCGACAGCCATCATCGTAGCTGCCATGGTTGTTCCGGCCTGCAGCAGCTCTGGTCTCAAGGCCAATGCCCATGATGCTGGAGCAGCAAGCGGAGGCGAGGCAGGCAGCACCACCAGCAGCGGAACCACAGGAGGTGCTGGTGGCCCGATTGGTCCAGGTGGATCGAACGGAGGAGATGGGACCGACGGCAGCACGGGTGAAATGTGCGGGTGCCTCGATGCTCAGGGAAATCACCTGCCAGCGTTTGACTGCCCCTGTCCAGTAGGGCCTCCAGCCTGCCCGGCCCCAACTTTTCCCTGTGAGGCAGGGTACCAGGGGAATCCACACCGGCCCGGGGGCAGTGCCTGGCGCAGCCTTCTTTCTGAAGGGCATTGCCACGAAACACAGGGGGCGCGGGGCGGACGAAAGTGGCGGCATCGATTCACTCCCATTTCCAAGGTGAGGGGAGAGTATGCGCGGGAGCTGCCATGCCAGCTGGTTGAACGCACAAAAATGGCACAGCGCTCCCTCACTCGTTTCGGCACCGAACAGCGCCCGTCCTGGGTGGCGGAATGGCGACTTGGCGATGGACACCTGCCGCGAGAACTCTCCCGGCGGGCGGACGGATCGCAATTCTCGCTGCCCATGATCTACCAGTGGACGCCATACCTCCATGATGCCTACGCACCGCATTCGCTCAGAAGAAAGCAGTGGTTGCACCCAACGTCAGCGTGCTAAAAACAAGGACATGGCATTTCTTGCACATCGCTCTGGCCCACGCGAGTCGGAGTTGCTTGATCGCCTTGGGCATGGGTTATTCGGATGCGCTCCGGCAAAGCTTGAAGAGGACATATCTTCTCATCGATATGCCGAATCCCGAGGTGAGGTTGTACCCGTGCACATCGACGCAGAAGACAAACCATACATAGAGTTCTCCTTTCGCCAACCACCGTCTTCCCGGCCGTTCTATCTGCTCGACCACGGGTTCGCACTGCCGCTTGATATCGCCACCTTCACCGAGGAAGAATCTCGACGGTGGAGCAAAGCATGTGAACTTCGCAACCGGGATGGAGGTCTGTGACAGCGGAGTGCCTTCCGAGCACGAAATCTGCCTTCGTGTTCGACATCGACAATACGCTCACTCCGCCGCGACGACAGCTTGAGCGCGAAATGGCAGACGCTTTGCGGTGGCTCAAGGTGCCGTTTGCACTGGCTGCTGGAAGCGACCTCCCATTGTTGGAGCACCAATTCTTTGGCCCTCTCCATTCATTTGGATTTCGCGGCATCTTTGATGCCTTCGTTTGCAATGGCGCAGCTCGTTATCGATGTGCGTACGACGATCTCACGTTTCGTTGTGAGTGCATTGACGACTTCTCCTTTGAAAAAGAACTCGGCAAGGAAGCATATGCCAAGCTGCTGTGTGTGCTGCGCCAAGCCCTGGACCTGGACCAATTCCGCCTTCCTTCGTTCCTGGAGGTGATAGGGAATCAGATCCTCGAACGCGGTTCCATGGTCAACTTCGCACCGATAGGACGCCCAACGGGAGTCTTGTCGGCGTCGGAGCGTGCGAATCGAGATGCCTTCGTGCCGTTCGACCGTACATCGGGATTCAGAGAGGGACTGCTCGCCTATTTACGTGAACGAGTTGACCGCGATCTGCCTGGCAACAACATATTCATCGCATTGGGCGGTCAGACCTCATTCGATATCGGGATGCGTGGCAGGGACAAAAGTTATGCCGTGCGCCGACTCCTTGCCGAGGGCTTCCCGCACGTAACCTATGTCGGCGATGCGCTTTATCGTGGCGGCAATGACGTCGCGGTTCTCGATTTCCAAGTAAGTCTGGGGACCGACCGCAACAAGTTGACAGTCGTTCAGGTTGATGGTTGCCAAGAGACCCTTCAGCTGCTTCGAAATCCTTCGCTGTCCTTCGAACCCGTTAGTCCCCCGTATACGGGAAGTGTATGCAGTCGGTGAGCACCAGGAAATCTGATGGGGCCCTCCGAAGCCGAGAGCGCGAGAAGCAGAACTCCATCAGAAATTCTGAGTTCGCAAGCCAGACTTCAGGGGACCGGTAGGCCGTTCTTCACTTGTTTTCCAGGATATTTCGTAGGTGATCGGAATGGTCCAGCTTCTTCAAGCTCGATCTGATAGATGGTCGGTACTGAACGCGCTTGCCTTTATCCCCGCGTAGCATAGAGTGCCACCCGAAGGGAGGCCGGTTCGGTAATTACCAGTGGCCGAGTTCGTGGTAACAGGTGGCGCGGGCTTTCTTGGTAGCCATTGCATCCATCGTCTTTTGAAGCTGGGTGGGCGAGTGACGTGCATCGACAACCTCAGCCGGGGAACGCGGTACCATTTGGCTCCGCACATGGGGGTCTCGGGGTTCCGCTTCATTGAGGGGGACGTCCTCGACCCCAGCGCGTTGGCGCACGCCTTCCGCAGCTCTGACATCGAAGCCGTTTTTCACTTCGCCGGCCGATCCGCGATCCATGGCATAGCCGCATCGCCGCCAGCGGACTTGCAAGACACCTTCTGCACGACCTTCGCCCTGCTGATGAAGATGCGGGAGCAGCGGATCCAAAACCTAGTTTTCGCATCGAGCGCGGCGGTTTACGGGAACGACTCGAGCACCGCTACCGACGCGCGCCTTCCCGTGCGCCCCGTCTCGATGTACGCGGCCGCAAAGCTTGCCTCCGAAGCGTTCATCTCGGCTTTCGCAACGTCGGCCGGGATTCGCAGTTGGATCTTCCGCTTGGCCAACTTGGTCGGGCCAGGCGTGACACAGGGGATCCTGCACGACTTCGTCGACCGATTGCTCCTCGACCCCACCCGCCTGCGCGTGCTTGGCCATAGATCTTCGCGGCGCCCCTACCTGCACGTCGCTGATGCGCTGGATGCGATAATGCTTGCCTACCTCTCGACAAGAGACGGTGAATTGGTGAAGGCCTTCAATTTGGGTGCCAAGACCATGCTAGATGTCGCCCAGGTGGCCGAGATCGTCGCCGCTGAGATGGGGCTAGCCGGAATTCCCATCGAATTCGCCCAAGACGCACCAGCGGCCACGGGTGATATTCGCAGTCTCTCATGCGACGTCTCGCGCATAGAGAGCCTGGGTTGGCAGTGCCACCGCAGCTCCGAAGAGGCTATCCGCGCGGCCGTGCACGAGCATCTCGCATGGCGCTGCGATACCATTGGGGCATCCGCGGCCCCAGGAGACAGTTTCGCGGCTGTAACTTCTGCTACGAGGACGAAATGATAGGCGTATCGGTCGAACTAGTTGACCAGATCAAGCGCTTCTTCGACTTTGGCGACAGGACCATCGGGATCTCGCTCATCTTGCCAAGCGTCAAGCAGAACCGGAATGTGTCGCTGACATGTGAGAACTACCCGAGATTCCACGAGGGAATGTCCACCGATGATGTTCTTTCGGCTCTGCGCGTGTTCCACCTTCTCGCGTCAGTATACGACAACGGTCGAATCGAGATACTATCGCATGAGTCCACTCAGAAGTTGACCCAGGACCAGCGAGACAGCCTTGGTCGACACCAGGTCATAATAGGCGGACCGCCGACTAACACCTTCACCGCAAGCCCAGACCTGACATCGGGCCCGATAAGGTTTTCTGACAAGGGGCTGGGAATTGACAAACGGCAGGTGATGGTCGCCGGCGTAGAACAACCCTACGAAATCGAGTTTGTGGATGGTGAGAATGGCCAGAAGTGCATCTCCACCGACTACTGTGTCGTCTCGAAGAAACGGGTAAGGGGTCGTGTCATCATCGTTATCGCCGGTCTGCGCGCCTATGGCCAGTGGAGCTCTGGGACTTTTCTGGGCACCCAAGATAGGGTGGACTCCTCACTTGTTGAGATCGAGAAGTTCTTCGAGCAGATCCAGAGTCTGCATTATATCCACGATTTTCAGATCTTGGTGCGAGTGGACGTGGTGAGGATGGCGCTCAGTGGTTGGCAAGTGATCCACGCACTGCCGTGGGAGCCCTTCGATGCCTTCATCTCGTACAAGAAAGAAGACACTGAAGAGGTTCGAAATGTCGTAGATGAACTCTACAAGAGAGGCCTATCGGTGTTCTGGGCGGAGGCTGACCCGGTCTTGCCGCAAGGGGATGGTGAGGGGCAACTGGCCAGCTACATCAAGAACTCGAGACGCGTTCTTGCCTTTGCGGGCCATGGGCCCCCAAGCAACTGGCAGAATCGGGAGCTGTCCATAGCGAAGGCTCAGGGGTGCGAGATAGCACTGGTACGAATAAGCGACAGGGATCCCCTCGATGCTGCATACAGGTTCTACCAGAAGGCTGGCGCGATGGATCTCTGTTTGGACAGAAACTGGAACGTCACCCTGGCCGCCCTGGCTGTATGGTTGTTGCGTAGGTAGAAGTAGATCACCCGGTTGTTCAGATCTTCGAGCAGTTCCTCGATCCGTTGGTTCAGCTCGGCCAGGGAAAAGAAGGTCTCGTTGCGCATGCGAGCGAGAATCCAGCGTTGGGCGATCTGCACCGCCACCTCGACCGTGGGTTTGTCTCGTGGCGAGCGCGGCCGTGCCGGCAGGGCCGCCACGCCGTAGTGCTCGCCCTACCCAGATGCTTCTCTGACGAGGTCTCTGAACGCGGCGAAGGGCATGGTCTCCTCCCTCAAATGGGGGACCAGTTTTGTCCAGATTTCGTAGTCATTGCGGGCATTCATTCCAAAACCTGAGTGGCTTTCCCATCCCATTTTTTTCGCATACTCGACCAACCCAACCGTCAGTCGTGGGCGAAGGTCCACGAACAGGCGGTCATGTCGGCGGTGGGTGTCCAGCAGGGCGCGTAGGCTGGACTCTCCACCTTTCGAGTCAGCACCGTCATGGCCCGTTCCATTGATGAGAAGCACATTGTGGAGGGTCTCGTTGTGGATCAACTCATCACAGGTTTTGCAATAGGTAGTATGCGCATCTGCGCGAAGCTCTTTGACGAGATCGCTCTTGTTTGTGAGATCCACGAGGAAGAGCCTATTAGGAGATTGGTGAGAAACGCAGCGGGCAATGGCTTCACCCGCCCCTCCGACACCAACCAGGATCACGTCCCTTGTCGCAAAGGACTTTCTCTCGTCTTCCGTGAACCACTTCACGAAAGAGGGACCATTGAAGTCATAGGGGACTATTTCCCCATGTTCGTCTTTGACCAAGGTGTCGATCACCGGGGGTATAGATTTGCAAAAGAGGGCCCTCAACCTCGGATTATTCTTGTGCGGCTGGCTGTGGTTGACTGCGATTATCGCAGGAGTATTGATCGTGAGTAGGTATAGCTGCTGCAGGAGGGAATCTCCGACTGAACCCTCGGGAACCTGGACAGGGAGATAGTGGAGTCGATTCGAAACCTGGTTCAGGTAGACCCTGCTTGTCGACTCCTCCCACCCGGCATCGGTCTTGCTTGCAACGTAGAGGCAATACCGATCATTGGGATGCCTGGCGATTTCACTCCTCAGCTCTTCGACAGAGTGAAAGACGGGGATCTTCTGCGGTCTTGCTTGCGCCATGCCCAAAGTTGACGATGGCGCCTTTGGTCCAGGAATTCAAGTTCTGTGCCGCCAGCACAGAAACTTAACGACAAAACGTCGAGAGCTGGTCGGACAGCCTTGACCTGCGCCAGTGTGCCAGCCAAACTCGACCTCGCATTCCTGAGATCTACGGAAGCAAATGGTTCGGAAGCGTCCTCCACTACGCCCCATCCCCTGGGCGCGACCGGCGCTTGGCGCGCAGGAGAGGCGGGCCGTTGCGACTGTCCTGCGCGAGGGCTGGGTTGCGATGGGACCACGAACGCGGGAATTCGAGAGGTGCATGGCGGTGATGGCTGGCCGTCGGTATGGGGTCGCGGTGTGCAACGGCACGGTGGCTCTCGACCTGGCCTTGCGCCTTCTGGACGTGCGCCCCGGCGACGAGGTGATCGTGCCGGCCATGACCTACGTGGCGACCGCCGCGGCGGTGGTGCTGCGGGGCGCCATCCCGGTCTTCGCAGACATCGAGGAGAACTGGCCCACGGTGTGCCCCAAGGCCGTCGAAGATTGTCTGAGCTCCAAGACGCGTCTGGTGATGACCATGGATTATGGTGGCACCCCGTGCGCGCATGAAGCCATCGCACGCATCGCCAGGGCGGCGGGCGTGCGGACGCTGCACGATGGCGCGCAGTCCCTCGCTGGTACATATCGTGGCCGCCCCTTGCTCTCATACGGCCAACTCGCCACGACGAGTTTCCATGTGGCCAAACAGCTCACGACGGTCGAGGGCGGCATGGTCTTTCTGTCGCACGCGGCACGTGACACGCGGGCCCGCTGTCTGCGCAATCAAGGCGAGATAGCAGGCAAGAAGTACTGGCACTCTGAGATTGGCAGCAACTACCGCATTTCTGACCTGCACGCGGCAATTGGGCTGGCACAACTCAAGAGGGCGGGCGCCCTGTTTCAAAGGCGGCGAGCACTGGCGGCAGCCTATACGCGCTATCTGCTAGAGGTGCCCGAGGTCGCCTTGCCGAGAGAACGCCCTGCGGGGCAAAATGGCTGGTTCTTCTACGCCATCCGCGTGCGGAACCGAGACGCGGTAGCCGCCCATCTCCGACAACGTGGCGTCGACACCCGCGTCGCGTACCCGATGGCCGTCTATGAGCAACGCGCATTTCGAAAATGGACGGGCAGACGGTGTCCGATGGCAGAGCGTTTCGCACGTGAGGTGCTGTGTCTGCCGTTGTTCGATGGCATGACCATGGCTCAGGTGCGCTTTGTTGTCCTGGCCATCAAGGAAGCTGTAGTGGCCTCTCAGTAGGCCGGGCCCGCGCGCCGGGACTGGTCTCTTGCGTAGGTCACCTCTTCCGCCGGCCGAGCTTGGCTCGCCACAGTCGCAGCAAGATCTCACGCGTGCTCCTAAACCGCAGTCTCGGCAGCCGGTCCAGCGGAAACCAGCGGCAATCCTGGACTTCGGCACCCGGAGACACTGCATTGGCAGCCAAGGTGACCCGGTAGAAGAGATTGAGAGAGTGCCCTCGTTGGCCGGCGTAGTCATCCAATGCCGCGTGCACCAGTTTGCTGCCTACGACGACGGCGTGAATTTCTTCCTGGAGCTCCCGCCGCAGACCGTCTTCCGGCGATTCGCCAGAGAGGAGAAACCCTCCCGGCAGGTCCCATGAGAGTGGGTGTGGTACGGTTGTGACCAACAAGACGTGGCCAGAACGGTCTAGCACAACGGCACAGACCGAAGGCTTCGAGGCCATGTAGGTCGTCTGCTCGCATCGGCGACAGAAAAACGCTGTCTCTGCCGGGAGTGCCTCCATGGCTGTGCTGCCGCAGAAGGAACAGTAGCGAGGTGGGTGGCGCTTTCTGAGCATAGGCATCATGGAAGTGTGGCGTGCTTCAGCCCTGGCGAAAAGGAGAGCAGGTGGATGAGACTCAAAGGGGACTCGCGTCGAGGTGCTTGGTGGGCAGCAAATTCTATCCTACCTTGCACTGACCTCTCATTTAATGGCGACACGGAGGGGCGAAACCATTGATTGGTACAGCAGCTACACACGCCGGAGAACTCTCGAGAGATTCCAGAAAGTGCCTTCGATGTCGTCCCCTTTGAACCCAATAACCTGCATCCCGTGGAGGTTGCTCAAAAACTCGACGCCTTTCTCCACCAGGAGGACTGTCCTTTCGAAGCCCAGGCGCCCCTGGAAGAGCCCCGCCTCATGCACGACATTCTGCCTTGGGCGTCTGTCCCCCTTCCCCGTCAAGTCTTCTCCCGTCATAACCAGGATGGCAAAATCAGCTTGGTCCAGCATTTCCTGGAGGATGGGCACGATGGACTGTCCCGTGCGCGGCTTCGATTCGTAGCAGATGGGGATGAGCCCCAAGTCTTTGTCCGCGACCTCCTTGACCTTCAGCCACAACGGACTGCGCCCATGGCCAATGAAGACGCGTGGGATGCCATGGGCTGTACTCGAGAGATTCCTGATCCAGTGCTGCAACAACCTGCCCTGCAGTCGTAGGGCACCGTGCTGCCTGCCCAAGAAGCCATAGTTTTCGAGCGCGGCCAGAATGTCGTGGTTCTGTGGGTTCTCCGGACACCCTTTCCCCTCAGTCAGCAACTTCAGGGGCTGTCGTTCCTTCATGAAGAGGCTGGCCCAAAACTGCTCCAGTTGCTCCCGCACGAGATTCCCCGGGGCCATCAAGTGAGCGATGACCAGCTCGGAGCACTCCTCTTGCTCTCTCCTGCGCACTCGTTCGATGAGCCACTTTTCAGCAGCGGCCTGGAGGAAGAATGGCATGTTGCCCGCTATTTCCCTGATGTGCCTGACTTCGTCCCCCGAAAGCTCGATGCCGTGGCGGGCGGCTGGGTTCGCCACCAACGCCTCGGCCTCCGAGTCTTCAAGAGGCCCCATGTAGATGGGATCGGGATGGAAGACGTTGTAGAGCGGAGATGCCAGGTCTTTGGCTCCGGGCGGTCTGGAAAGTGTGACCACATCCCGGTACGAGGCCGTGGCCCAAGCCAGTTGCGTCTTGCCGGATGTTAACGCGCGCATCTTCCGGAAGAAATCCAGGCCGAATCCGTCTGAGCGCACCAGCGTCTCGAATTCATCGAGCAAGACCACGAGCCGGAAACGGCGACCTATGCCGCCCAACCATGTATCGAAGCTCGCGGAATCGCGGAACGTCTTCGGTACCCGGATCTTCTTGCCACTAGGGGCCGCAACAGCAATAGCGCTAGCCACTTCACGGAAGAAAAGCATCGGCCCGGTGCGATCGGGGCCGCTGCGCCGGTGGTCGTGCAGCGCCCGCGCGTGCGGCAGCGCAGTGGGCTCGGTAGCAATCCCTTGCAGGTCGACGTAGGCGAAGATGACGGGCAATCCGGGCGTGCGGATCCTTCCGGTGTGGATTTTCGGATTGGAAACGTGACGCAGGAAAGAGGTCTTGCCGGACCGGCGTGCGCCAAGAATCCGTTGGGAACACAATTGGGGCCGGTTGAGATTCTCGAAGAACGAGTCTATCTGCATTCTCCGTCCGTAGAATCCATCGACGGTCTGGATCGGTGGGCCGACCAGATAGGGGCTGCGGGGCTGGTACTCATCTCCAGTCATGACGATCTCGCCTCATCGGATCTTGGGTTGCCGCAATACCCAGAGCCGCATTAAATCCACGCTGTGACGATAGCGGATCTCTCTGGAAGCCTCGGATGAGGCTTGCTCGATGAGATGGTAGGCCGACAATCTGGTTATGCTCGACGAGATATCGGATTTCTTGAGTCCGGCGTGGCGCACGTGCTCGAAGAGGTCGCGGCTGGCGACCCAGGGCTGGTCCTCGCGGGAGAGTTCTGCGAGCGAACGCAGGATGCGTTGGGCCTGCGCGCCCACTCCGGCCCAGAGGTCCTCGATGGTGGCAACGTTGCCAGGTTGAAGTGCCTGCTTCAGGGCCGCATCTAGGTGGTCCTTCTGCACCCTGTAGCCGTCCTTCCGCCGATTTAGCAGCTCGATGCAATACTGGCATAGTTGCTGGATGAAGAAGGGATTGCCGCCGGTGAGGCGGCGGATGCCCTTGATGACGTCATCATCGTAGACGACGCCCTGTGCCTCGACCGGTCGTTGGATGAGCTGGCTGGCCTCATCCTCACTCAGGAAGCCGATCTCGCGATGTTGGGACACGTTGAAGAGCTTGGTCTTGTCCTTGCTGTCGAGGACGTCGAGGCTGTGTCGCGCGGCGAAGATGAACGCCACATTCGGTCTGTGTTGTATAAGCGAGCGCAAGTAAGTGAAGATCTCCTCTTCGACTTTACCCTTGTCGACCCGCTCAAACAGCACCTCGAACTCGTCGAGCATGAGGACCAGAAGCCCCTTCCCCAGCACCTTGCCAATGGACCAAAGGGATTCATCGAAAGCTCGGCCTGGTGTGGCTGCAAATTCCTTTGGCCTCGGTCGAGCGAGCTTCTTCTTGCTCCTGGAAAGCACGCCCATGACCGAATCCACTATCTTCAGCAGTAGCGCGCTCGTTCCCGGATCGAGGACATCCTGGATGTCGACATACACTGGATAGACGGCGTGCTTCCACCCAACGCGTAGGCGCTCGCCTCGCGGCCCGGCTTCGAGCTGCCGCAAGATCGAAGTCTTCCCGGTGTGCCAACCCCCGTGCAAGAAGATCGACTTCTTCTGCGGGCCGGCGCAAAGGGCTTCTTCTATCCAGCGGAAGGTTTCCTCGTGGCCCACGAACAGAGGACTGTCGGCCAGCAACGGCGGGCCAGCCTGGTATGGATTTTCGATGGCCCGAAATTGCCCTAGCTCCAGTTTAATCAGATCCAGCCAATGCTGATAGATGCGGCCCAGGACCGCTCGCTCGAAGGGATTCATCAGCTCGGCCTGTCCCCGGCGGTCTTTCAGGTACAGTTTGCACTTCTCGAGCGCGGATCGATCGCGGGTGTTTCGCCCATATCGCTCGAGTCCCGTGCTGATGTGGCTCAGATCAGCCGAGAGAGTCTGGGTGCAGGTGTAGAGCCAGCTGCCTGGGTCGGAGAGAACGTGGGCTTGCAGACCAGGGATTTGGCCCAGGTCGCGCGCATCCAGGGCAGCCGCGACACTTTTCAGGGTTTGGCGAATCGGATCCGGCAAACGATCAGCTAGTTGGAGGAGACTGGCCCGTTCGAATTCTGGGTCGAGGATCCCGGTGAAGCTGCTGACGAAGCCCGCCTTGAACTTGTCTCGTTCGCCCACGACTTCAGCGGTACTGCGGAGTGTATTGATGACATCGGCCCGTCCAGCCTGGAACTTGTAAAGTTCGCCAATGACGTCATTGGCGTCCAGAACCGCCAGGACCTTCTCCGCCAGTCGCCGCGACTCGACCAGACGTGCATTCTGGATGGCGATAGCCGCGCTGTTGGCCATGAGCGTGAAGGCGAGCTCGTCCAGTTCGTTGAAGTAGGCGAACTCCTGCCCGTCTCCGACGTTGCGCATCTTGGTCTCGACCTTCAACACGCCCACCAATTCTTGACCCGCTCGACGGCCCTGGCTGGCGACCATCAGGGGAATGCCCATGAAGGACTCACACCGCTCGTCCTTTTTGAAATTGTGTGAATCGAATGTGCCGCGGTGATGGGGATGGGCGATGAGCTCCAGGTTGCTCTTGGCTGTGAAGAGCTTCCCGGTGGCTGCGATCCACACCGTGAGCCCGATCTTCTCGACGGGTCTTGGAGACGCCTTGATCTGGTCCGGTCGGACGCGTTTGTAGCGGCGCGGTGGCCCGAGCGTTGCCCAGCCTTTGGCCGACCTCTGGATCAACTCGTTGCCCTCGTTCAGGAAGAGCGCACAAGCGCGCGCCTGAAAGAGCTTCGCGGTGGCCTCCACCACGCGGTTGACCAGCTTGTCCACATCCAGCTCGCCTCGCAGGATCTCGAGGATGGTGGGCATCGCCTCTTCGATTACCTGGTAGCGCGTCTTGTACTGCAGTTGCAGCCTCTCGACGGCCATGGCCACTTCCTGGGCCAACAGATCGAGACGCCTGCGGTGCTCCTCCGTGAAATCGCTGACCACGTCCCTTCTCTTGACTGCGACGTTCTCGACTTTGAGCACACCGATGGTCGACCCACCTACTCGCAAGGGAACGCCTAACCAGGCGCCACATTCCTGCTGTTCCGTGTAGTTGTACGGGTCGAACTGGCCACGCCAATGGCAGTGCTGGCGCAGAGCGATCTGGTCACTTGCGTGGAAGGTCTTTCCGGTTGCGGCGATCCACGCCGTGAGGCCAACCTTCTTTTCCGCCGGAAGAGTGCGGCGGTGGCGGCACGTGCTCGGCTCGCAACCCCTGGTATCGAAGCACTCCACGACCTCGTCCTTGTCGGCCATCATGTAGGAGCGGACGACCTGCCGCAGCGCCTGCGAGCCGGAGCCAGCGCGTTGGGTCAAGGTGCGGCGTGCTTGGTCGATATGGAAGATCGCGCAGGAGTCAGCTCGCATGGCGGCCGCGATGACCTTGGCCGCTATGTCCAAGAAGGAGTCCAACTCGCCCTCGGAAGCCACAGCTTCGGCGATGACCTCGCGAGCCCATAGGGTGATGGCTGCTTCGATCGAGCTCTCGTGTGCCGCCTTCTGGTAGATGATGCAGCGGCCGGCCACCCGAGCGAGAGTCTCCAGCACCAGTTGGTCCTCGATCGAGAATGGCCCCTCACGGCCGAGGCGTTCGGCCTTCAACGCTCCGATGATCTGTCCTGCCAGGTTCCGAAGCGGCACTGCCAAGAAGGTCGTGACGGGCTTGGCCGAGGACGGGTGGGGCAACTGGAGGGAGTCGTAGTGCCCGGAATGGTGGGGGTGGTCGCGCAGCTCTCCTGCTGTGCGCGCAAGAAATGCACGACCCGTGGAGATAACCCAGCCAGTCACGCCCAGCTTCTCTTGGTCGCGGGGCTCATCGGGAACCTTGCTGGGGTCCAGAACTCGGGCGAGGGCAACTCCGATGTAGCGCTGCTGATAGCCGCTGGCGGCGCGCATGTGCGCAACCCGCCGCTGCCCATTGCTCTGGCTGCTATCGTCCACGATGTAGATGGCGCAGGCGTCGGCAACCAGCACCTCGCTGTCGGGGCTCACTTTCGCTGTGATCTGTGAAAGCAGATCAGCCAGCTCTCCACCGTTGTACAATCTCCTGATCAACTCGGACTGCAGTTCTGCAGATATGCGCAGCAACTCCCGGTGCGAGTTCCTGGACTGTGATGGCGTGGTGACCAGATCGCCCAGGGCTTGAGGGATCCTGTTGCGAGAACGGGAAGCGCTTTGCTTGTTCATCGGACACAACCCTCTTCAGAACCGGAACCGACTGGAGAGCAGGGTGCGCATTGCACGAATCAGATGTCCGTCCGGCGCCGGGCCGAATATAATCTGATGCGTCGTGTGGGTCAAGATGCGGAAGAGGGGAAGAGGGGACTGTCGACGCTCGCAGCTTGTGTGAGGAGGGAGGCCAAACTCGCGCTCGACCATTATGTTTGCGAGCATAATGTTCAAGAACATAGTTCATCAATCCATCGGCGGGTCGCAATTGCCAGCCCGAGGTTGGCGCACGAGGAAAACCTCGTGGCTCTCACGGGCTCGGGTGAGCGCGATCTCGGGCAGGGCATTTTGCGATCGGGGTGGCACCAGGCGGCGCGATCCGACAAACTACCGGGTGTTCTGTGAAGGGAGGAGCCATGGTCACCAAAGGATATGCAGCCCTGTCGGCTGAATCGCACCTTGCCCCGTTTCAATTCGAACGCCGCGCGCCGGGACGGCGGGACGTTCAAATCGCAATCGAGTTCTGCGGTATCTGCCATTCGGATATTCACTTCGCCCGCAACGAATGGGGGACGACGACCTTCCCGTGCGTCCCCGGCCATGAGATCGTCGGACACGCGGTGAAGGTGGGCGACGACGTCAAGAAGGTGAAGGTCGGCCAGCGCGTGGCGGTTGGCTGTTTCGTCGATTCGTGCGGGACCTGCGCGAGTTGCAAGGACGGGCACGAGAACTACTGCGAGACCGGATTCACGATGACCTATGGAAGCCCGAGCCCGGACGGGAAGACGCAGACGTTCGGTGGCTATTCCAACCAGATCGTCGTCGATGAGCACTTCGTCTTGAATCTCCCGGCGAATCTCGACCCCGCGGGCGCTGCCCCGTTGCTTTGCGCCGGCATCACGACGTACTCGCCGCTTCGGCACGTCGGCGTCACGAAAGGCTCGCGCGTCGCCGTGATGGGGCTCGGTGGGCTGGGCCACATGGCGGTCAAGCTCGGCGCCTCCTTCGGCG
>Ga0182017_10001622_pt1 | contig 17315 bp, 11 predicted proteins | sample 712E3DmetaG_FD_120492 | JGI IMG/M metagenome (GOLD analysis project Ga0182017, IMG submission 120492) | Permafrost microbial communities from Stordalen Mire, Sweden - 712E3D metaG | ecosystem: Environmental > Terrestrial > Soil > Wetlands > Permafrost | place: Sweden: Stordalen | collected... | reverse complement strand
CTGTACCGCATCGAACCCGGCGATACTGGCTCGAAGATCGCTGGGAAGCAGCAGCTCGCGCTTGCCGAGTTGGCAACGATGAATCCGGACGTGACTTGGACGCGGCTTAGGGTTGGTCAGGTCATCCGGATCCGGCCAAAGCCTTCGCAACCCCCGGAAGGCGCGGACCGCGACCGGGCGGCGATCGAAAAGGCCGTGCTGGAGACGAATGCCCGCATGACCGAGGCGGCCAACCGTCTGGATGCCGACGCCTTTTTTGCGTACATCATCGACACGGACAAGGGTCCGATCATTCAGAACGGTGTGCTGTTCAAGAGCCGGCAGGAGGCCCTGGAGACGGTGAAGCGCGGGTTCCAGGGCATCGCCACGATCGAGCGCCAGTTTGAAAATCCGCAGGTGACGGTACTTTCGCCGGACGCTGCGCTGATGACCGCCGAAGGCAGCACGACCGCCACCCTCACCGACGGCCGCATCATCCATCGCCGGTTTGCCGTGTCCCTTGTGTTTGTGCGAAGGGAAGGGCAATGGAAGCTGCTGCACGGCCACTACTCCATGCCGGCCAACCCAGGCTAATACCGATCCATGCAGCCCCAACCGCAAAACTTGTTTTGCACCGGAAGGGAAGAAACCTGTAGCCGGGATCGCCGACCCCGGCCCGGCCTCAACGAGGCCGGCTACAACGCAGTGGCGGTTTCTTAGGAGGTGTAGGAGCGAGTTTACTCGCGACGTGTCCTCCGAAGGCTTGGCAAAGCAGGAGGCAGAGGAAAGGTCGCCTGCAAGCAGGCTCCTACATCCCGACACGAAGACGATGGTGGTTTTTCTGCATGGGTCCGGTTGATCGGAGATTCATCTCATGATAGCGAACAGCAGCACCAACCAGAACATCCCGCCCGCCGGCCCTGCGCTCGCCCGCGCGTTGGGCGACACCAAGGCACTCTGGGATGAACTGATCAGGCACATCGAGACGACGTATCCGCCCGTGACGCATCGCTGGAGCGCCTCCAAAACCAGCGCATTCGGATTGCTCCGTTTGAGCCGGAAGGAGCGGACCATATTGTACCTGTTGCCCCGCGAAGGACATTTTCTCACTGCGTTCGTGTTCGGCGAGAAGGCGACGGCTGTCGTGCGGGCGAGCGACATGCCCGCGGCCATGGTAACGGCCCTGAACGACGCCCGGCCCTATGCCGAAGGTCGGGGCGTCCGGCTGGAGACCCGGACGCGGCAGGACGTGGCGACGATGAAGAAGCTCGCGGCGATCAAGATGGCGAACTGAGCGGGTCGGCCGGGCTCTGGGACGGATCCTTCATTCTCCCAGCCAGACGTCTTTGTACGGATGGTGGTCGAGCAGGTTTGGGTACCAGCCGTGCACCGAGGGCTGGATCAGGAACACATGGGTGTTGAAATAAAGGGGGATGATCGGGGCGGCGGCGAGCAGCCGTGATTCGGCCTGCTGCAGCAGCCGAACGCGTTCCGCCGGGTCCGCTGTGCGGGAGGCCGCGAACAGCAGGGAGTCGTATTCGGTACTCGACCAACCGGTGTGGTTGTTGCCGCTGTCGCCGCGCCACACTTCAAGAAACGTGCTGGCGTCCAAGTAGTCGCCCACCCAATCGGACAGCAGCACCTGGAACTGGCCCGCGCGGCGTTCGGCGAGGACGGTTTTGAGCTCCCGGTTGACGAGCCGCGCCTCCACCCCCAGTTCGCGGCGCCACATTTCCTGCACCGCTTCCGCGACGAGACGATGGTTCTCGGAATTGTTGTAGAGGAGTTCGAGCGGCGGCAGGCCGCGCCCGCCTGGGTAGCCGGCGGCGGCGAGCCGCGCACGGGCCGCGGCGAAATCCGTCCGCAGGCCTGGCGGCGGCGCGTAACCCGCGAGCCCCGGAGGCGTGAAGGACGTGGCCGCCTCCTGCCCGCCGCGCAAAACCTGGCGGGCCAGGGCGGCGCGGTCCACCGCCAGCGCGAGGGCGCCGCGCACGCCGACATTGTCCAGGGGCGGACGACTCACGTTGAGGCGGAAGAAATACGTATTGATGTAGGGATCGGTCCGCAGGAAACGCGGTGCGTCGCGGCGATAGGCCTCCACCTTCGCCGCCGGCAGCGTGTACGTCACGTGCAGTTGCCCGGCTCGGAACGCCCGCTCCTCGGCGTCGAGGCTGTCGATGGGCCGGAACTCGACTGCGCGCAGGCGGACCCGCGCCGCGTCCCAGTAGGTGGGAGACCGCACGACGACGATGACCTGGTTGGGGCGCCAGGTACGAAGGACGAACGGGCCGTTGCCGACAAAGCGGCCGGGGCGCGTCCACGCGTTGCCCCGCTGGTCGACCGGGCCGTGGCGGGCGATCGTCGTCAGGGGCACGGGCAGCCCGGGCATTTGCGCCAGCAGTGAGAGGAGATACGGCGCGGGGTGCGCCAGGGTGAGGCGCAGCGTGCGCTCGTCGAGCGCCGCGACGCCCACCTGTCCGAAGTCGGTCAGCCGACCTTTGTTGAACGTCTCGGCGTTGAGTACGACGTAGAACAACCCGGCGTTGTCGGCGGCCAGCGAGGGAGTCAGGAGGCGGCGGAACGAGGCGACAAAATCCGGCGCGGTCACGGGATCCCCGTTCGACCATTGCGCGTTGGCGCGCAGATGGAACGTGTAGACGAGGCCGTCGGGCGAGACATCCCAGGATTCCGCCACGCCGGGCACCGGATGGAGGTCGCGCGGGTCCTCCGTCACCAAACCCTCGAAGAGCGCGGACAGTACGCAATGCTCGGCGATGCCGGTGACGAGCTGGGGATCGAGGTCGCTGACTTCGGACCCGATGCCGCGGGACAGAATCTGCTCGCGGTCGCCGCGCAGCACGGGGGTTTCGCGGCGCGCGCAGCCGTCCGTCAGGAGACAGAGCCCGGAAGCCAGAAACCAGAAGACCGGAAGACGACGCATGACGTGGCGGGCGGACCCGCGGCTACACCTTTTCGATCAGCGCCACCGCGTGGGCGGCGATGGCGACGCCGCGCCCGAGCTCGCCGACCCCCTCATTAGTCGTGGCTTTGAGGCCAATGGCGTCGATCGGCAGTCCGGCGGAGCGCGCCAGCACGCCTTTCATCGCGTCAATCTGCGGGAAGATCCGCGGTTTTTCCGCGACGATCGTGACGTCGATGTTAACCGGCGCCCAGCCGCGCTGCCGCAGTTCGGCGATGACGCGCCGCAGAAAGAGCTGCGAATCGGCATCCTTGCAGGCCGGGTCGGTGTTGGGGAAGAAATGACCGATATCGGGCAGACCGGCCGCGCCGAGGAGCGCGTCGCAGATCGCGTGGGTCGCGCAGTCGGCGTCAGAGTGACCTTCGAGGCCGAAATCCGTATCGAACCGGACGCCGCCCAGCACGAGCGGGCGGCCCGCGACGAGGCGGTGGATATCGTAACCGTGACCTAGACGGAGGGGCATGGGATTCAGGCTTCAGGGCTAAGGAGGTTGGCGCGGGTCAGCAAGAACTCCACCAGCGCGAGATCCGCGGGCCCGGTGAGTTTGGGGTTCGGGTGGGGATTTTCCAACAGCGTTACAGGATGGCCGAGCTCTTCGACGGCCTGGACATCATCGGTGATGCGGCGGCCGCGATGTTGCACCCGGTCGTAGGCGCGGATGATGAGGTCGCAGGCAAAGGCCTGCGGTGTTTCCATGGCCCAGAGGCGCGCCCGTTCGAGGGTGGCTGTGCGCACGCGCAGCGGCGCGCCGGCGGATCGGGCTGCCGGCAGCTGCTTGATGGTGTCAGTCACCCGGTGGGCCAGGGCGACTGCGCCATGCCGGCGGACGGCCTTGAGGAGAGCCGTGAGCTGCTCCGGGCGAATGAGCGGCCGCGCGCAGTCGTGGATGAAAACGAAGCTGATGTCCGCGGGCAGGTCCGCGAGGGCGCGCGCAACGGAATCCTGCCGCTCGCGCCCGCCCTGCACGAAGAGCGCGGGGGTGGGGGCGTAGCAGGAGAGCTCCAGCGACTGACGGGTATCGCGGCAGACCACAATGTAGAAATCGGCCACGCCGCTCGCGGCGAAGGCGGCTGCCGAATGGGCGAAAACCGGCCGGCCGCCGAGCGGCGCGAGAATCTTGTCGGGCACGGCCCCCTGCATGCGGCGACCCTGCCCGGCGGCGAGGAGGATGGCGGCGGTGCGGCTCATGGGAAAAGGAGAGTGAAGGTGAGGGGGAAAGTGGAAATCAAGGAAACGGATCTACCGATTAACCGAGGCCAGTTCGTCCAGGATGGCCTCGGCGGCGGCGACCGGGTCCGGGGCCTTGAAGATGGGGCGGCCGACGACGATGTAGTCCGCGCCGGCCCGAGCGGCTCCGGCCGGGGTCATTACCCGCGTCTGGTCGTCGCGCCCGCCGGCGCCGGCAGGCCGGATGCCAGGCGTGACCAGCTTCACGGCCGGCGGCAGTTGGGCGCGCAGCGAAGGAAGTTCGAGGGGAGAGCAGACGAGTCCGCCCACCCCGGCCTCCACGGCGAGCCGGGCCAGGCGGCCGACCTGCGCCTCCGGCGTCGCGGCCACGCCGAGATCGCACAGGTCGCTCTCCCCGAGCGAGGTCAGGACCGTCACCCCGAGGAGCAACAGGTCGGGCGCGGATTGCCGCTGCGCGTTCACCGCGTGCCGCATCATCTCGGCGCCGCCACCGATATGCAGGGTGAGCATCTTGATCGGCAGGCGCGCCGCCGACTCAACCGCCCGGGCCACGGTGTTGGGAATGTCGTGCAGCTTGAGATCGAGAAACACGTCAAACCCGAGGTCCGCCACCGCGCGCACGCAATCCGGGCCGCAGCGGGTGAACATCTCCAACCCGACCTTGGCCCAGCGCACCCGGCCGGCGAGGCGTCGCAGAACCGGCGCGACATCGCGCGGCGAGGGGGCGTCGAGGACGAGGATGAGTTCGCAAGCCATCGGGTGACCACTAATGGGCACTTATCCGCTCCAATGAAACTCAAAAACCGATGGCCGGCGACGGGAAGCGCATTTGCCGATTGGCGGTGGATCGAAGTGGCACGGGTCTCCCGACCCGTGACTGGAGACCATGGGTCAGGAGACCCATGTCACGGAACTGGGGACCGTGCCAGGTGCCCATGCCCCCTCGGATTACCGACAACTCGGAGACGCGCCCGGCGACGGGGCATCGCCGCTCCAAGATACGCCTGGCGGTGATGGAGACGCGACGCCCTCGTCGCGTTCCACTGGAAACCAGGGCGGAGGGTGGAGGTCGGCTGCACCGCGATTGTTGTTTATTCGCGGGCATTAGCCGTTAAGTCCTTGGCCGTGTCGAATCCTCCGCGCTCAGTCACGGTCTCCTCCCCGGCGAAGATCAACCTATTCCTCGCCGTCACCGGGCGGCGCGACGACGGCTATCACGATCTCGTGTCCCTGGTCGCCCCGCTGACCTTCGGGGATGAGCTGACGGCGGAGGTGGAAAACCGTGTGGCGCGGGCGGAGGAACAATTCCGCCTGGAATGCGACGTTCCGGAAGTGCCGGTGGACGGGCGCAACCTGGTGTTGCAGGCGGCCGCGGCCTTGCGGGAAGTGACGGGCTGGACCGAGCCCGTCATGTTCCGGCTCACCAAACGGATTCCCCTGGGCGCGGGGCTCGGTGGGGGTAGCAGCAACGCAGTGGCGGCGTTGCGCGCCCTGAATCAACTGAGCGGCGCCGGGCTCGGCCTCGGGCAGCTGACCGGGCTGGCCGCGCGCGTCGGCTCCGATTGCGCGCTGTTCCTGCACGACCAGCCGGTCATCATCCGCGGGCGGGGAGAGCGAGTGGAGGAGCTGCCGGGGTCGGCGGTGCGGCGTTTGCGGGGGCGGCGGGTGTTGTTGTTCAAACCGGCCGGCTTTGGCGTCAGCACGGCGTGGGCCTATGCGCAGATGGCCGCCGGTGCGCCCGCGACGTATCTCGCCGCTGCGGATGCGGAGCGGCGGCTGGCGGATTGGATCGCAGGCGAGGCCGATGCCACCGATCTACTCTTCAACAACATCGACCGGGTGGTCTTTCGGAAGTACCTCGCATTGCCCGTCATGTGGGAACGCCTGCGCACCCGCTATGGCCTGGCGGCGTGCCTGAGCGGCAGCGGCAGCGCTGGTTTCGCCCTCCTGCCGCCAGACGCGCCGGTGGAGGCCATTGCGGCGGACATCCGCGAGGCTTGGGGATCGGGCGCGTTGGTGCAGGTCGCGCAGATCGCCTGAGGCTGGCGTCACCGGGCGGCGCGCTCGATCATAGAAGGTGACGTCTCCCCGGTCGCCGGGCCGCGATCGATTGGCGTCCGTAAATCCATGTTGACCCACCGCAGCCCAGATCAAATAAAGAGGCACCCCGATTTCCGCTGGCGTGTATCTCCGGGCCGACCCTGCGCGGAGTAATGCGTTGGCGCAACCAACATGGATCCGAGCGAAAAGTCCGAGTTCGTGGTGCAGGGCATCTCCGCCTCTGACGGAGTCGCCTACGGGGAGGTTTTTCTGTACCTGCAGAAGGCGCTCGAGCTGCCGGTTTACCAGGTGGATCCGGCCAAGCGGGGCGACGAGATCGGCCGTTTCGACCAAGCCCTGGTGGTTACCCGCCAGCAGATCACCAAGATCAAGAACGAGGTGGAGCAGAACCTCGGGCCGGACGAAGCGCGCATTTTCGATGCGCATCTGATGGTGCTGGAGGATCAGGCGCTCATTGGCGAAACGATCCGTGAGTTCGAGGCCAGTGGCATCAACATCGAGACCTGCTTCAACCGGGTCTCGCAGCGTTACATCAAGGCGTTCGACGAGATCAACGACGAGTACCTGCGGGAGCGAGCGGGTGACATCCGCGACGTGACGGAGCGGGTGCTGCGCAATCTCGTGGGGCAGGTGGCGCGTCACTTGGATGACATGGCGGCGAAGCGCGTCGTCGTCGCCAACGATATCACCCCGTCCGACGCCGCCGGCATCAACCGCAGCGCGGCGATCGCGATCGTCACCGACTCAGGCAGCAAGACGAGTCATGCGGTGATCGTCGCGCGCTCGCTCAAGGTCCCGGCCGTAGTCGGCGTGCGCGACCTCACCACCCGGGTGAACAACGGCGACCACGTGATCGTCGACGGCTATGAAGGCGTGGTCATCGTCAATCCCTCCGAGCAGACCCTGTTCCGATACGGACGCATCCAAACGCAGAAGAGAACCTTCGAGTCGCGCCTCTTCGCCGCCCGCGGGTTGCCGGCCGAGACGCTGGACGGCGTGCACGTTCCCCTCCTGGCGAACATCGAGCGGTCGGACGAAACGCAATTGGCGCGGGAGAATCAGGCGGAGGGCGTGGGGTTGTACCGGACGGAGTATCTCTACCTCAATTCGCCCCATCTGCCCCGGGAGGACGAGCAATTCGCCGCCTACAAATCCGCGGTCGAGGCGATGGCGCCGCACCCGGTGGTCATCCGCACCCTCGACCTCGGCGGCGACAAGCCGCTGGAGAGCCTTTCCGGGCTTTACGGTCAGGAGACCAACCCCTTCCTGGGCGTGCGGGCGATCCGCCTCTGCCTGGCGCATCCAACGATGTTCAAGGAACAGCTGCGGGCCATCCTGCGCGCCAGCGCGTTCGGTCGGGTGCGCATCATGTACCCGATGATCAGCGGCGCTGAGGAACTGGCGCGGGCCAACGCGGTGTTGGAGGAAGCGAAGGCGGAGTTGCGGCAACGGGGCGTGGCGTTCCAAGAGGAGATCGAGGTCGGCAGCATGATCGAAATCCCGAGCGCGGCGGCCACGGCCGACATCCTCGCGCGGCACTGCCGTTTCTTCAGCATCGGCACCAACGATCTCATCCAGTATCTGCTGGCGATCGACCGGGTCAACGACCGCATCGCCCACCTTTACGAACCGACCCACCCCGCGGTGCTGCGCACGATCAAGTTGGTGATCGACGACGCCCACCGGTACGGCCTGACGGTGGCGGTCTGCGGCGAGATGGCCGGCGACCCGGTGTACGCGGCCCTGCTGCTGGGGCTCGGCGCGGACGAGCTAAGCATGGCGCCGGCGTTGCTGCCGGCAGTGAAATACTTCGTGCGGGCCATGAAGATGAGCGACGCCCGGCAGTTGGCGACCGAGGCGATGGCCATGACGGAGCCGAAGGAGATTTTCGCCAAGGCCGAGGAGTTCTACAAGGCAAGGGTGAAGGCGGACTGAGCGGCGCGGTGGCGCGCCCGCTGAGGCCGAATCCATGCCTTGGTAGGAGCGAGGGTGCTCGCGACCTCTCCTCCAACGACCCCGCGAAGGAGGAGGCAGAGGAGAGATCGCCTGCCAGCAGGCTCCTGCATTGGTTCCCGTCTGGTTTTGGGAAAACCGTGCGTGAGCCTATTCCAGACCCGTGGTCGCGGCCAAGAAGGCGGCGCACAAGCGCAGCCTTCGCGACCAAGGACCTAGCCCGCAAATTTCACACTCGCGCATGGCCAATTCACACACCCCGTCGCTTCGTGCCACCCCTCTCGGGAGAGGGGACTCGGAGCGCCGCAGGCGAAATCCCCTCTGGAGAGGGGTGCCCGACAGGGCGGGGTGTGTCGGTGCGGATCTGGAAGTGTGAAAACCCCCGGCTAGAACTCCTACAGCTTGCCGCCGTAGATGGCGCTCTGGCCCAGCTCTTCTTCGATGCGCAGGAGCTGATTGTATTTGCACACGCGGTCGGTGCGGCAGAGCGAGCCGGTCTTGATCTGGCCGGCGTTGGTGGCCACGGCGATATCGGCGATGGTGGCATCCTCGGTCTCGCCCGAGCGGTGCGAAATGACGGCGGTGTAACCGGCCTCCTTCGCCATCTCGACGGCGTCGAGCGTCTCGGTGAGCGAGCCGATTTGGTTGACCTTGACCAGAATCGAATTGGCCACGCCTTCCTTGATCCCGCGGGAGAGGATGGCCGTGTTGGTCACGAAGATGTCGTCGCCGACGAGCTGCACCTTGTCCCCGAGGGCGTCGGTGAGTTTCTTCCACGTTTCCCAATCGTCCTCCGCGCAACCGTCCTCGATCGAGACGATCGGGTACTTCGCGACGAGCTGCTGGTAGAACTCGACCATCTCGCCGCCCGAGAGCTTGCGGCCGTCGGACTTTTTGAAGACGTACCTTTTGCTCGCGGCGTCGTAGAACTCGGAGGCGGCGGCATCGAGCGCGAGCTTGACGTCCTTGCCGAGCTTGTAGCCGGCGTTTTTCACGGCGAGGGCGATGACATCGAGCGCGGCCTCGGTCGATTCGAGTTTGGGGGCGAACCCGCCCTCGTCACCCACGGCGGTGGAGAGGCCCTTTTCCTTGAGCACCTTTTTGAGGGAGTGGAACACCTCGGCGCCCATGCGCAGGCCTTCGCGGAAGGAACTGGCGCCGACCGGCATGATCATGAATTCCTGGAAGTCGATCGGGGCGTCGGAATGCGCGCCGCCGTTCATGATGTTCATCATCGGGACGGGCAACACCTTGGCATTGGGCCCGCCGAGGTACTTGTAGAGTGGCTGGCCGAGGGCGCTGGCGGCCGCGTGGGCGGTGGCGAGCGACACCCCGAGGATGGCGTTGGCCCCGAGCTTCGATTTCGTGGGAGTGCCATCGAGCTTGATCATGGCGCGGTCGATGCCGACTTGATCGGTGGCATCCATGCCGGTTAGGGCGAGGGCGATCGTGGTCTTGACGTTGGCCACGGCGTTGAGCACGCCCTTGCCGAGGTAGCGCTTCTTGTCCCCGTCGCGCAGTTCGAGGGCTTCGTGTTCGCCGGTCGAGGCGCCGGACGGCACGGCGGCGCGGCCGAGGTGGCCGGAGGCAAGGCGGACATCGACTTCGATCGTGGGGTTGCCACGGGAGTCGAGGATTTCGCGGGCGGTGAGGGCGGTGATGATGGTGTTCATGGGAAAAAGTGAAACGGGCAACGGAATAGGCGGTCGGCGCGGCGAAAGGAAGGCAAAATCCAACCGGCAGGCCAAGGCGCAGGCGGGCTAATGGACGGCATGCGAGGGGCTTGGGCCCGCCGGCCCGGCGGGGCGACGCGCACGCCCTCCGCCAGGGGCTCACCCCCAGGGCGTGCGGGTGTCGGCCAGACGTTTGATCAGGCGTTTGAGCACGCCCGGCGATTTCGGGCGAAGTGCGGCGGGGATCTGGTCCAGGTGCCCGCTCCGCTCAGCGGTGTGCAGTGGCGTCACGCCGTTGTAGTTGCGCACCGCGAGCAATTCCGCCGTGAGCAGCCCGGCCGGGATCTGGTGGAGGTGGCCGGCAAACGCCGCGGCATGCACGGCCGTCTCTCCGTGGTCGTTGCGGGTCAGCAAAAGGTCGACGGTGAGCTGGGCCGGCGGGATCCGGTCGAGCTGGCCCGTCTCGGCGGCGGCATGGATGGCAGTATAGCCCGACTGGCTCGCAATGCTCAGATTGTCGTGCACCAGGAATTCGGGCGGGATCTGGTCCAGGTGACCGGCGATGGCGGCCGCATGCAGGACCGTGTCGCCGGCGGTGGTCTGCTGCAGGAGGCTTTCCCGCGTGAGGGCCGCGCGGGGAACCTGATCGAGGTGGCCGTTGAGGGCCGCGACATGGAGGACGGTCTCGCCGCTAATGTTGCGCTCACCCAGCAGGGCGGGCTGGAGGAATTCGGCGGGTACCTGGTCAAGCGTCCCGTTTTCGACCGCCTCGTGGAGGAGGGTGTTGCCCAACTCGGTTTTGAGCATCATCACTTCCTGCGTTACCATGCCGGGAGGGAACTGGCCCAGGTGGCCGTGCGCCGCAGCGACATGGAACACCGTGTAGCCGCTGTTGCTGCATACGAGCAGGCGGTCGCGGGTGACCAGCGCGGCCGGCACCTGGTCCAGATGTCCGCCTTCAGCGGCGTGATGCAGGGGCGTGTAGCCCGATTCGTTCTTGCGCAGCATATGCTCCGCCGTCAGCACGGCACCCGGCAGCTCGCGCATCCGGCCATACCGCGCCGCGGTGTGCAGGGGCGTGTTGCCCGCCGCATTGGGGGTCATCAGGTTTTCCGCCGTCAGCAAACTGGCCGGAACCTGAAACAGCGTTCCCTCACGGATGGCGGCGTGCAGGTCGGTCTTTTCCATGCGTCGGAGTGCGATGATGATGGAACGCTCGGCTCCCCGGTCAAGCAACCCAAAACGGCGCCCGGGGCCCGGCGCGCCCGCTGCTCCGACGACCCGTTGATTGGATTTGCCATGAAAGATCCGACCGGCACGATGGCTGCCATGATCGACGCCTCCGATCCCGCCTCTGGTGATGCTCTATATCCGAGCAAGGAGGCCGTGCTGATCATTGATGATGAGAAACCGCTCCTGGCGGTGTTTGCGGCCGCCCTCAGCCCGCATTTCGAAGTCGTGACGGCCACCTCAGTGCAGGAAGCGGACAGCATTCTGCGCAAACGGAGATTCAAGGTGGTGGTCTCCGACCACTTGATGCCAGGCGGCAACGGCATGAGCTTCCTCGTGCGGGCGCGCGAGGAGTATCCGGAGATGCAGCGGGTGCTCGTCACGGCGTACATGAAGCCGGAGATGTTGCTGCGCAGCGTCAACGAGGCCGCGTTGTTCCGGTACCTGCTGAAACCGGTCTCGATTGCGGAGTTGATCAAGGTGGTGCGGGAGGCGATCAAGCTGCACGATCAGACAGTGCCGCGGGCGTCCGGTTGAGGGATGACGATGACCGGGGATCCCGCCTCCTCTCTGCCAGCCGAGCGCACGCTGGTCCTGGTTGTCGACGACGAGCCGGCGCTGCTGGAGACGATGCGGTTGTGGCTGGAGGAGGAGTTTGAGGTGGCGGTGGCAGGATCGGCGGCGGCGGCGGAGAAATTGATGGCGGCGCGCCGGTTTGCGGTGGTGGTTTGCGATCACATGCTGCCGGGGGAGGCCGGGCTGGATTTTCTGGTGCGCATGCGCGAGCGGTATCCGGAAACCCGGCGCATCCTGCTCACCGGCTACATCAATCCGGAACTCTTTTCGCGCAGCTACGTCGTGGGTGAACTGTCGGCCTGCCTGCTCAAGCCGGTCAATCACGCCGAGCTGGCGGTGGCGGTGCGGGCGGCCGCGCAGCGGTAGACGGACCATGCGGCCATGCCGGATCCCCGGTCCATACCCGCCACGAGGAATGAGCGCGGTCAGCGGGCCAACTTCGCCTGCAGATAAGGCCGGGTGGGGCTGCGGCGGACCTGCCCCAAGCCGGCGAGCGGGCCTTGGTAAATGATCTCCCCGCCGTCGGGGCCGCCGCCCGGCCCGAGTTCCACGAGGTAGTCAGCCTCGGCCAGCAGGTCGAGGTGGTGCTCGATCACAACGACGGTGTGTCGTTGGTCGACCAGCCCGTGCAGCAGGCGGATCAGCTTCTCGCAGTCGCTGAGATGGAGGCCGATGGTCGGTTCCTCGAGCAGGTAGAGGTTGCGCGGCTGTTCGCCGCGCGTGCGTTCGGCGAACGTGGGCAGGCCGCGGGCGAGCTCGGTCACAAGCTTGAGCCGCTGCGCTTCTCCGCCGGACAGGGTGGGGCTGCTCTGCCCGAGGGTGAGGTAGCCCAGACCGCAGTCGCTCATCAAACGGCACACCTCGGCCAGGCGGGCGTGGAAGGCAAAGAACTGCGCCGCCTCCTCGAACGTGAGCTGCAGCACCTGCCCGATCGTGCGGCCCTTCCACGTGACGTCGGCGAGTTCGGGACCATAACGCAGCCCGCCACAATCCTCGCAGGGGAGATAGGCGTCGGGCATGAAGGCCATCTCGAGCTTGACCCGCCCGGCCCCCTGACAGGTTGGGCACCGCCCGCTGGCGGTGTTAAAAGAAAAGCGCGAGGCGGTGTAGCCCCGGATGTTCGCCTCCGGTAGCGACGCAAAAAACTGTCGGATCAGATCGAAGATTCCCAGGTAGGTGGCCGGGGTGGAGCGCGGCGTCTGGCCGATGGGGGCCTGGTCGACGTCGATGACTCCTTTGAACGCATGCCCCCCGTACAGCTCGGCAAACGGGAAGCGGCCGGACGCCGGAGAGGACGCGCCAGTGGACGTGTCAGGTTCGAAGCCGGTGAGGCGGGCCCAGGCGCGGCCGGTGAGCCGGGCCCGCCGGTGCCGGATGGCGCAGGCAACCGCGGGACGGAGCACGTCGCCGAACAGCGTCGATTTGCCCGCCCCCGAGGGCCCGCAGACCATGATCAGGCGCCCGAGTGGCAGCCGCAGGTCGACGCCGCGCAGGTTGCGGCACCAGACTCCGCGCAAGGTCAGCCATGGGGGAAAACTCTCGATTTTCGATCTTTGATCTTCGATTTGGCCGGATGTCTGTCTCTTCCTTGGATCTTGGACCTTGAGACTTGGCCCTTGGCCCTTGGCCCCTGGCATTTCTCGATAGGCGCCCCGCACCGGATGCGCCAGCCCGCGCGCCAGAAAGAGCCCGGTCAGCGAAGAGGGGTTCTTTTTCAACGCCGCCGGCGTGTCACAGGCGACCAGTTCTCCGCCGTGGACGCCGGCGCCGGGGCCGAGGTCGATGATGCGATCGGCGCGTTCCATGACGGCGTCGTCGTGTTCGACCACCAGCAGGGTGTTACCCTTGTCGCGGAGCGATTCGAGCGTGTCGATCAGCCGCTCGTTGTCGCGGGCGTGCAGTCCGATCGAAGGCTCATCGAGCACGTAGAGCACGCCGGAGAGGTTGGAGCCGAGTTGGGCGGCGAGGCGGATGCGCTGGGCTTCACCGCCGGAAAGCGTACTGGTGGGGCGGTCGAGTGAGAGATAACCGAGGCCGACCTCGCCGAGGAACTCCAGCCGCCCGGCGATCTGCGGAACGAGATCGCGGGTGATCGCGCGGCCGCGGGCGTCGAGTTCCAGCCGGCGCAGGCGGTCCAGAAGTTCCGCCGGCGTGGACCGCAGCAGTGCAGGGAGCGATAGCGGCGGGCCCTGGCGCAGGTGCAGTTTCACCGCGCGGGCGAGGCGGTTGAGGCGCTCGCCGTGGCAGGTTGGGCACAACACGCCGGCGGCCGGGCCGGAGTCCGATTCGGCTTTCCGCGCGAGATCCGCGATCTCCGGTGGCAACTCGCCTTCCTCCGGCGGTTCGCGCATCCAGCCGTAGATGCGCCCGTGGCCGCGACAGGTGGGGCACCAACCTTTGGGCGAATTGAAGGAAAAGTGCTTCGGATCGAGTTCCGGGAAGGACTCGCCGGTTTCGACGTCGGTGCGGAGGGTGGAAAACCAGGAGGGGATCGCGGCGTCGGGCAGCAGGAGAAAACAGGCGCCTTGGCCGAGGCGGAGCGCCTCGGCCAGGGCCGCACCGCGGGCTTTGGAATTTGCAGAAGAGAATTGCGGGCTCTTCAGGTCGGCCACGACCACCTCGATGTCGTGTTCCTTGTAGCGGTCGAGTTTCTGGAAGTTTTCGACGCGAGCGAGGTGCCCGTCGACGCGCATCAGCTCGAAACCCTGCCGGGCGATCCAGGTGGCGATCGGTTGATGGTGGCCCTTGCGGCCGCGGATGAGCGGTGCGCAAAGATACCAGTGCCGCGCGCGGCGCACGGCGGGCGTGGCGAGAACGCGCTCGAGCAACCGGCGAAGCTGGGCCGGCGAGCGCGGTGTCACGGCCCGGTCGGAGTCCGGATGGTGTTGCACGCCAAGCCGCGCGTAAAGCAGGCGGAGGTACTGCGCCACCTCGGTGATGGTGGCGACGGTCGATTTGTGGGTGCCGCGGGTGACCCGCTGCTCGATCGCGACCGTCGGGGGAATGCCGGTCAGCCGGTCGACCGCCGGGCGTGGGAGCTGCTCCACAAATTGCCGGGCGTAAGGCGACATCGACTCCATGAAGCGGCGCTGGCCCTCGGCAAAGACGATGTCGAACGCCAGGGTGGATTTGCCGGAACCGGACACGCCGGTCACGACCGAAAACGTGTGGTGCGGAATGGCGACGGACAGGTTCTTCAGGTTGTTCTCGCGGGCGCCGACGACAACCAGTTCAGAGTTCAGGGTTTTGGGTTCTGGGTCGTAGATCGCCGGAGCCTCGGCCGCCCTCAACTCCGAACCCTGAACCTTGAACTCCGAACCCGAGGCGCCCGCGGCGAGGGCGGCGCGCAGAAACGGCGCCGTGGCCGTGTCGCTGCGGGCGATGTCCTCGGGGGTGCCGGTGGCCACGATCCGGCCCCCTTGGGCGCCGGCGTCCGGACCGACCTCGAGGATCCAGTCGGCCGATCGCAGAACGTCGAGGTTGTGCTCGATGACGATCACGCTGTGCCCGCGGTCGACCAGCCGGTGCAGCACCGCGAGCAACCGCTGCACATCGTGCTTGTGCAGGCCCGTGGTGGGCTCGTCGAGCAGCAGCAGGGCGCCGGGGGCGAAATTGGGTTCAGGGTTCAGGGTTTTGGGTTCAGGGTCTCGGTTTGTTGGTTTTGAACCGGAGAGGCCGGTGGCGGGGTCGGGGTTTGGGGTTTTGGGTTTTGAGTTTTGGGTTTTGAGGATTGAATCGAGACGGCCGACCTCGGGATCGGTGGCGCGAGATGCGCAGTCCTGGGCGCCCACTGCAGATTCTTCAGAGTCGGATCTCGAATCTTGCTTCTTGGGTTCGCCGTCGCCGCCTTCGGCGGCGGCCAGGCCACCGAGGTACCGGACCAGCTTGAGGCGCTGCGCCTCGCCCCCGCTCAGGGTGTTGAGCGGTTGGCCGAGCGTGAGATAGCCGAGGCCGACCTCGGCGAGCGCCGCGAGCCGCCGCTGAATCTCCGGATGGTCGGCGAACAGCGGGAGCGCGTCATCGATGGTGGTTTCAAGCAGGTCCGCCACGGACCGGCCGTGCCAGGTGATGGCCAGCACCTCCGGCCGGAAGCGGCGGCCCTCGCACACCGCGCACGGCACAAAAACGTCGGAGAGGAACTGCATCTCGATGCGTTCATAGCCGAGGCCCTGACAGTGGTCGCACCGGCCGTCCCCGCTGTTGAAGGAAAAGCTCGTGGCGCTGAAGCCGGCTTCCTGGGCGGCGGGCGTGGCGGCGTAGATTTCGCGAATGAACTCCCAGGCCTCGCTGTAGAGGGCCGGGTTGGAGCGGGGCGTGCGGCTGACCGGGGATTGATCGACGAGGACCACCTCGGAGAATTCGAGATCGGTGCGGATCGAGCCGATGGCAGCAGCGTCCTCGGCCAGTTGATGCTGTCGCGCGAGAAGACCCTGGTAGATGACGTGGTCGAGGAGCGTCGACTTGCCGGAACCGGACACGCCGCTCAGGCACACCAGGCGCCGCAGGGGGACGCGGAAGCTCAGGCCGGCGAGATTATGCTTGGTGACATTGGCGAATTCCAGCCAGCCGGTGGCGGCGGGCCCACGGTCTCCATGGCCCAGTGGGGGATGGCCGGAGGTCACGGAACGCCGCGCGATGGGCGGTTCGACGCGGCGCCGGCCCGAGAGGTACGCCCCGGTGAGACTCTCCGGGGAGTGCAACAACGCGTCGACCGAACCCTGAAACACGATCTGCCCGCCGCGGGCGCCCGGCTCCGGACCGATTTCGATCACGTGATCGGCGGCGCGGATCATCGTCTCGTCGTGTTCGACCACAATCACCGTGTTGCCGGCGGCGGTGAGGGAACGGATGACGCCGATGAGGCGGTCGACGTCGCGCGGGTGCAGGCCGACGCTCGGCTCGTCGAGGACGAAGATCGTGTCGACCAGCGAAGTCCCGAGGCAGGCGGTGAGGTTCACGCGCTGGGCCTCGCCGCCGCTCAGCGTGCGCGAGGCTCGGTCCAGCGTGAGGTAGTCGAGCCCGACCTGGCGCAGGTAACGCAGGCGCGTGACCATCGAATCATAGGCCAGATCCGCGGAGTGCGCGCCGGCGGCCGGGCCGGGCGTTGCCGGACCCGCGTCCTGCAACAGCGCGAGCAAATCGGAGACGGCCCGCTGGTACAACTGGGGCAGCGTGTGGCCGCGCCAGCGCCAGCACAGCGCCTCGGGCTGGAGGCGGGCGCCGCCGCAGGCCGGGCAGGTGTTGTAGGCGCGGTAGCGCGAGAGAAACACCCGCACGTGCATCTTGTAGGTCTTCGTCTCGAAGTAACGGAAGAAGCCTTTCAGGCCGTACCAAGCCTGGGGCCAGGTGCTCCCGGGCTTGCCGTAGTCGGGATCGCCGTTGATCACAAAATCCCGCTGCTCGGCGGTCAGTGTGGCGAACGGCACGTCGGTCGGGATGCCGCGTTTCCGCGCGAAGACGTAGAGATCGCGCTTGGACTCGCCGTACACCTCGCCCTCCCACGGTTTGATCGCGCCCGCGTCGATCGAAAGCGACTGGTCGGGCAGGGCGAGCCGGTAATCGATGTCAATCACGCGTCCAAAGCCGCGGCACTGCGGGCAGGCGCCGACTGGGGAGTTGAAAGAGAAGAGTGCCGGAGTCGCCGGGCGGAAGGTGCGGCCGGTTTTGGGCGAATG
>Ga0182017_10001619_pt1 | contig 17339 bp, 15 predicted proteins | sample 712E3DmetaG_FD_120492 | JGI IMG/M metagenome (GOLD analysis project Ga0182017, IMG submission 120492) | Permafrost microbial communities from Stordalen Mire, Sweden - 712E3D metaG | ecosystem: Environmental > Terrestrial > Soil > Wetlands > Permafrost | place: Sweden: Stordalen | collected... | reverse complement strand
CGGTATTGATTTCACTGGCACTTTCACTGGCACTTGCCTCCTCTGGTTGCGCCATCCTGTTGAAAAACAACAGTTTAATGATGGCGGAAGGGGTGGGATTCGAACCCACGGTAGCCTTGCGACTACGCCTGATTTCGAGTCAGGTGCCTTCAACCACTCAGCCACCCTTCCATTTACACCAATTTTATTGCACTAAATGCGTTTTTTAGATTCGCCAAACTTGACATTTCTATACTGCTATTCTATACTATCTGCATGAAGACCAATTCATCAGATAAAACAGAATCACGCTGGCAAAAAACGCCAGTGGCCAATCTCGTCCGTCACATTCAATCAGGCAACTATTATGCGCGAATCCGGGTTCGCGGCAAGCTGATTTGGAAATCCCTCAAGACCGACCGAATCAGCGTCGCCAAGTTGCGCCTGGGTGATTTTCACAAGGAGGAACGCCAACGCGCCGCCGCTCACAAGGCGGTTGCGCGAGGAAAGATGACCTTTGGGGCCGCGCTGGAAACCTACCGCGAACGTCTTAAAGACGATTACTCCTTAAAAGAGCGAAGCAAGACCTTTCGGGGAGAACGTATTGCCGCGCTTCTGAAGTCGTGGCCTGATCTGGAACAAACCGATGTTGCTCAAGTTTCCAAAGCCGATTGCCTTGCGTGGGCCGTTCGCTTTGGAAAGACGGCCAGTCCATCGGCGTTTAATAATACGGTGGGTACTCTCAAACTGGTCTTGGACATTGCCGTTGAAGCCGGAGCGCGATATGACAATCCCGCCACTCACATTAAACGGAAAAAGATTCGCCAGAAACTTTTGCAGCTTCCGAGCCAGGAAAAGTTCCCCGAGCTGGTTATGGCCATCCGAAAAGCTGATGGTGCATGGGGTAAGAAATGCGCCGACCTCGTTGAGTTTCTGGCCTACAGCGGTTGCCGCAAAAGTGAAGCGGCTCGTGTCCACGGGCGGGATTGTGACTTTGACAAAGGTGAAATCACTGTCTTGGGCGATCCTGTAACCGGCACGAAGAATTGGGAAATCCGTCGTGTCCCGATGATTCCCGATATGCGCCGCTTGCTGGAACGGATTCAAGGTGAGCGCGGCGAAAAGGAATTCTTGGCCAACCCCCTCATGCGCGTTCACGAATGCCAGGGCGCTATCAACACGGCTTGTAAAGCGCTCGGTATCGCTCGTTTTACCCATCACGACTTGCGCCACCTGTTTGCCACCCGCTGCATTGAATCGAGCGTGGACATTCCCACAGTTTCCCGCTGGCTTGGGCACAAAGACGGAGGTGCGCTTGCCATGAAGACTTACGGCCACTTGCGCGACCAGCATTCCGCAAACATGGCACAGAAAGTTGTATTTACCGAGATAGCGACGAATGTTGTCCGGCTTCCGCTGGCGGCTCCTTCACAAAGTGATGAAGTCACCACAGCCGATGGCGCTGGAAAGAAGGCCATCGCCCAAGCAAAAGCGAATTACAACTATCCCTGGTGGGCGTCGAAAGACCCGCTGGAAGTGTTTTGGGGTCAGTTGAATGAAAAGGTTGAGATTATCCCGCTAGACAAGTTTCACGCTTGCGCCAAGGAGGCGATGAACCGGGAAGTTTTTCCAGATGAGCTTGCCGACCGGCAATCACTCAAAGAGGAATTCAGCGAGCGCATTTCAAAGGCAACGTTGGTTGAACTCAAAGGCAAGATTCAAGCAAAGCAGGCCGAAGGTAATCTGAAAGCAAGCTAACAAGAATTAACTAACGCTTGCGTAACCTTTTCTGCTTCGCGTTGACCGGCCGTCCTGCGGGCAGCCTGCCTTCGCGCCTGAACCGCTCGGCTTCCTTCCGTTCAACCACCAGGTCCCGGCCCAATTTTTTGGCCTTAAGCCGTTTTGCCAAAATATACTGGCGAACCCGCGCTTGAGAAATGCCAAGCATCCGCGCGACCTCGACTGTGGTCAGCGGATCAATACCGCAAGCCTAGCCTAAATCACCTTATTTGTGGAGAGAATTCGACGCGCTAATATAATATAACGCAAGCGTAATAATTATTGCAAATCCATTTGCCCTTGGTTAAAAACGTGATTTGGGACTCGGAACTGTGGCAAGCAAAACTAAAATTCTGGTGGTTGAAGACGAACCGGGCGTTTCCATGATGATGGCATATTTGCTGACCCAGGCCGGTTGCGAAGTGCAAACCGCATGGAACGCGGAACGAGGAATGAAGCTGGCTCAGACCAGGGGATTCGATTTGATCACGCTGGAGGTGAGTCTGCCGGGCATGAATGGTTTTGAAATTTATCGCCGTTTGAAGGAAAATCCATTTTTTCAAACTCCCATTGTTTTTGTTTCCAACCGACCACGCGAGCAGGACGTGCAACATGGGCTTGAGATTGGCGCGGTGGATTATATTGAGAAACCGTTTGACGCGCAGGATTTTACTTCACGCATTCTTTTACACGCCAAAGAAAGGGCAATGGCATGAAACGAAAGTCCGACAGAGGCCGTTGGATTTATTCTATACCCTTTCGCAGCCGGCAAAAAGTTCTCCCCAATCGCAACGCAGGGCAGAATTCAAACGCACCAACGTTGGCAGGGCCGGAAAATATTCTCCGGCCTCGATGCTTTGAAGATAGCGCGCGCTCACCCCGGCCTTTTCCGCCAATTCTTCCTGGGTCAATTTCCGCCGCTCTCGCAGACGGGCAACATTTTTGCCGAACCGTGTTCGATACAGATTGGCTTTGGGTTTGCGCACAGGCATTTTTGAATTTTCCCGGAAAGGCGAACTCCAAAACACGAGGCTTTACATCGTGACTGTTTTTCAAAAAGCTTTGGAAAATGTTAAAAGCAACCGATTTATTGCTTGCGCTTGAATTAACAATTGTTAAAATTACAGCGGGATAGTTTCTAAAACCAAATAGAACTTATGAAGGTAATCAAAAGGGCAAATCATCACTCCCACAATATCATCGTCAGAGTAACCGGCGCCCTCGTGATTGCGGGCGTTATGGCATGTGCTGGTAGCGGTTTTGCACAGGCGCTATCAATCCAGTCTGGGTCCACCATTGGCGCACAGGCAGATTCCATCGTAAGCATTGTCGCAGAAGCGCAAGGGCTGCAACTGGTGCCGCCGGATCAAGTGCCTCTGTGGGGGACATTCTGGCTGGTTTCACCCGACTTTGACGGCGGCATCACCGCTCCATTGCCGTGTCCGCCGCTCAATTTTCATGACGACCCAATTTGGGCCATTGCGGATAATCAGTTTTTGGTCGATGGTGTCGGCAGTGGTCAGACGACCTTGAACACGTCGCAAGTTGGGCGGTTGGCGGCCAGCAGCACGAGCGCAGCGGATCTGCAAGCTCAGGCTGACGCGCTGGTAAATCTGATTACGCAGATTCAGACCAGAGAGGCAAACAAGCAGATACGGACTATGGCGTTGGCAATGGGCATGGATGTTCCTTCCCCGGACGGAGATGGCTCTGGCGATGGTGGTGGTGCTTCGCCCATGTTCAACAGCAACTTTTCGGTAGATACAAACCAACTGTGGCTGCAAATCACGAATGTTTCCGGCGGAGTGGCGTATTTGAATCTCCATAACGGCACCAATCAGATTTATTGCATCTGGTCGACGCCGAGTTTAGCGACGCCTTTCTCCGGCTGGCAGGTGGCATCGGAAGTGTGGCCGGGAACCAATCAAACGGTGACGTCCTTCACGGTTCCGATGCTCGGCGATTCGTTATTCCTCCGCGCCCAAGATTGGACTGGCGTTTTAGGCGACGGCGGCATTCCTATGTGGTGGTACTGGCTCTACTTCAACCGAACTGATTTGCTGGCGACAAATCTGGATACCGTTGGCAACACGCTTCAGTATGATTACTTGAATGGGCTTGGCTCAAACAGCGTTTTGGCAATCCATGCCTGTTGGCGATTTGATAACACGAACAACTGGGTCGGGGACGCGGGACAATTGCCGCTTCTGGCCACGAATATCGTTGGTGTTCCCAGTTGGGACACTAACGCAGTATTGATTGAGTCCATCAATCCGGCGGTCCTGTGCTATCGAGATGTGGAACCAAACGGCCATGCCAATATTAATCTCTGCAACGGCACGGTTCGTTTCTGGTTCAAGCCGGACTGGAGCAGCGTGGACAACGGTGGAACCGGCCCTCAAACCATGGGCCGGTTGGTTGAGGTGGGAAACTACAGCCCTGACTTTACCAACGGCTGGTGGGCTCTTTATCTGAGTCCTGATGGAACGCAATTAACATTCGGTTCATCTACCAACGGCGCTGGCAACACCAATCTCGTTGGAGGGGGTTCGTGGAAATATAAAAGCTGGCACCAGATTGCCCTGACCTATTCACCCACAAATGCAGTGCTTTATTGTGATGGTTGGGAAATTGCGGAGAACACGGGGACAAATTACTACCCCAATTCAATGGAGCGGAGCAGCGGCTTTAGAATTGGCAGTGATGCCAACGGGGGTCATCAAGCCGGCGGTGTGTTTGAAGACCTGGAAACGTTCAATTATCAGCTTGGCGCGTCCGATATTGAAAATGACTTTTACGATGTTTTTGCTTCGATGCCTCAGGCACCTACCGTGACCATAACGAGTCCGGCATATAATAGCATAGGTCTTGTTGGAGCGAACCATTCTTTGAATATTGCGGTTGATGCTGAAGCGGCATCTGGCCACTCTGTTCAGGAGGTTGATTACAGATACTTCGACTACCAGACATGGCAATATGTTCCGCTTGGTGTTTCAACCCAGCCACCCTTTTCGCTGTTATGGGTGAATCCGGATTGGACGAATGCTTTGGCACAAAACGCTTATTCCATCTTCGCTGTTGCCATTGACGACCTGGGGACAGCGTCGGATTATCCTGGGCAGACTTACGTTACGGTCGAATTGGACTCGGACAACGATGGCATTCCAGACTGGTGGATGATAAACCATTTCGGACATCCGACTGCACAATCGGGTGACCATTCGTTGGCTGGGGATGACGCTGACGGCGACGGGGTGAGCAATTTTCAGGAATATATCAACGGCACTGACCCAAAAGATTATTACAACGGAAACACACCTCGTCTTCAAGTCGTCAGCGTTGACAACCCTGTTGGAAGCAACCAGCTTGGGTTTGCCGGTTCGTTCCTGCCAATTCCATTGACAGCACTGGTGACCGATTGGAGTTCCACCCTGTTCACAAATGCGCCAGTCACACTCACGGTCGCCCTTGGGAATGTTCAATTTGCTGCCGCAACGAATGGCATCCCAACAACCAATCTGACCGTGAGAACGGATTCCAACGGACTGGCTTCAGTTTGGATTTATTTCCCGACCAACGCCTATCTGACCAACAATAGCGTTCTCGTACAAGCAGGTTCCGCTCAAACCAATGTTTTTGTCGTATTGGATTCGGATAGCGACGGCACTCCGGATTGGTGGATGGTAAAATACTTTGGACACCCTACCGCACAATCGGGCGATCATTCGTTGGCCGGGGATGACGCTGACGGCGACGGGGTGAGCAATTTGCAGGAATATTTCAATGGCACTAATCCAACAGACTATTACAATGGAATCGCGCCCCGTCTTCGCATTGTCAGCCTGGACAATCCCGTTGGAACCAACCAAATCGGGCTTGCAGGTTCGTTTTTGCCAATTCCATTGACAGCGCTGGTAACCGCCGGAAATAACACTCCGCTTTTCAATGCACAGGTGTTACTCACAGTCACTTCTGGAAACATCCGATTTGCCGTTGCAACCAACAATATTCTTGCAACTAATTTGAATGTGAGAACAGATTCCAGTGGGCTGGCTTCAGTTTGGATTTATTTCCCGACTAATGCTTATCTGGCCAACAATAGCATTTTAGTACAAGCAGGTTCCGTTCAAACTAATGTTCTGGTCGCATTAGATTCTAATGGCGATGGGATGCCGGACTGGTGGATTTGGAAGTATTTCGGGTCGTTGAATTTATCAGCTACGAATCTGGACAGTCAGGGTTTCACCCTCCTGTTCGATTATCAAAACGGTATTGATCCCAATATGATCAGTTTTTCTTTGTTGTACACAAATCAGTATGCCACCGTTTCCGGCGCACCGGTGCAAGTAAACGTGACTGCTGGCGCGCCTTCCTATCTCGCAATTCTTGTGGATGACACGAACCAAGTAGATGCAACGTGGAACACATACACTTCTTCCAACCTCATCATAAATCTCGGTGTCACCCAAGGCTGGCATAACGTGTGGGTCGGCTTACGAGGCTTGCCACCAGATGCACAACAAACATGGCAGCGGGAGCATTTAAATCTGGCGTTGCCGCCAGTGCTGGTCATCACCAATCCAGCGGCAAATGTCGTTTCGCAACCAATCGTTCAAATCTATGGGTATTGCCAGGAATCCCTGGCCAGCATCAGTTACGATATAAGCAACGCCGTTGGCGTAGTCACAAATCAGCCGTCTGAAATTACCGACCAGTTTTATGACACAAATGCTTGCGGTTTCACCACGAATTATTTTGAATGCCTCGACGTGCCTCTGACCAATGGTTTGAACATCATCACCCTACATGCGACTGATTTGGCGGGCAATACCACTGTAACCAACTTTAATTTTACACTCGACTATTCCAGCAAAACCAACCCGCCGGTGGTGCAAATCACGTGGCCGCAAATCGGGACACAAATCAGCGGCAGTAATTTTACTTGTCGCGGTTGGCTGGATGATCCAACCGCCACGATCACAACCCAACTGGTTCTGACCAATGGTTTCGGCACCAATATGTTCGTTTACACCAATACGTATGATGGCGGGGTTGAGCGCAACGGGAACTTCTGGCTGGAGAATCTCCCAATAAACACTGGCACAAATACTTTTACGATCACGGTCACTGATGCCGCAGGCAATACAAGCGTGACCAATATCAGCGTCGTTCAAAGCACTTTGGTATTAACCGTAAACCCCGTGACCCCGGATTCCCAATTATGGCAGCCGACTGTGAATTTGACCGGGACAATTTCCGATCCAACTTATGCCGTGTGGGTCAACGGCGTGAAAGGCCACAATAACGGCAACGGCACATGGTCGGCAAACAATGTGCCGGTCAACAGTGGTGGCACGGCCAGTTTTGTGGCTACGGCTTATGCTCCATCTGACCAACAACCGGACGGCTCGTATGGCAACTGAAAGGAAACATTAACTATGAAAACCCAACTTGTTTTTCTTTGCTTGGCCATCAGCAGTGGACTGGCCGGGGCCGCCACAACTCAAACTCCGCTTAATCAAGATAAACCGCCACGACTTTATGTCAAAAGCTACAGTTGCGCGGTCAGCTCCATCACCGCAAGACATGATGCTTTTAATAGTAGTTATCCATATTTGTCATCGATGACTGAGAGCTTTGCTTACAATGCAAATGTCTCTTGGAGCGACAGTTCTGGCGGCGTTTCTTCTACGTCAGTTCGTGATGTAGCAACCTATTCACCCGGTTCAACCGCAACGGTTATTTGGAACGTTAACACCTATTGCCAACCATTTTTGTCAGGCACTCAAACTGATACGATTCTTTTCTCCGGAAGTCCTTACGGGAGCGGGCCATATATAAACGTTTATCCTGGGCAACGCGTGACGTCTAGTGATGAACAGTGCGATATGAGTGTCGCCATAAATAATATGGAAGTTTCATCTACTGATATTACCTCAAGGAATACCACCTATCAGCGCACCGCACACGAAATCGTGAGGTTGCAGACCGGTGGCAAGGCTAAATCAAAGATGCGAAATGTATTTGGCATAACTGGCTCTGCCACACAAATGAACCAACCCAATAATAACCATAATATGTCTCCATATATCGACAGATATTATTGGGATCAATATCCCCCTTACAGTTATGCATATTGGGGATTCTATGGGATATATTCTCCCAGCGGATATTTAAGTCCTCAAACTGGAGCAAACATTTCTCCGCAAAACATCACCATTGGTAGCTATGGCAATATGAACACCAACGGAGTTAAATACCTTATTTTGCCGGACAACGACGACGTGGTTGTGACACCTTATGTGGCTGGGGTGAAATATTATACGTTCAATCTCGGCCAGCCGCAGAAATACCATTCTTACTTCGATCTGTATGTTCAACAAGCAAATCCAGGATACTCACTTTATCCTTCTAGCTATGAGTATGATGTTGGTCATGCGTTTTGGAAATTTCGTACTGATGCGCCCGCCGATGCGCTTCAATATATTTCGACAAATATAACCAAATTTCTTGGAATACCTTGGGGATTTTATCCTACTAACAATCCCGCTCCAAGCCTTACAAATTTATTCACTGTTCCAGGTTATGTCCAAAACGATGGCTGGCCAACTGCGCATTCGTATAACATAAGGAGAACATTTTATATCGGCTTCCCAGATTTGCTTAAAGGACTAATTTATACCAGGGGTATATTTAATGCGCCGCCACTATGGTGTGCCACATCGTTTAACTGTGTTGGAGCCGCGTGCGGGGCAGGTTTTGAGGCTGATATTTTTGGGCTTCCATGGGACATGACCCCACAAAATTTCGGGGTGACCCTTATAGAAATGTACCCGGCTCCCGGTTTGATTATTGGTCCTTTCAACGACACTAATGACATATTTTATTCGTCTGCACCATATTAACACCACACTTTATGTATGAATGCCAAGAAACCTAATTCCAAACTTAACGAGATTGGTTTAATTGTAAAAAGTGGCATTACAGGCGCGCTCGGGCTGATGGGTATTTGCATCATTTTGATTATTGTTGCCAATACCATTCGGCTACCGCTTATTGCCCTCCTTTATGAAAAAACGATTGCCAAATGCTCGCTTCAAGGTCTTTTTTTAGCCGTCGGTAGTTTTGGCTTTATTTTCGGTTTGCTTGTAAGACGACGTTTGCCAGTGATTCAAAAAGGGGTCGCCCCAATGGCCATTGCGGCAGTTCCATTGATTTTCGGCGTATGGCTGCTTGATTCATGGGTTGCCCGTGTTTCTGTCCCCAAAACGATAAAATTGTCGGATTGCACCAATAGCATGATTGAGATTCAACTTAAAGCCCCGAAAGGTCATGGGTATCAATTTGAGTTGCTTACGCCCGAAGCACAAACAACAACCAATGGCCTTATCATTTCATCTTACAAATTTTCAGGCCGTATCCGTATTTTGAAAGGGACTTCTGTGATTGCTGATCTGCCGATAGTTCCTGACAAAGTGGAATTCATAGAGTCTGGCTTTATTTTGGCCGGTGCCGACACGCAAAACAACACAGTTTCATTAGGCCAATTCCTTCAACCACAAAAGGATTACGACATTCAAATTACACTCGATCCCCGTCCCCCGCCTTCGTCATCGATTCGGCTATATTATCAGGAATCAAGAATGGACATGAAACCATAGAAACCAAAGGAGCAGATGTCTCAATTTTATGCTCCGCCAAATAAAATATGAAAGCGATTATGAGACATTTATTATTTTCCGCGCGTTTGGGATTCGTTGTTGTAATCTGCGGCCTGACATCAGTCCTTGCCAAAGACGTTCCCACTTCAGCCGAGCAATTGCGAAACGAGCTTGAATCCGCGCTTAAAGCCAAGGATACCAATGCTGTTATGTCGCTTTTTAATTGGGAAGGAGGGGCAAATGGTTTGAGAGAATCGGCCAGAATGACAGAAACAATAATTCAAGTTCAAACCTCTGCTATGCTGGAAACCAACGTTGTCAGTGTTAAATTGTCGCCGTTGCCGGCAGGGTTTCAGCCGGCACAGCCAAACGAGCTTAGTGGGCCTCGTCAAAAATTCAACGTTGTCGTCGAGGGCACGATTGAAGTGAAATCCCAAAACGGTCAATTAATGCAATTACCTTACGGCAGGAAGGGAAACGCTTTTTACATCGCCGGATCTGTCCTCGAAAAAATGCCCGGAAAGCTTCTTTGCGTTCAAGTGTCGGCGGGTCCCAACCCCGACGTGTTAACCTTCACCGGCTCCTGGGTATATGTAACAGGAGGAAGGGAAATGAGTGTAAATATCAGTGACACGACGAACCAATTCAAGATGTGTAGAGGCGATTACATCAAGTCCTGCACTGTTCGGCGAACTTCTACAAATTCTTTGGATGTACCGGGATTTGCAGGCTGGTTTTTCTTCCAAGTTAAAGAAGACGGGGCTGTTATTTTTGAATCACCACAAATGACCAATGAAAATCCGTTTATTTACGAAAAGAAATGAATAGATTTACCCCGTTGTGCTGTGGCGTTGCTGCCGGACATTTAGTTCGTCCTGGTAGATGCTGATGATCTGGCGCATGGCTTCATGGAAGGACAACCGGCTTTTCCTTCTCAATCAAATTCGCTTCTTCTTCCGTTGTCCTGCCTTCTGGCAGGATTTCACCTTTGCGGAACAGGTGCAGCATCGAATCGCGGCTGATTGCGCTCTTTTGCCAGGCACCCACTACCGCGGTCAATTCCTGGGCCGTCATGCCCGTCATGGCAAAGTCTGTGTTCAACTCCATGACGACGGACTCGCTGGACACATGGTCCGGCAAGTCTTCCGGGGAATTCTCAACATGGCATTTCACCCTTTGCCAACCGGCTCAATCTTGATGGTAGCAACAAAAGGCTTATTGCGGTCAAGTTCAGCGTAACGTTTAGGGAGGACGCCAACGGCGGCAAGTTTATTTTCATGCAGGTAACCGGCGAGCCGGTCAAGCCTCCAGCCCAGGACAACCACATCGGCGGTGGAAAAGGCAAAGGTCAGTTTATCCGATGGCGCGTCTTTATCGTCTTTGGCATCGGGATTGGATTCGAGCGTATATTCAATCAACTGGCTGGCGTGAAAGCCACGCCGCCGCCCCTCGAAATGGAACTCGATGCAGAAGCAATTCATGTTGGCAGTGTCGTAACAATCATCTTTGAGGAAGTTCATGGACATAGGTTTTGGTTGTGGTTGATGGTTAATGGATGAGAAATTAAACGCCAATGCCACGGGAATGAGACTGGCCGGTGTCACCGGGCGGAGTGATGCCCCGGCCCAACTTGCGGCGAGCGGCCAGCTTTTGTGTTTCCCTGACCGTGGAGGCTGGCTTGATCGTCACGGCTGGCTTTACGGCCTCGGCTTGCTCAATTTTTTCAGTTTGCTGGATGGTCTGTGCTGATTCGACTTTTTCGGTGGCGGTTTCCTTTGGTTCAAGTCCGAAACGTTCACCGAGCCAGCGGGCGATTTCCTCGACCATCTGCGCCAGTCGTTGAACGGGCGGCAAACGGGTGAACCGCGTTGGACGCATCGGGCGGACAGGACGAGCGGCGCGGAAATCCGACCGCGTATTCGCTACCGGCTCCGGCAACAAAGCATTGGTCTGTGCCTTGGGAACAAAACCAAGTTTGGCAAGGTCATCGCGCAGGGCTTGAAGTTCGACAGCGGCCTTGCGCTCGTGCGAATCTGTGACACGCCGGGCAAGCAATTCGGCATCATCGGTGAAAATGTGAACCCGTTCGCGGCCACGCGAGATGGAAACATAAAACTGTTCACGGTTGACGGCGGCAAATGAGCGTGACGAGGCGACCAACAGCACTTCATCCACGGTTTTGCCCTGCGAACCATGCGATGTGACGGCATAGCCGTGTGTGAACGCATTGAAACCAGCTGGGAGTTGCCGGCCATCGGCCAGGGCAATACGGCCGTTTTGGATCTCCCGCACCTGGACGCGCTCCCCATTAATGAATTCCTTGCCGTGGTTGGCTTGGAGCAGGAGCCAGTCACCAGCGGCGACTTTCAGTTCACGGGTTTCGCCGACATCAAAGGTGCTGGCGGCGTTGGCGGGGACGAAATCCACTTCCGTCCCATCGGAACGGCTGACGCGCAAACCATTTTCAACGACAGCGGCGACTTCGGCCGTCTCGCCCCGGTCAAACTTCCGGGTTTTGCGGATAAAGCGCAGATGCTGGCCGGGTTCATATTGGCTGGCATTTTTCTTTTGGGCTTCCGTCCATGAGAGCGAATCAAAGACGGGAAATGCCTGTTCATCCGGGCTGACTACCCCATCGCTTTTCAACGTTTCCCGCACCTTCTCGGTCACCGCCTCAATTTCCGCCCAGGTGGGTGAGACCAGCAACGCCGAGCGGCCTTGTTTGATAGCGGATAAATAAGCATCAGCCGCCTTTTGATAAAGTGCCGGCGTAGAGCCACCATTGTCATCCGTCGGCATTTCAGTGACCGCGCCAAGCTCCACGAGTTTGGCAAATGCCTGATCGGTTCGTTTGTCGGCGGCCAGTTTGACGATTTGCCGGAAAACTTCCGGTTTCTGCCGGCGAATGGTCGTCAGTTCACTGAAATGATAATTGGAATACTGTTCAAGGATGCGGAGCGCATCACCTTTGGGAACGGAGGAATGCTGGCCGGTATCACCGGACATAATCACCCGGCAACCATTTAGGCGGGCCAACTCGAAGACTTTCACCATGTCATCCAGACCGACGGCCCCGGCTTCATCCAGGACAATGACCCAACCGGGGGAAAGCCGGGACTGTGCGTCTGAGTCAGCCAGCAGCTTTTGCAGCGTCATGGTCTTGGCCAGATAAGATACCTCTTTGCGGAGCGTGTCAGCGGCGGAAGCGGTCGGGGCGCAGAAAACGGCATCATAACCCCGGCGACAGAGTGCGGTGGCCAGTTCAGCCAGGGCGGTGCTTTTACCCGAACCGGCCAGCCCACGGAAGCCGGTGAACTTGTCGGGGCTGGTGAGGACGTGTTCCAGAGCCTTGCGCTGGTCCGGGCCGAGGTGTGAGGGCGGCTCATAACGGCTGGTGATGGGAGTAACGGCCTCGACACCGGCGTTGACGCTGCGGATCAAATAAAGTTCTTTGGTCAAAATCTCCCGCGTGGAAACTTCCGAACCAACCCGGACGAGGTTCGTTCTCCCATTGAGTTCTGCCTTTAGCTGTTTCAAATCCAATTGGCCGCAGCCTTTGACCAAGGCGGCTTCCAGAATCCGGTGTTGCGGCACCACCGAAGTACGTTCAAAGACGTGAGCCAGACCGTGTTCGACCGCGGCGGACCCGGTAACAATTTGAACCGGGGCCACTGGCGATCCATCAGCGGCGGCGACCACCTTGCGCAACGCCCGTTTCTCAAGAAAGCCAATCTCACCGAGTTGTTGTTGGCGCACCTGTTCATCGGAAACGCCTTTCAATTTTTTGGGCCGGGACTGGTGGACGACATGGGCAACCTCCTGTTTGGTGAGCTTGCGACCGAGCTTGGCCTCCTGTCGTTTGACGGCCATATCCCGTTGCTGCGACCGCTTCGAGAACCGTTCAATAAACCTGGTCTCGACGCCTTCGATTTCAAAAGCCGAACCCGTGCGCCGGGTGGAGTAACCAAGCTGGTGCAGACGCTTGGCCAGTTCATTGCGATAGACCGCCGTGCCGTAGTTGATCGCACCGAACATGTCGCCGGTCTGGAGCGCCTTCCAACGCTTCTCGTTTCTGTCCCAGGTGCAGTTGAACAGGACGAAGTGGGTGTGCAGTTGCGGGTCAAGGGCACGGGAGGAGGTATGCAGGAAAGCCGCGCCAACCAGATTGCCCGTCACCCGGTCTCCTTCTTCGATGCCCCCTTTCCGAATCCTTGTGGCGGCAAACTGTTCCAGTTCCCGGAGCGCGATTCCAGACGCCTCCTTGTGCGCCTCGATGATACGCCGGTCATTCATCGTGACGGCCAGAATTGAAACGGACTTGGGCGGTGAACACACGAAGTCGAAATAAATCCGCCGTTCCCGGAGATGCTGCGGCGTCAACTGTTCACCCGTCTCTGGATGCTGGTTATCGCACAATTTCAGGAACGTTTCGCGGGTGACAACAGCATCCCGGTATAAACCCAACCGTTCAGCGCCGCCACCAATCCAATGACCATGTTCCGTTTCAGCCTGGGTGTAATAATCGTTGTGGGACAGGTGTTCATCAAAATACGTTTCCGCCCCCGCCCGATTCTTCTGTGGTATGCCGCTAAACATGGTTCAACCTTTTACATGAATGCCATCCGACAGGATGCCGTTCATGTCTGGAACGGTAGCACGCCGTTCAGAACCGATTGCACCCAAGCGAGCGCAGCCTGACATCCGTTTGATGCTATTGATTAGCCGGTAAGGATGCAGGGACACCAAACCGTTTATGCAAGTCTGCAAGGAATGGAATGGCGGTTTCTCAAGGAAGGGAAACCGCAGAAGTGCCATGACACTTACCCCTCTGGCGAATGCGTCGCCAGGAGGAAACGGGGCTGTTCCGGGCAACAAAACAAACGCGATTCCGGCGCGTGTCATCCGACACGACGGAACGCAAAAGAGAGAATGACCATGAAAGAGAAACCAAATTATGCGGAACTGGAAAAGCGGATTGACTTTACCGTGTTGGCCGGGAGGCTTGGTCAGTTGTCCGAGCAGGACAATCCACAGCGTAAAACTGTATTCACCTTGCTGGATAAAGTCCGTGAGCAAATCCTTGCCGCCCGCCGCACGCGCAACGTGAGTTATCAAGTGCTGGCCAGGGAACTGACCGGCGCGGGCCTGACGGTAAGCGAACCGACGCTCCGAAAATATATTCGCGCACAGACCGGAGCGAAGAAGCCGCGAAACAAGGTCGTCCCCGAAACCGGCAACGGTGGCGGCAAGCCAGCGGCACCAGCGGCGAGCACCGAAACCAAACCGGCAGCATCGGGAAAACAGCATCGTTAAGGTTTTAACGGCTGACCGGCAATGGCCGGAACTTTGGGCAGGGGCAGTAAACCCGAATGGTAACGACAACCGAACGCAAGTTTGCTATTAAATGGCTGCGTTATGGGAATCGGCGGCAGCATACACAAAAGCAGTGGTTGGAAGGGGCAATGGTCACGAACCAAGCGTTGGCAGAAACGGCTTAAAATCACGGCTGCAACCTGCCAGGACGAAGATGAATTTTTTGACCATGTGTACGCCTTTTTCCAAAACTGCTATCATTTGCGTGATTGGTTGAAGGCGTCTGGAGTTGTCTCCGGCCAAAAGCTCTCCGATTTTTTTAGCGTTCACCGTGAAATGCGGCTGTGTCGCGACATCTGCAACGGAACAAAGCATTTTGACCTCACACAGCCGGGCATTGACGCAAACTTCTCTTTGGTCCGGGAATACGTCCCGGAAAACTGGCCCGGCGATAAACAGCGGGGCCATGTCATTGTTCACGAAGCAACTGACAAAAATGATCCGAAAAGCCGAAAGGACTTTTACGGTTTTAATCTCATTGAGTTGGCCGACAAGTGCGTCAATCTGTGGTCACAGTTTCTTAAACAGAATAAAATCGAATAAAATCGAGGTCGCTGCGCAGGCCCGTTCCTGTCATGCCGCCTGCGAAGGGCAAGCGTCCCGCCAATAACGCGCCTGCTTCGCTTTCATTCAATATCAGTCGGTTCGTAACGCCAATCGTCCCGCCGACCGGAGCGGACGTGAACGAAGTTTGGTTGGAGTGTCCGCACCGTTCCTCGTGCCGCTTGGCGTCACCAACCGAAAAGAGAACGAAATCGCGATGGTCATGCGTTGATGGTTCGTTCGTTCGTCGCCGCGTCCAGCGTCATGGGTTTGCGTCTGGCTGATAAGACTCTGCTTCTAGGACGGGTTGGTTTGTTTGTCGGATGGCGTCCGAACCTTTGTTGCTGCGTCGTGCGGTCAAACGTCGCTGGCCTGCTTTGGAGGCGCTCTGGCTGCCGCGCCGGGCAGCGTGACGATGCTCGCGCATCGCCTGTTTCATCCTCCTGTCACGCGCTGTCCCCTGCCGTCACGTTGTCTTGCTGTCCGTTGATTTTTTTGTGAACGCCAATCCCGGCACCCTGTCAAATCTCCGCCTTTTTAGGCCAGGCAGAATACCTGAAATTACCTCAATTGAGGCTTCATTGGCGAGAGTTTGACCGTCCGTTTGCGGTCGGCTTGATGACCCCATAATTGAATTGATCAATTTTTCAAGGCGTGGATTGTCCCGCCTTGGAAGCGGTTTTGTGCCAACTTTTATGACCGTTGGCATTACACCGAAACTAAAAGGCCCGAAGCCATGTGCCGACAACAGAGACGCCAACGCTGCCCCATGAATGTGTTTTTAACTTGCACCTACTCCCTAACGGCGAACTGGCGGCGGTGCTAATATGGCTGGTTGGAAAGTGAAGAAGACGTTGAATATCGTTGGCCGACAGGTCAGCAAGTTTCGCAATCAGTGCAACTGGTCGCAGCAAGACTTGGCGGGCCGGTTGCAGCGGACTGGCTGGGACATTTCCCGCAGCGGCGTTTCCAAGATCGAAGGCGGCACGGTTTATGTCCATGACTTCCAAGTAACCTGGCTGGCCGCCGTCTTGGGCGTGTCCAGGGACACTCTATATCCCCAATTGGATTGCGGCCGGCCAATCCGAGACGCCATTCTTCGTTACATCCACAACGCCAAACGCGGCCTCGTGCCGCCGTTGGCTTCATTTTCTCGCCCACCGTAACTGTGAAACACCCGTAATAGGAGGAACGTATGGAACCCATCCCGAAGACCGAAGAACAACCCGCCGCCACGCCAGCCGAGCGGCTGGCCTATTCCGTCCAGGAATCCGCCGATATGCTCGGCGTGAATTATTTCAGCGTTTACCGGCTCATCCAGCGTGGTAAACTCAAAGTGTGCCGGGCCTTGCGCGGCAAATTGCTCGTGCCGCGCGCGGAATTGCTGAAACTGCTGGCAACCGAATGAGGCATCTATGACCAATCCATTTGAACATCGTCGCCCGACTGAACTGGAGGACAAGGCCCACGCCGAAGCCGTCCGGCACTTTGCCGAACACCTGAACCAGTTTCCCGCCAGCCGCGAAATGGTTGAGCGTCTGGAGCGGGACGCTGACAAAATCGCGCTGGCCGCAAACATGGCCGCAGCCAAACCGACACCTAAAGAGAACGTCATTCAAGCCGACGACGGCAGGCAATGGCACAAGAGCGTTGATCTCATGGAAAATATTCACTTTTGCCACCGGCCAATCTCCTATGGTGCGGAATATGCGGTGGTGGAGCATTTCCCGGCGCGCGGCGCGAATGAAATCTGGAACCGGGGCTGGAACGCAGTGGAGGTGTTGAAGGCGTTTGCGCAGGAGCAACGGCAGGCGTTGCAGATTTGGACGGATGACGTAAGCGCGCAGGTGCGGGAATTTTTATCGGAGAAATTTCCCGGCCAAGACTTGAGCCGCGTCGCTGACGCATTCATCCATAAATGCGCGACGCAGGCCGTCTCCCCAAAAAACACACTCACGCACGGCCACCAGCAAAACCACAGTCGCGGCGTGAGGATTTGAAGCG
>Ga0182017_10001618_pt1 | contig 17343 bp, 16 predicted proteins | sample 712E3DmetaG_FD_120492 | JGI IMG/M metagenome (GOLD analysis project Ga0182017, IMG submission 120492) | Permafrost microbial communities from Stordalen Mire, Sweden - 712E3D metaG | ecosystem: Environmental > Terrestrial > Soil > Wetlands > Permafrost | place: Sweden: Stordalen | collected... | reverse complement strand
TTTTCAGGAGAGCCGGATGCGGGAAATCCGCACGTCCGGTTCGACGAGGGGACAGTGAGCTGCGGCCTGGCCGCGCGCTCACTGTCCTACTCTACCGGCAGGAAGTGCCTTTGCCAACTTTTCTGGGCGCCTTCTTTCACTCGGCAAGATGTTTTCGTGCGTCCTTGCGCTCTCCGACGATTGGAGCGGTTGTTTACTGACGAGCCCTCAGGCCTTCTTGAGAAGGGCGGCGAAGCTGCGGCGGATGGAAGGGCGGCCGGCCAGGACGAGGCCGGCCTCCGCCGCCAGCTTCAGCTCGGCGTCGAATGCATCGGCCTTCACGTGTCCGTCGGGCTCGACCAGCAGCAGGCAGCCGCCCGGTTTCAAGGCGGCGGCGATCTCGGAGAAGAAGCGGGCGGCGTCGGGCAGCTCGTGGACCGTGAAGCAAGCGAGGGCGAAATCGGCGGCGCCGGCGAGATCGGCCAGGTTCATGGAATCGGGCTGGACCAGGCGGGCGTCAACGCGTTCGAGCAGCCCCGCCTTCCGCGCGCGGCGCTTCAGAGCCGTGAGCATCCGGGGCTGGATGTCCAACGCGATGACGCGCCCGGAGGGGCCGGCCAGACGGGCCAGTTCCAGCGTGAAAAAGCCCATGCCGGGGCCGGGCTCGATCACGGTCATGCCCTCGCGAACGTACGGCGCGAGCATCCGGGCGGGGTCCTGCATGAGGCGGCGCAACGGATTGGCTAGCAGATACCCGAGCCACCAGGGACAGACTCTTTGCGGCATGGATGCAAAGTATCACAGCCGGCCCCCGTCAGAAAAGGAACGGGATGAAGCGGCGGGTGGTCTTCATGTAATCCGCGTACGAGGCGCCGAAGCGGGCCAGGTTCTCGCGCTCTTCGGCGAGAGCGGTGGCGGCGAGAGATAACGATGCGGCCAGAACCAGGGCCAGGCTTGCCACCGACAGATCCTTCAGACAGGCGCCCCAGGCCAGGACCAGCAGCGAAGCGTACATGGGATGGCGGATGTAGCGGTACAGGCCCACAATGACGAGCTTCGAGGTGTTCTCGAAGCCCAGCCTGGTGGGATCGGAGAACTCCCGGGAAGGCTGGCCGACGATGCGGAGCAAGCGGAATGCCTCGATGGCGATCCCGGCCGACGCTCCGAGCAGCAGCCAGGAGGCGAGCTGGCGCGGGCACAACGGGTCGTGAAACCAATACGGGACATTCAGGAGGACCAGAGCCGCGATGAACTCAAAAGCGAAGAAGCGGTAGAAGCCGTGGGAGCGGGGAGAGCGGAGCGATCCCCAGGAGAGCCGCACGATACCGGCCGAAGCGACCACGAAGATAGCGGGGAGCATGGTTCTACAGCTTACACCAGCGGAGCGGATTGGGGATGAAAGCGGGGACGCGGCGGGCGTATTCGTCGAACTCGGGGCCGAACTCCGCGCGGAGCAGGCGCTCCTCGGCTCGGACGCGAATGGGGGTGCCGCAGACATAGAGGACGGCGGATATCGAGATGACGGGCCAGCGGCTGAGCACCAGGCCGGTGGCGAGAGCCAGGCCGAACAGGGCCGTGTAAATGGGATGGCGGACATAGCGGTACGGGCCGCCGGTGCGCGACCCGTGCGAGAGCGGCGGCAGAGGCGGGGACGGCTGCGATGATGGCGAGGTGCGTCGGGCCAAAGAGTGGAAGGTCGGCAGCCAATTGGTTGTACCTACCAGAGGCCGGGGACGAGGCGATAGCGGGTGCGGCGGGTGTAGTCCGCGTAGCCGGCCAACTCGCGGCGGAGGGTGCGGTCCTCGTTCGCGGTGCGGAAGACGAACAACGCCACGATGAGCGCGCCGGGGATGTAGGCCCACAGCGAGCCGAGAACGAGCGGCCAGGCCAGGAACATCATCGCCACGCCGGCGTACATGGGGTGGCGCACCACGGCGTAAGGTCCGCTGGTGACGGCCACGTGGCCGCGCTCGCTTTGGATGCGCACCGTGCCTTCCAGGTACGGATTCGTCGCCACGGCCGCGCCCAGCGGCACCATGGCGGCCAGGTGCAGAGCGAGCCCGGCGTATAGCCATCCCAAGGAAAGAGTCGACCAGCCCCAGCGGGCGTCGAAGCCGGCGACGACAAAGAACGCCACCAGCGCGATCATGTAAAGCGTCATGAACACCCGGTCAAAAAGCTCGGTCGGCATCCTGGTCCCCAGGCGAGTTTTGAGAAAGCCGGGGTTCTTGACGCGGGCCACCACGAAGAAAACCGAGAAGGTGAAAACCGCCATCCCAATCCAGATCCAGCCGCGCGCCCAGCGAATGGTGCCCGCAGCGAGGAAGGGCATCGAGAGGAAAAGGAGCTGTGCGATGACTGGCAGCGCCAATCTCACTCCGGCCGGCTTGGGCTCGGGCATTCGGAATCCTCCCCAACGAGGATAGCGAAACGTCATGTCGTGGGACCAGCGCGAGTATTCCGGCCATCGGATTGAAACCCCACGCGGGGTTACACTTGCCCGAGAGGAGAGCGCAATGGACAAACTCGAAGAGATTGCCAGGAGGCGGAAGGCCGCGCACGGGCGGATGGTGGCGCTGGGATCGAAGGTGTACCGGGCTTTCCTGGAGATGGAGAGCGCGGCCTTTTCAGATGGCGCGCTGCCAAAAAAAGACAAAGAGCTGATCGCGGTGGGGATTTCGGTGGTCAAGGACTGCGAGTCGTGTATGCAGTGGCACATCGAGCAGGCCGCGAAGGCGGGCGCCACCTTCGAGCAGGTGCTCGAGGCCGTGGAAGTGGGCATCGAGATGGGCGGCGGACGGGCGACCGTGTCGGCGCGCTTCGCGCTGGAGGTCATGGACTCGGTGTGGCCCGGGCGCGGGTGAGCACCCGTGGCGCAGCGCGGCCGCCGCATGCTGGCGGCGCTTCCGGAGGTGGCGGGGAAGATCCCTGCTGTCGCTCGTCTGTGACCGGGGGCGCAGCGGGAACGTGCCCGCCGGCGAGCGAGGTGAGAATGAGGCGGCGCGAGGGTGCGTCGAGGGCCGCAAGAACAGCGGGGCGCCGGGCGTAGTAGCGGCTGACAATATCCACCACGCGCGGTTCGAGGTACGCGCCGGTGGAGAGGATCTCGATCACCGACTCGATCGAAGCGTCGCGGGTGTCTTTGAGCCGGATGCGGGCGGGCTGCGGTCGCATGAGCCAGCCGGCAACCAGGGGAAGGCGCCGCAGTCTGGGAATTGCGGCGAAAAGAGCGTTGAGCAGCTCGGCGCGGACGTGCTGGCTGGAGTGCCGTTAGAGCGTGACCAGCATCTCCTCGAACGGCGGAGTGAGGCCGGAGAGAAACGGCGCGGGCACACTGCGCGCCAGAGGCCGCAAGGGCGCCACCTTGACGGTCGCCTTGAAGTCGCGATCAAGCGAAGCAGGCAGCGTTTCCAGGCTCACGTCCGCGTACTTAGGGCTCGTCAGTAAATAACAGCTCCAATCTTCGGAGAGCGCAAGGACGTACGAAAACATCATGCCGAGTGCAAGAAGGCGCCCAGAAAAGTTGGCAAAGGCACTTCCTGCCGCCGATGAACGCGGATTAACGCGGATAAACGAATCTTGTTCTCGTTTTCTTATCGGCGTTCATCTGGGTCCATCGGCGGCAAGTATTGGATCTGTTAGTTCCTAATCATACGAAGTTTTCTCGAAAATGAGGGAAGCGGGGAGCCGGACGTCCCCAGGGAGATCTTCCGGCATACGTGGTGGCGAGACGCGATGACAGGGTCGCCGGTTCAAGGCGCGCGCAGGGACCGCGCACAAGCGGTTTGCCGGCTATGGGCCGGCGGATCGCGGCGGCTTTGGCTGGCGCCGCTTCAGTCGTGCAGGAACACGCTGCGGCCGGCGAGGGCGGTGCGGAAGGCCCAGGCGGCGATGCCGGCCAGCAGGGCGAGAACGAACATCGACGTGCTCACGTACCAGGCCGAGAAGTCCAGGGTGAGAGGCATCATGATCAGGCAGTTGGTGACGTAGGCGGCGGCGATGTAGGTAAACAATCCGAACCGAAACAGAATGGCGACGTCGATCGCAAGCGTGATCACGCCGAGCGCCAGGTCCAGCGCAAGGGATTCGCTGCCCAGGACGCGCGCGGCCAGAAAAAGCGCGATGAAGGCCGCGGCGGCCAGCCATTGCCTCCGCAAGAGGGCGCGCAGACCCAGCAGCAGGAAGAATACCAGCAGCGAAGCCGCAACCGAGAGGGCGACTTGAAGCAGCAGCGCGCTGCCCAGGTGGCGGAGGCCCAGCAGGACGCCGAGATTCAACTGCATCGGCAACTCGCCGGCCCGTTCTCCGGCGGCCTGGCGCAAGAGAAACACGAGCGCCCAGCCGCCGCCGATGGCGCAGCCGATCAGGACGTCGCTGGCGACGAGCGGGTCGCGAAGCCCACCTGCCAGCAGCCGGCTCCAGGAGATGAGCGTCCGGGGCCACAGGCAGCGGGCATGAGGTTCCAGAGCCAGGTAGAGCACCCCCACCAGCGCGGCGAAGAACAGCGCCCAGCTTACGGCCATGATGGCCAGCACCAGCTCGACGAACGACGGCTTGTGGCTGGCGCCCAGTGTCCACGCGCCCAGGATCAGGAGGAAAGTGCCGGCGGCCAGGCGGGCAGCCCCGCGCCGGTCGCCGCGGCCGAGGCGGACGTTGCGCCTCGCCATCGCGCAGCCCCATGCGACGGCCAGGAGAAACAGCACCAGCACGATCACCTGGCCCGCGCGTACGCTTGCGCTCACCTCGCCGGCGTGGATCGCGGCCGGCTTCGACCAGGGGCCGATCAGGTCAAAGTACACCGGCTTGCCGCGGAAGGCAGCCGCCTCGACGCGGAACGCCCCGGGAGGGCCACCGGGCCAGGAGCCGGTCCAAGCGGCCCGGGTATCCCAGGAGCCCCGTGGCAGCCACTCCGGCGCCGCGGGAGTGAAACCCGCCGGATCCAGGCCCGCGGCGGAGAACAGCAGCTTCCAATCGAACGGCTGGGGCTGCCCGGGCGGGTCTTCGAATTGCGGCGAGACCACATCCAAAGCGAGAAGCCGGCCCTGCGTGTCCAGCTCGATCTTGATCATGCCGGGGACGTCGGCCGGCGGATCGTCGTCCGTCACGATGCCGGGTAGAAGCGCCCCTGCGAAGAAGGCGAGGGGTTCGAGGTAGCGTGGGCTCGAGCGATACCAGAAACGGATGGGAGCGGGACGGCCGGCGGAGAGGGTGCGGCCGAGAGACTTGTCGTTGTGACGGGCCCACCACAGATAGCTGCCGGCCAGGCTGCCGCCCTGGGCTGAATCGAAGGGCTTGCCGGCGTAGCCGACCGAGACGAGAATGTCGCGCGCCTTGCCCGCGAGCGCGCCGGGAGGGTTGTCGAAGGGCGTTCGCGATTGCAGGGCGAGACGTCCGGAAGCCGCCGCGCAGGCGATCAAACCTGCGAGCGCCAAGGCAAACAGGCCGGCGGCCAGGCGGGGGCTCATTCCTTCGACGCTCTCGCCCGCGGCGGCGATCATCTCCGGCGAAGGCGTTTCGCCGGCGGCCAGCGCGGCCGCAACCGGATCCCCTCCGGGCAGCGCGGCGGCGACGGCGAGCGCGGATTGAGGGCGGCGCGCGGGGTCGGGGTCCAGGCAACGCAGAATCGCCCGCTCAATCGCCGGGTCGAGTTCCTGAACCATGCTGGCCGGGCCTGTGGGGGAAACGCCCGTCTGCATGTGGATCAGCTCGGCTACGCTCCCGGCTTCGAACGGCCGCCGGCCGGTGAACATCTCGTAGAGCACCAGACCCAGGCTATAGATGTCGCTGCGCGCAGTTACCTCGCGGTTTGCGAGCTGCTCGGGCGCCATGTAGGCGGGCGTCCCGCTTCGGATGTCCGCGCCCTGGAACTGGCCCGCAAGCCCCGCCAGGCCGAAATCCGTGATGAGAACGTGGCCGCGGCCGTCGAGCATGACGTTGGCGGGCTTGAGATCGCGATGCAGCACGCCCTTCTCGTGCGCGGCGGCAAGTCCGGCCGACAGGCGGCGCGCGATATCGAGGGCTTTGTCGGCGGGCAGGCGGCCGATGCGGCGCAGCAGCGACGCCAGGTCCTCCCCGTCCACGTATTCCATCGAGATGTAGTGCTGACCCTCGAACTCGCCGACGTCGTAAACGCGGCAGACGTTGGGGTGCGAGACCTGGCGCGCGATCCGGACCTCGTTGAGGAAGCGTTCGAGCAGGCCTCGGTCGGCGGCCAGAGCGGGCGGCAGGAACTTGAGCGCGACCGGCTGGCGTAGCTTGAGATCGGTGGCGCGGTAGACTTCGCCCATTCCGCCGCGGCCGATCAAAGCGATGATGCGGTAGCGGCCGGCGACCACCGTGCCGGGCAGGAAGCGTTCTTCGTCGGCCGGGGAGGGGGAAGCCGAGGACGCGGAACCCGGGGGCCCGGAACCCGAGGGCCCGGCGCTATCGGACTGCGGCAGCAACTCGGTGGGATTCAGGTCGGCGTCGGCGGCGGAGGGCGCGGGTGTGCCGCAGTGACTGCAAAAGTGGCTGGAAGAAGTCAGTTCCGTCCGGCAGACGCGGCACGCAGGCATTCGAGCGCCAGTGTACCACCTCGAGGACCGGCCTCACCCGTGCCGCGCAGCCCAGATCAGCAGCGTGAAGATGACCACCGGGATCAGCGCCAGCATGGCATAGAAGAGGACCCTGCGGAGGACGGGGCAGCAACCTCGCCGCCGGATTTCGACGCCGGGCCTGAGGAGTGCAGCTCCGCTGCGACGAGGCGGGACTCCTGGGCAGTAACGTAGGAGACGAGTTGGCCGCGGCGATCGGAATTGCGAAGCTTCCCCGGTTCAATGCGGAGGCGCCGGAGAGCTTTGAAGACGGTCGCCTTCCGCTTGCCGAATCGGCTCGCAGGATCGCCGGCGGAGATCGTCTCTTCGGACGTGATCTATGGCTCGGGGGCTTGATTCTGACCAAGCCATCGCAGGACACCGGCGAACACCAGGCGGAACTGTTCCGCCTTGAGCACGCCCAGTTTTCGTATCGCTCTGACGCGCGGATACGTTGACACGCCTTGGACTACGAACGCGCCCGCCTTCAAGAATGAGACGCTGACGGGAATCTCGAATTGAGATCCGCGAAGGCTGGTCGTGTGAGGGACAATGGTGACCAACGCGCGATCCGCATCTCCGAAGGCTACGCTAATCACCAAGGCGGGACGGACCTTCTCCGCTATCCCGAGATCGAACAGCCAGACGTCTCCCCGGACCGGCGTCATTCGAGACTGGCCAGCAACTGGTCGGCGGCGTCAGCGGTCTCCGAATCGTCCAAAAAACCGGAATCGAACGGCACAGCCCGTCGGAGAAGCTCCACCGTGAAGATTCGCTTTTCATCCTCTGGCAACGCCTCGAAAGCGTCGAGCAGCCGGGCTGTTTGACCACTCATGATCCCAGGCTATCCATTTCCGTCCCTGTCGGCAAGGCCCCCGGTGGGGGCTGTCGGCAAGCCCCCCCGCAGAGGGCGGCCGGCCTCACCCGTGCCGCGCAGCCCAGATCAGCAGCGTGAAGATGACCACCGGGATCAGCGCCAGCATGGCATAGAAGAGGACCCTGCGGAGGACGGGCGTGCGGCGGCGGCGCCAGTCGTGCAGCTCCGGGCGCTCGGAAACGCCTACCTGGTCCAGATGGGCGAGATCCCAGGCGAACTCGCGCGCGCTGGCGTAGCGGTTCTTGGGATCGCGCTCCAGGGCGCGGTAGATGATTTCCTGCAATTGCGGAGAGATGGAAGGGTCGATCTCGCGCGGCGGTACGGGGTTGTTCAGCAGCCGGTCGTTCATCACCGCGAAAGGATTGGGTCCGGCAAAGGGGGTCTTGCCGGTAAGCATCTCGTAGAGCATCACTCCCAGCGCGTACAGGTCGCTGCGCCCGTCGCCGCGCTTGCCCTTCACCTGCTCGGGCGAGATGTAATCCGGCGATCCCATCACCTGCGAGAGCTTGGCGAAGGTGAGGCGGCGCGACCCCTCGTTGCCGGCGATGCCGAAATCGATCAACTTGATGCAGTCCTCGCGGTCGATCATGATGTTCTCGGGTTTCAGATCCCGGTGCACCACGCCGTGCGAATGGATGTACTCGAGCGCATCGCAGATGGCGAGCGCGATCCGTATGGTCCGCTCGGTGGGCAGCTTGCCATGCTCGGCCAGGAGCTGGCGCAGCAGCCGGCCTTCCACCCATTCCATGACCATGTAGACCCGGCTGCGGTCCGCATCCGTCATGACCTTCATGACGTTGGGGTGATCGAGCTTCTCGCCGATGGCCTGCTCGCGCTGAAAGCGGTCCCAGCAAACCGGGTCGCTCTCCATTTCGGGATGGGGCACCTTGATGGCGACGGCGCGGCCGGTGTCGAGGTCGGTGGCGCGAAAAATAGAGGCCATGCCGCTGCGCGCCGCCACGCCTTCGATGCGGTAGTGATCGAGCTTGTCGCCGGTATGGAGAGGGGTCATGCGGGATCAGCGCAGCTTGTAGGGCCGGCCGCGGTACATGCCGACGCGCTCCACGTTTCGGACGCGGATAAGCTGCACGCTGATATTATCGCTGCCGTCACGCTCATTGGCAATATCGACGAGTTTCCGAGCGGTCTCGTCCAGGTCCCGGGTGCGTGCGACAAGAGTGGAGATCTCCGAGGTCTCGAGGGAGGCATGCAGGCCGTCGGAGCAAAGCAGGAGGACATCGCCAGGCAGCAGCAGGTGCTCGGCGGTTTCGGCGCTGACGAACATCTCGGTGCCCACCGAGCGGCTGAGCAGGTGGCGGGATTCCGAGCCGGCCGCCTGCCGTGCGGTAAGTACTCCCAGGCGGACCTGCTCGTTGACCAGCGTGTGATCGCGCGTCAGCAATTCGGCGCGGCCGTGGCGGACCAGATAACAGCGTGAATCGCCTATGTGGCCCACCACCGCGCGGTCGTAGCGGAGAGCGCACGCGACCAGGGTGGTCGCCATAGAGGTCCCACTCTTGGCGGCGGCCATCCCGGTCTCGAACACGTGCGTATTGGCTGCCTGCATCAGACGCGGAAGCAGCGTCCCCGGCGCCTCCCCGCCGGCTGCCGCGCGGAACCCGGCGAGCAGGAACTCGACGGCGGCTCTGGAGGCCACCTCGCCGAGATCCTGCCCGCCGACTCCATCGGCCAGGGCAAACAACCAGCCGTGAGTGCGCGCCTGCTCCGGGGTCGCGGGGAGCACGCAGCCGAGGTAGTCCTCGTTGTGATCCCGCACCCGCCCGCAATCGGAAAGCTGCGCGAACTCGACTTCCAACATAGACCTACACCGCCGAAGAGACCGGAGCGCGCTCTCCGACCATGGTGGTTCTCCCAGTTCTCTTGCTCGAGCGGACAAAGTAGATTCCGCCGTAAATGGCCCAGACCAGAGCGATACCCAGAGCCAGCAGCGGCTCCATCTTGGTGCCAAAACCCATAAAAGGGCCCACCAGGTAGAACGCCATGCAAGCCAGGTTGGCAAACAGCCCGAACACGGGAATCAGGACGTGCTTCAGCACGCTGAACTTCGGGTGCCGGTGGTAAGCCACCATGCAGATCACGCAGCTCAGTCCATATAGCAGGAACGTGCCGAAGTTCGAGGCCAGCGTCACGGTCAGCAGCGAGTTCGGCAGGCCAGCCAGGGTGTCGTGCGACATGTAACCGACGCTCGACCAAAACCCCTGCGGAAGCGCCTTGATGGCGGCGTCGGCCGGCGCGGCGGCGTCGCCAAATAGCAAGGAAACGCCCAAGACTCCGACCACTGCCGAGATAATGGCCAGCGTCCAGATGGCGCGATGGGGCGAGAGGTTCTTCGAGTGCAACATGCCGAAGTGCTCCGGCACTTCCTGATCCTTGCCCATGGCATAGGTAACGCGCGCCCCGGTGTTCATGCAGGAGAGCGTCGTTCCGATGATCGCCAGGAACACCGTGAAGGCCTCGACGAGCATGAAGACCCGCCCGTTTCCGGCGCCGAACAGCGCCGTGCCGACCACGATCATCATGTCGCCGATCGGCGCCGACGAGGTGGAGGCATTCGCCATACTATACCCGCTGTTGAGGAAGTAATTTGCCGCGAAGTACTCAAACAGGTAGCAGACCAGGCCCTGGATCAGCAGCGACGCGATCACCGCGATCGGAACGTGGCGTTTCGGGTTCTTGGCCTCGCCCCCCATCGCGGTCACCGACTCGAATCCCACCAGGATCAGGATGGCCACGGTGGCCTGAACGAAAACCCAGCCCCAATTGTGCGCGCTCACGACCGAAGCGCCGCTCGGATGGCTCAGGAAGTTGCCCTTGTCGTCGGTCGCCGGATAGGCGATGTGGAAGGGCACGGGCTGCCCGGCGGCATCCAGCTTGGGCTTGGGCCGTCCGTCGGCCTCGCGCAGAATCGTTTCCGTAGTCTGCCCGTTCGCCACCGTCTTTTCGGTCGCGAATTCGTAGGTGTATGCTTCGCTCGATGTCGAATCGTACTGGTAGGCCACGCTGCCCGGCGGATGACTCATCCGAAAGCCGAGGGCCAGAACCGAAAACACCACCAGCGCCGTGATCTGGATCACGTTGATGGCGATATTGACCGCCGTCGAGCCGGTTACGCCACGATGGGCGATATAGGCCACGAAGAACGAGAACGCCACCGCAACCGCCGCCATGAACATCGGGCCGGGATTGGCCGCGCTCATGAAGCTCGGCCAAATGGTCCCCGCCAGGTAGCCGCACAGGACTCCCATTACGGCCACCATCACCCCAGGGTAGATCCAGTAGTAGAGGTGGGACGCCCAACCGACGATGAACTTCGAAAGGCGCGCGTAGCGCCAGACGTTATCGTGGTTCAGGAACGACTGTTCCGCGAAGTAATACGAACTGCCGGTTCCAGGGTACAACTTGGCCATTTCCGCATAGCACAAGGCGGTCGCCAGGCACAGCAGGAGGGCAACGAAGATTCCCATCCACATGGACGGAGCGCTGACGCCCGTGGTCGCCTGGATGGCAAAAGTCAGCCACAGAAAGGCTCCCGGTGCGATGAGCGCCATGGCATTCATCGTCAAGCCGGTCAAGCCTAAGGTCGGTTTCATCTCGACAGGGGTGGTGTCGGCCATACACTTCTCCTTCTCTCGTTTGGATTGTTTGATCGGCGGGGATCGCCCAGCCTCCGACGTGGAGGTCCTGCGCTACTGATACAATAAACCGGACTGGGCGCGGAACAAAACGGGAAGTTTGTATGCGCCGGATAAGTGTTTTCTATTGCAGGCGGTTGCGGGTGCCGCTTTGCCGCGCGATAGAAAAAATCGATTGGACAGGCGGACCCCGCGGCCACTATGCTGGCGGCAGTTCGCGGCGCGCGGAACGGCGAGCTTGCCATGCGCCTGTGCCGCGTTCGGCGGCGTTTCGTGCGGAGACGCAGCCGCAGCCTGCGCAGCGGTTCCGCGGTGCGTCTGTGCCGCGTTCGGCGGCGTTCCAGGCGGATGGGAGATCTTCTAACGGATGAAAGTCGCGGGATTTCTATTACTGGTGGCGGGATGGGGAATCGTTCTGGCAGCGGCGGCGCTGCTTAGGACCGTACCGCTCGAAACGGCATTCATACTGGCCGGGGTGGGAACCGAAGGGGTAGGGCTGGCTCTGGTGGTCCGCTCTCACCTGGCGGCGCGGCCGGCGAGGGGATGACGGCGATGAACACGATGGCGTTCTGTTTCCTTTGCACTCTTCTGGTTCCTCTGGCCGGGGCGGGGCTGGCCTTGATCAACGCCGGACTGGGCCGGTCGCGTAGCGCGGCTCACGTCATGCTCGCATCGCTCGCCATCATCGGCGTGGCGGCCTTGGTCTACTTCATGTGCGGATTCGCCTGGCAAGGGTTTCCCGGCCGGCCGGCGCACGTCTTCGCCGCCTCCGGCCGAACCTGGAACTGGCTGGCGGCGGAGCCGTTCTTCCTGCGCGGCCTGGCGCTCGACGGCTCGCCTGCCTCACTTGCGGCGTGGCTCGGAATCCTGAGCGCCGGCCTGGCCGCGCTGATTCCTCTGGGCAGCGGAGCCGACCGCTGGCGGCTGGGCGCGAGTTGCGCGTCCACGGCGCTGCTGGCGGGGTTGACCTATCCCCTGTTCGCGCACTGGGCGTGGGGTGGCGGCTGGCTGGCGCAACTGGGCGCCAACAACGGACTGGGCGCGGGTTTTCTCGACGCCGGAGGATCGGGCTCGATTCAGGCGGTGGGCGGCCTGACGGCCCTCTCCATTGCCTGGATTCTCGGCCCCAGGCGCGGGAAATACGCGCCGGACGGCGCGCCCTCGGCGATTCCGGGCCACAACGCGGTGCTGGTTCTATTTGGCTGCCTGATGGCGTTGCTGGGATGGCTGGGGCTGAACTGCGCGGGCGCAATTCTCTACTGCGGCGCGGAGCCCGGACGGACGGTGCTCGTGGCGGTCAACACCACGCTGAGTGGGGCGGCCGCCGCACTCGCCGCCGCGGCGCTGACGCGCATCCGGTTCGGCAAGCCGGACGCTTCGCTGTGCGCCAACGGCTGGGTGGGTGGGTTGGTGGCCGGCAGCGCGGGCTGCGCCCTCCTGGCGCCCGCGGCGGCGGTTGTGACTGGGGCGGTGGCGGGCATGCTGGTTGTGTTTGCCGTCGAGTGGATCGAGCTGCGGCTGGCGGTGGACGATCCCGGAGGCGCCGTCGCGGTCCACGCCGCGGGCGGCATCTGGGGCCTGCTGGCCGCGGGTCTGTTCGGCGGAGGGGCGGGCCAGACGGTGGCGCAACTCGCCGGCATCGCCACGCTGCTCGGCTGCGTGCTGCCCCTGACGTACGGTTTGAACCTGGCGCTCAACCGCTTCTTCCCACAGCGCGTGGCAGTCGAAGGCGAGCGGCGCGGGATGGATCTCTATGAACTCGGCGCGGGTGCGTATCCGGAGTTCATCACCCACTCCGAGGATTTCCCGCTGAGGTAGGGCTCCCCGCGTGGCGCACGCTTCGCCGCGCCGGGGCGGCCTTCAGGCCGGCCTCTGCCTGCCCCGGACGGGTTCTTCCTGGCGGCCTTGGCGCCTTGGCGAGAGATCCGTAGTGGGTCGCAGAGAGTGAGGTCCCCGGGGACCGGCAAATCGTCGAGGCGGCCCGGCGCGCTCCATCCGCATGGTCGATACGGAGAGAGGTCGCACCGAGCGACGCCAAGGCTGCCAGAAACGTAGCCGGAGCCATGCGCCCGATCCCGATCGTCCACGCGAGGGCCTCAGCCGTTGTCCCGCTACAACCGTTCCATCGCGCGGGGCGCCTTGCCCGGGTCCTTGTATGCGGACGGCAAGCCGGCTGGCCTCGCCCTACGGCGGATCCGCAAGTTCGGCTTCGCCCGGCTTGGCAGTGCGATTGGAGCGTTGGATTCGTCTTGCCGGGGGATTCCGTCGGGCGCCCGTCCCAAGCTGGATGTGGTCTGCGGCGTCTCGTGACCGGACAGCCGGCCGCGGCTCGGCTTGGTTCGGCCCTGCGAGCCGCAACCGGGATCTCCCAGCGCTACCGGTTGCGGCTCTGGCCGAAGTCAGCCGCCCAGACTGAAAACGCGACGACCACCAACGCGGCGGCTATCGCCCCAAGCATCTGTAACCCCATAGCACCCCCAACCCCATAGCACCCTCGCTTTGTCTGTTGGATGCTGCACCATCTCAATTGGACGCTTACTTTTTTTGTGGCCCGCGCGGCGGGCATCCGCATCCAGCCCCTGCCGGATCCGGAGGACCGCCCCACGGGCCGCCTGAGACGGCTACTTCTTCTCGACGATGTTGTTGCCGAAGATGAATCCGATTTCAGCCATGGCTCGGGGCTGGTTTGGGCTCGTGCCCGCGGAGCCGAAGCCGTCGCCAGGCGTCATGCCGCTCAAGTGAACGAAAGCGAAGTCTCCACGAGCGAAGAAGCCCGCATGTTGATAGGTGGGCGTCAGAGTCACCGACGTGCCCGCGCTGCCCGGACCGTACATCAGATTGACGGATTGGTCGGCAGCGGTCCCCGTGCTCCCGATGTACTCGAAGCGCCCCGCGAGCGAGAAGCCGTGTTTGAAGGCATAACTCGCCAGAAGTGCGCCGCCGGTGGTCGACGCTCCCTTCACGACACCAACCTTCAAATTAGTCGGCACGTTGGCGAATTGGAAGTAAGGCTGGATGATCCAGGGTCCCTTCGTGTAGGTGTAGATGACGTTGTAGATGCTGCCGTTGTCCTGAATGGGCGTGGCAAAAGTCTGGTAGCCCGTCTGTCCCAGGTTTCCGCCGGCCACGAACGACAGGGCGTGGGGTCCATTGGCGTAAGCCAGGGAGCCGCTCACCCAGTTGTAGCGGTTGGAGTAGAAACCGTCGTTCCAACTCACCGATGCCGTAAACTTGCCCATGGTCTGGTTCACTTGCACTCCGCGGTTGACGGCGTTTTCCTGGTTCCACAACAGGCCGCGGCTGATGTTCATGTTCTCGAAAGTGAAGGTGTACTCGGCGCCGATCAGCGTCGGCAGCTCGCCGACCAGGATCGAGGTGTTCTTAGCCGCCTGGAGTTTCAGGTAGGCGACCGGCAACGGGCCATAGAGGTTGGTCACGGTCTTGTCGGTAGCGAGAAAAGACGCTCCGAGATCCGGAATATTGTAAACGCCGGCCTGCAGGTAGAACTGAAACCACCCGTCCGTCTTTTGCAGGAAGATTTGCCCGTTACTCAGGGCCGCTTGCGCGCTCTTATCGCCCGGCACGTGGCTTCCCGTCCACATGCCCAGACCGTCGAGAATGCCGTTCGCCGAGATCTTGCCGAAAGGTCCGGCATCGAAGACGGCCGGAGGCAGCCACTGCACCGGGCCTGTTACAGAAGGGGCGGCGAGCGGCGCCGCAGGGGCGGGCGTGGCGGCGGCTTCGGCGGCCGGTGCCGCAGTTGCCACCGGAGCGGGTGTAGGTGTGGGCTCTTGCGCGGCCGCGCTCGCGGCCAGCAGAAGAGACAATCCGATCGTCAGCGTACAAATACGCCGTTTCATGTTTGGTAACCTCCAGTGTGTTTTGTTGGATGGGGCCGGTTGGCGCATCTGGGGGCCACCGCCAGGTAGGGCTCGTCCCGAAGTTAGCGGGTACGTGGAGCCATGCTGAGATTGTATGCCCAACCCGTTCAATAACCAAATAGAAACTTTGAATCCGATTGATAAAAACGTTGCGCTTAGTGGACGGCCGCCCGATGGCGCAAGATGAATAGAGGCGAGCGCTCGGGGCCGCAGAGTGGGTGCGTCGCCGGGAGTGGGCGCAATGAAGAAAATCGAAGCGATCATCCAGCCGTTCAAGCTCGACGAGGTCAAAGAGGCGCTCAAAGCCATCGGCATCGACGGCATGACGGTGAGCGAGGTGCGGGGCCACGGCCGGCAGAAAGGGCACGCCGAGGTCTACCGCGGACAGGAATACAAGGTGGACCTGGTGCCGAAGATCAAACTCGAGATGGTGGTTGCCTCGGAGCGCGCCGACGAGGTCATCCAGGCGGTGGTGTCCTCGGCCCGGACCGGCCGCATCGGCGACGGGAAGATCTTCGTCTATGACATCGCGGAGACGATCCGGATTCGCAATGAGGACCGCGGCGCGGCGGCGCTGTAGCGCCCCGTGCCCGAAGGAAACGCGCCGTCTTCCACAACGCCACACGACACCCCCTCGAATAGAGTCACGACGGAGCCATGCTTTATGCCGGCACCTTCGCTTCACTCCAGTAGCGGAAGTTGCGGAAGCTGGCGCTGCCGGAGCCGGCGGCGAAGACGGCGGGGCGGAGGTCGAGGAATCCGCCCAGGACGTTGTGGTCGATGCCGCTGACTTCTGCCGATTCGCGGGTCTTTTGCCAGCCTTGGCCGGGGAGGCGGAAGTAGAAATCGACTTCCTGGTCGTCGTTGACGATGCGCAGAGTGGCGCGGGTTGCGCCCTTCTGTTGGCGGCCGGGGACGTAGCCGTTGGCCAGGCGCACACCGATGCCGTCGCCGTCGAGCAGGATGCCGGTCGAGTGCTGGGGATCGTAGAAGAGCAGCAGGCCGGTGGAGCAGCCGGCGGAGATCTCGGCGTCAATTTCAACGGTGTAGGAGTGGCCGCCGACCGGAGTGGTGAGAGCGGCACTGTCGGCCGGCGAACTGCCGCGCGCCTTCAGGTTCAGCACGCCCTGGCCGGTCGAGAAGTGCGCCGGGTCGAACTCGTGCCAGAAGGCCCATTGCAGGCCGAGTTCGGCGCTGGTAAAGCCGTCCGAGGGGTCGGGCAGAGGTAGTTGGCGGGTGCCTGGAATGGGCATGGGGATGGCCGACTCGGCGGTTACGCCGGCGGGGACGTGGAACCAGCCGTCGGCGGTCCACTCGACGGGCAGCAGGAGCGTCTGGCGGCCCAGGGCGCGATAGCCGTTTTCGTAAGCGTGGACGGTCATGAACCAGCGTCCGTCGGGCGTATCGACCAGACGGCCGTGGCCGGCCGAGAGCCAGCGCGAGTCGCGGCTGGGAGTGTGGACGATGGGGTTGTAGGGCGAGTACTCCCAGGGACCGTCGGCGTGGCGGCCGCGCGCCGAGACCACGGCATGGCTGGTCGAGGGACCCGCGGTTCCGCCCTCCGCGACGTTCAAGTAGAAATAGCCGTTGTGCTCGATCACCTTCGGCGCTTCCAGGCAGATGCACTCGATGCGCATCGAGGCTGGCATCGGCCAGGGATCGAATACGTGGCGCGGAGGCACCTTCACGCCCAATCCATCGGCGGTCAACTCGGCCATTATGCCGCCGTTGGCGTAGAGGAAGCGGCGTCCGTTCTCGGCGATGTGGGCAGGGTCGATGGCGTTGATGCCCAGGTCGATGGCCTCGCTCCAGGGGCCGAGCGGATGATCGGCATGCACCACGCGCAAGCGGTTGTCGGCGGGGAAGTAGATGTAGAAGCGGCCTTCGTACTCGCTGAGATAAGGGGCGTAAACGTTGCCCACATAGCGATGCAGGGCGGCGGCGACGGGCCTCCAGTTCACCAGATCGGCGGAGCGCCAGATGAGCAGGCCGGGAGCGTAGTCGAAGCTGGAGTGGGTGAGGAAGAACTCCTTGCCGACGCGGATGGGGCTGGCGTCGGGGTGGTCTCCGCCCAGAATGGGGTTGCGATAGACCGAGTCGGCCTGCGCCAGAAGCCGGTGCGGGGAGGCGGTCAGGGTGAGGGCGGCGGAGGCGCTGGCGGCGGTCTGAAGAAAGCTGCGGCGAGTGAACATGGCGGGACCAGTGTAACGCCGGGGCGGCTGCCGATGCAGGGCCAATATCGGTTCACCGGGAGGACGCAGGGAGAAGTGGCGTTGGCTCCGGGCTCGGTTGCCGGTCTTCGGAGGCGGCGAGTCCGTCGCCGGCCTATCCCTGCCGGGCCTCTTTGCCGGATTCCTGCCGAAAGGGAGCGGCAAGTGGGT
>Ga0182017_10001617_pt1 | contig 17347 bp, 11 predicted proteins | sample 712E3DmetaG_FD_120492 | JGI IMG/M metagenome (GOLD analysis project Ga0182017, IMG submission 120492) | Permafrost microbial communities from Stordalen Mire, Sweden - 712E3D metaG | ecosystem: Environmental > Terrestrial > Soil > Wetlands > Permafrost | place: Sweden: Stordalen | collected... | reverse complement strand
GTGGATGCGCTGATCGTCACGACGCCGGATCATTGGCACGCGCCGATGGCCATTTTGGCCGCGAAAGCCGGCAAGCACGTTTACGTGGAGAAACCGTGCAGCCACAATCCGCGCGAGGGTGAAATCCTCGTTGAAGTTGCCAGCAAGTATCAGCGCCTCGTGCAAATGGGCAGCCAGCGCCGCTCCATGGCCAACGTCCAGCAGATGGTGCAAGAGATCCACGAAGGGGTGATCGGGCGCCTCTTTTTGGCCCAGTGTTTCTATTCCCGCCGGCGTCCGCCCATCGGCTTCGGCAAGGTCATTGCGCCGCCTGCCGAGTTGGATTGGGATTTATGGCAAGGCCCGGCCCCGCGCGCGGCTTATCGCGATAATATCCATCCCTACAACTGGCATTGGTTCTGGCGCTGGGGCACCGGCGAGGCGCTCAACAACGGGGTGCATTTGCTCGATGTCGCCCGCTGGGCCATGGGGGTGACGTTCCCGACCAAGGTCAGCTCGTTTGGCGGACGCTGGCACGATGTGGGCCTCGACGACTGGGAGGCGCCGGACACGCAGGAGATCCAGCTCGAATTCGGACCCGGCCGCGGCATCTCGTGGTTTGGCCGCTCGTGCAGCACCTATGGCGCACCCGGTTACAAGGCCAATGGGATAGTTTTCTTCGGCAGCCAGGGAACGATCGACTACGACGGCGGCGGCACCTACACCGTGTATGATCTCGACAACAAGCTGCTCAAAACGGTCGGCGAGGATCCCATGAAGAAGGCCAATCTGGCGAACAGCGCCGACCCGGGGCTGAACGATCGGCACGCGCTGAACTTCGTCGAGGCCATCCGCGGCAACGCGAAACTCAACGCGCCCATCGAACAGGGGCATTGCAGCACCGTACTGGGGCAACTGGGCAACATCGCCCAGCGCACCGGGCGCAGCCTGCAGGTTGATCCGGCCAACGGTCATCCGGTCGGCGATGCGGAGGCGGTCAAACTATGGCGGCGCGACTACGAACCGGGTTGGGAGCCGACGGTCTGAACCGGATAATCCATGAGCCCACAGTATGAACCGCCCCTCCCCACGCGGCGCCGCTTTCTCCAACGCGCGGCGCTCCTGCCCTGCGCCGCGGTCGCGGGCTTGCCGTGGGCCACGGCCTCGGCTGCCCTGGCGCCGATCCAGCACCCGGGCGGCGCGTTTCTCAAGCCGGCGCTGAATGCCTTTTCTTTCGGCGAATTGCTGAATGCGCACCTCAAGGATGCCAGCCAAGGCATTGACCTTTTTGCCTTCTGCGACTTCTGCGCTCAACACGATATCGATGCGGTGGACCTCACGGGCTATTTCTTCCCCGGTTACCCGCAGGCGCCTGAGGACGGCTTCCTTTACCGGATCAAACGCCACGCGCACGACCTGGGCCTGGCGATCAGCGGCACCGGCGTGCGCAACGATTTTGCCACCGCTGATCGAAAGGTGCGCGCCGCCGGTGTGCAGTTGGCGAAGCAGTGGATCGAAGTCGCCGCGAAGCTGGGGGCGCCCACACTCCGCCTCTTCGCCGGGCCGCAGCCGCCCTTCAAGGATTGGCCGGAGGCCTCCGGCAACGCACCGCGCGCGGAGGTCGAAGGGTGGATGGCCGAGGCGTTGCGCGAGGGCGCGGACCATGGGAAGAAGTTCGGGGTGATCGTCGCCGTGCAGAATCACGGGGACTTCCTCAGCACCGGGGAAGAGCATCTTCGCCTGCTGCAGCGGGTCGATCACGAGTGGTGCGGCGCGATGGTGGACACGGGCAGCTACCGCACCCCCGATCCCTATGCGGACATTGCGATGATGGCGCCCTACGCGGTAAACTGGCAAATCAAAGAGACGCTCTTCGGCAAGGCCGATGCGCCGCGCACCGATTTCAAGAAGCTGGTCGCGATCATCCGCCAGGGCGGCTATCGCGGCTATCTGCCGATCGAGACCCTGGCGATGGGCCGGAGAAACTACGACCCGTTTGTCGAGGTGGCCAAGGTTCTGGCAGAAATGCGCGCGGCCCTGGCGGCCACGGCTCCGGCCTGCAACGAATCAAAAAACCAATGAACATCCACATCGCCCGATTCAATCGAAACGCGACGGCGTTTGCGGCCGGCCTAGGCCTCCTGGCCCTCGCCAGCCTCTCCCCTACGGCGAAAAGTGAAGAAGCTGGCGACGCCGCACCCAATACGCTCACGACGCAGGAGCAGGCTGCCGGCTGGCAACTGCTCTGGGACGGCAAAACGACGACCGGCTGGCGGAGCGTGAAGTCGGAGAATTTCCCGGCTCAAGGCTGGACGATTCATGACGGAGTGCTGACCGTCCAGAAAATCGGGGGAGCAGAATCTGCCAGCGGCGGCGACATCATCACCCGCGAACGTTACGCCAACTTTGAATTGGTGGCGGATTTTAGGATGACGCCCGGCTGCAACAGCGGAATCAAGATCTTCGTCCAACCGGACCTGGCACCGATTGACGCGGCGACCGGCCAGAACACTGCCGTCGGCTCCGCCATCGGCATGGAGTTTCAAATTCTGGATGATGAGCGCCATCCCGACGCGAAACTTGGACGTGATGGCAACCGCACGGTGGGGTCGCTTTACGATTTGCTGCCCGCGCCCAAGGACAAAAGGTGTTTCCCGCCGGGTGAGTGGAACCACGCGCGCATCCTCTCGCAGGGCAAACACGTCGAGTTCTGGCTCAACGGCAGCAAGACCGTTGAGTGTGAGCGCGGCTCGCCGGAATTTCGCCGACTCGTCGCGCTCAGCAAATTTCACAACATCCCCGGGTTTGGCGAATGGGCGGACGGCCACATCCTGCTCCAAGAACACGGCAGCGAAGTCTCCTTCCGCAACGTGAAGATCCGCGTCCTGCCTGACAAGTAGAGATGCCGGCGTCTGCTGTTCCCGGAGCCAGTGTAGCAGAGGGTAGCACGCTTTGCTACCTATTGCTCAGGAACTCTTCTTCGCTGATGTTCGTGGTTGTTGCGTTTCCGTTTGGCACCGGCTGCAGGGTCAGGGTGAACACAGAGTACTCCAGGTGAACGCTGTCGCCCTCCGGCCGCCACGTCGTGACGAAATCCAAAGTCTCGTCATACTCTGCGAATGACCTGCTTCGTGTGAATGCTCCGACTTGGGAGTCCCAATCCAGGCCTGCAGCGAAGAGGACGGGAGAATCACCGTCCGGTACGTGTTCAATGAGGGCGGTGCTGCCGGCCGACCCAACCTGAACAGTCGGACGTTCCGGGTCATTCGAATCAGAGGAGAATAGAACAAACCCGAGCACGACTATCACCGCCAGAATCCCTGAAAACAGCAGCGCGAGGCGGCGTTTCGATTTACTTAGCTGCCGCCAGGCCGTAGAAAATGACTTCGGAGACCGGCGCACGACCGTAAACGGATTGGGCAACTCGGCTTTGCATGTACCGCAATGGTAGCGGCCCTCCTTTTGCTGGCTGCGAATTCGATTTTGCTGACCACATCGCGGACAGGTGACGATCTGTTCTTCGATCGCCTGGATGTCTATGATGTCGTCATTCATCGCACGAGCGCCCAAGAGGGCAGTTTACGCACTCAGCGTGTACTTGGTTTTGCTCACTCTTCAAGAGATTAGCCGCGCGGAAGATTCTCGACGGTTTCTCCCAAGCCCGTACGACAATCCCTGCCTCCCGCCGCAGTCCAAACAGGGCGGTCGCTCCCCCTATCCCTCCCTTCACCAGCCGCTCAAACATCGTCCGCACTATCGCCACCGCCGGCCCAAGGCTGTCTTGGAAGACCGTTCGCCGCAATTTCGCTTCGTCCGTCGCCTAGGCGCAAAGCCAGTATCCCGCCGGATAGCTCGCCCGCAGGGCGAAGGCGGGCACGGTACCCGGCCCGAACCGGAAAATGAGATTGGGGCTTGTCAGTTCATCGGGCGCGCGTTCTAAACTGCACAAGTCACCCCGTGCCCCCGCCAGACGCCAAGCAAACCCGTTGGTCATCCGCACGAACCGGCGCTCCGCGCCTAGTCCAGGTTCGACAGTTCGAGAAGAGGTTCGTTGGTTTTCAACGGCTTGCTTGTTTTAGAGGCCGCTTTTCTCCACTACATTTTCGATGGTTTTGGGCCGGACGGGCAGCTTGAGGCCCATCCGAATCAAAAGATCGGCGGCGAGTTTTTCGGGCCTTCCGACCAAACGCAGGCGAGTTTCCCGGCCGTCATGCACAGCCCGCCACGCCGGCGGAAAAACTGTCGTCGCCGAGCCGAGCTCGTCCCTTCGGTTGGTTTTCCCGACCGACAGGGGGGCCCAGCGCAATGGGTGGGCCTCGCCCTGTTCAAGCAGCCGCGGCCTGCGCGCGGCGAATCAAGTCGCGTCAGCGGAATCTGTAGGTCACCGACAGTCGCGCATTGATCGGCGTACCAGGTACGATGACCGATGAGCTGCGCGCGGCGAAAATGTATTTCTTGTTCAGCAGATTGTCGATGTTCAGCTGGTAGGTGAAGTGCTTGGTCGCGTAGGACAGCGATGCGTCCACCAGGGTACGCGCCGGCAGAAAGCCGAAACAAACGTCGCTGCCGCTGTTGTCGTCGATGGCGCGCTTGCCCAGGTAGTTCACGCCGAGGCCGATCGTCAGGCCTTTGAGCATCTGCTGCGTTGCCGTGTAGCGCGTCCACATGGAGATGGACTGCTCGGCGACGTTGTTGACCGGGAGATCGTTGTGCACCTGGCCGTCGTACGGCTGCACGATCAGATTCCACGGCCGGGCCAGGGCGATATGGGCCTTGAACAGCGCAAACGCACCAAAGATGTCGAGGTTCCTGCTAATCTTGAAGGAGTAGTCGCCGTCGAAGCCGCGCGACGTTTCGCCCCCGACGATGACAAACGTCCCATCCTGCGGGAAGCTCGGCACCGTGTTGTTGAACTGGACGACGTTGAAGTAACTGAGGTTGAAGCTCAGGCGATCATCGAACCAGGTCGACTTCAGGCCCGCTTCCTTCTGCTTGCCCTGGCTGGGCGGGTTCAAAACGCCGGAGCCGTTGAAGCCGGTCGAGGCGAAGTTGCTGTTCTCGCCGTAGAAGACCGACACGTTTTTCAACGGTTTCACCACGAGGCCGAACTGCACCAGATTCTTGTAGAGTTCCTGGTCCGGCGCGTAGGAGCTCGTGGTAACACCAGTCGTCTGGTTGTAATTGACGGTGGTCTGAGATGACGAGAATCGATTCCGCGATGCGCCGAAATTGGCGATCACGCGGTTGTCGAAGAAGCTGGCGGTTTCGAGTGCGTACGCCTTGGCGAAAGTCTGCGCGACGTCGAGGATCTGGCACGGCGTCTGGTTGAAATTCACGCCCACCATGTTGGCCGCCGACTCGATCGACGCATAATTGAACGGATCGAGCTTGCTGATCACGGCATTGTTGCCGCTCTTGTCGAAGAACCGGGTCCGTTGCGGATAGTCGAGCGCATCGCCACCCACGAGGAGCTTGTGGGAAACCGGGCCGGTATCGAACGTGAATGCGTAATCGTTCTGGATCTCGCGCCGCCCGTAATGGATCCCATCGACGGCAGTGAGATTGCGGGTGAGCAGCGTGCCCGGAGTGTAGGTGACCGGGATGACGTAGCCGGGAATGCCCGTCACGGTCAGGGTATTGCCGGTGTTGGGGTCGACGACGGTCTGCGACGTGTTGTTCGTGGCATTGAAGATCGCTTCGACTTTCCGTTGGTCATCCTTGGAGTCGAACGCGGCGAGGCGGATGTTTAGCCAATCGGCCGGACGGGTGGTGAACTGGCCCCATAACCGATAGAAGCTGTCGGTGCGCCAAGCCTGGGGCTCATTGCCGCTGATATTCCAGGTGTAGGGTACATCCATGACCTTGCCGGTCCGCCCATCGAGCGGAAGGCCGTTATAGGAGGAATAATGGCTGTTGAACTTCTCGAATTTGACCCAGACCTCCGTGTCTTTGCTGAACCGATAGGCCAGCATGGGCAGAATCGAGCTCCGGTTCTCGTAGGTGTAGTCGAAGTAGCCTTTGGAGTCCTGCCGCGCGACCAGCAGACGGTAGCTGAGCTTGCTGCCGGGCGCGACCGGGCCACCGATGTCGAAGTCGGCGCGGTTGGCATCCCACATGCCGATTTGGACCGTGAACGAACCCACATTGTAGTCGGTGGGTGTCTTGGAGATCTTATTGATGACGCCGCCAACGGTTGAGGCCTGGTTGGCGACGAAGATGGCTGCCGGGCCTTTGATGATCTCCACGTGATCGACCAGATTGAGGTCGGTGTTCTTGTCGGTCGAGGTGAGGAAGCCGTCCACAAAGTCACCTTCGCCAACGAAGCCGCGGATCATATACCGGTCGACCGACCAGGTGATGGTTCCGGTCTGCGCGCCGCCGACGTACAGGAGCGATTTGGACAGAATCGTGGGGCTGGCATTGTCAATGAAGGCCTTGTTCAAGACCGAGAGGGATTGGGCGATATCCGACAGATCCAGGGCCACACGCGAAGTGCTGAGGGCCTGCTTGCCGACGTAGCTGACATCTCTTTCTGAGGTGACTACGAATTGCGACAGCTTGACGACCTCTTCGGTGGCGGCTGCCTTGGTATCCGAAGCGGACGGTACCGGTTCCGTCTGCGCATTCAAGGAGGCCGAGCCGGTGGCCACGAACAGCGACGCGAGCAATCCGAGCAGGGTCTTGTGGGGTTTCATAGTTGGGGCATTTGGTGTTTGGGGGTTGGGCGGAGGAAGCGTCCGTGGGCGATTTCTATCCACCGCGAGCGCACCCGTCCTCTCGTCCTGCACGACGAACAGTTCCGTGCCAGAGAGCAGGCGAGCGAGCGCGTCCCGGGGCGTATAGGTGCCGTTGAGCGCATTCGTGCGCACCCCTTGCACCTTGTCCGCAGAATAGACGAACTGCGTATCGGCTTGCTCGGCGAAGATCCGAAGGGCCGATTCGGCAGTTGTGGCGGGGATGTCGAAAGCGCGCCTGGCGCTCTCGGCGACCGTCGATGTCGGAGTCCCCCAGGCGGTTCCCGCGAGGGCAATGACGCCGCCGCATAGACGGCGAAGCCATGACAGCGGGGAACCGCGGAATCTGGGGCACATTCTGGGGCATTCTAGGTGTCAGGCGGTGCGCAGGAATACGCCCTACACCTTACAAGACTCGGTTTTCTGATTTTCCGTTACGATTTGCTGCGGAAATCTAGTCATTTGATTCCGCGCAAAACCGCAAGCCATCTCCACCCTCCGGTCTTCTGGCGGAGGGAGCCGCGTTTAAGGCGCCGCCCGCAGGAGGATTCGGTTGTCGTCCTGGCGCTCGGCGACCAGATCCAGGCTTGCCGGCAAAAGGCGAATCAACCCCTCGACATTGTCCGCGCGAAAAACGCCGGACAATGTGCGGTTGCGCAACGCGGGATCGGCAAGCACCAGCTGACGGGAATTGTGCCGATTGAACGCGGCAACGACTTGATCAAGGGGGGTGCGGTCGAAAACGAGCTGCGTGCCCTGCCAGACCAGCGTCTCGTCGATCTGATTCTGGGACGGCGTGTCGATGGTGATGGGAACCTTGGCATCGACCGTCGTCTTGACGAAGGCGCGCTGGCCCGCGCTCAGGGCGCGCCCGGCGGGCGCCAAGTCGAAGGCCCGGTCAGAACTGGGCTGTTGCTCGGCTGCCGGCGCCGATTCCTCTAGCCGCACCTTGCCCTCGGTCACGATGATCTCAACGAAGTCCGCCGCCAGGCGGACATTGAAGGCCGTGCCGGTGGCACGAACCGTAATCGTGCCGACTGCCACGATAAACGGACGGGCCGGATCCTTGGCCACGGTGAAATGGGCCTCGCCTTTCACGAGTCTGACCAGGCGCTCAGAGCGGGTGAAGTGCGTCTCGATGCGGCTATCACCGTTCAACTCCGCCACGGAGCCGTCCGGCAGGGGAGTCCGAGACGCAGTGCTGGGAAGCACGCGGATGACCCCCGTGGACGGCGCAATCGGGTCAGGCGAACGCACAACCCGTGGGACCTGCCACACGGAGAAAGCGACTACCGCCGCGGCCGCCGCGAGTCCCGCTGCCACCGCCCAAACTCGCCGGCGCGCCCGCCGGTTCTGGGCGCGTACTCGGATCGCCTCAGCCATTGCCGCCAGCTCCGGCACGCCACTGATCCCATCCAATTTCCGCCAGCCGCAACTAATTCGGGCATATTCCTCGGCGTGCCGTGGGTCCGCGTCGAGCCATTCCGCCAGCGCCGCCACCTCCGCCGCCGTCAGGCCGCGATCCCGTCGGACCACCCACTCCGCCGCCATTTGGGCGACGGGGTCGGCAGATTGACGTTGTCTGGATTCGTCCATTTCAGGGTTTCGAGTCACCGCGGGCGGTTTGCCGGTCGTCATGGGCGCTCAGGTAGTCGGCGCAGCGGCGCACGCCCTTCGCGGCCAGCGACTCCACCGTATGCTCGGCAATACCGAGCAGTTCGGCGATTTCCTTCTGGGAGAGACCTTCTATCTTTCGAAGCAGCATCACTTCGCGGCAGCGTTGCGGGAGGGAATTGATGGCTTTGGTCAGAAGCGCCAGTTCTTCGCGGCGGCAGATGAGCTCGGCCACACCGACATCATCGAACAAGACGGACACGGGGGCGTTTTCCGTCATCGGCACGATGTTCGCGCTGTTTTTTTGACGCAGAAAATCGCGTACCGCATTTCGGGCGATGGCAAAGAGCAGGCCCTTGATATTCCGGATCGGCCCCTTTTCCTTCGCCTTCAGCAAGCGAAGATACGTCTCCTGGACAAAGTCATCCACGTCGGCCTGCGACGGAAGCGACCGTCCAAGATATGCTCGCAGCGGCAGCTCACACGGTTGGACCTCTTCGGCCAACCAACGCGTCTTCTCGGCCACCGACGGTTGCTCAGACAGGCTCAAATGAAAAACGTACGCAGTGCGAAGCTGGAGGGACGAGCCCCCGCAGACAAAACCGTGACATGTTTGATGTCAAATACGATGCTCGGCACCAGACACATATCGATCCCCATTTCAAACGAGAGGACCGCCCGAATCCCGGAAGCCCTCGCGTTGGTGCCCGGGGCCGGAACCCCACCGGCAGGCCTTGCGGCAAGCGGTGCGCGTCGTGGCAGGCTTTTTCAGGCGCTTCGATACTGACGGCAAAAACCTCTTTGATTCGAACCGCTCGTCCAGGAGTATCTCTGGCGCTGGGATATCGAAGTGAACTTCCGCGACGAAATGGATGGAAACCAATATGTTGAGAATGGCCCTCTGGGGCAGGCTGCGCGGGCCCTCAGATCATTGATCCCGCTCAGGGCACGGCGGCGCGCCGGGGCGCGGGCCGGGCCGTGACGGTAGCTTCGGCCGGGGGCAGGCCCTCGGTTCTGGCCGTGAGGCGGATCGCGCCGGGCTCCCGCGTGGATTGCACGATGACCTGCGCCAGGCCGTTGAACAGACTGCGCCGCGCTGCCGGCGCTGGCGTGAAGGCATGCACGGATCCGAACTGCGTGAGTTCGGGAATGTGATTCAGCTTGTCGTCGAAGGGCGTCACGATGAGCTGCACGCGGTTCACGCCTGCGACCAGTTGCGCCGGGTCGAGCTGGAGTGCGGGACCGACCGTCGCGGTGTCGAGGTCGCGGGCCAGTTCGCGGCCATTGACCCAGAGTGTGGTCTTGGCGCCGAGCGTCGGTAGGTACGATGCCAAGGTGCCGCCCGGCACGGCCGGCAGGGTGAACGTGCCGGAAAGATCGTAAACCTCGCCGTGCTGGGGAAGCGGAGCCTGGTAATAGCCCAGCACAGGGAAAGGTCGCAACGACTCCGGTGCCCCGGGCGCGGTGGTGCCGGCGGGCGCGATGCGACCGCGCCAGTCGACGACCGTAAACAGCGTGATCGTCTCGGTGAAGGTATCCGGCTCGTGGCATCCCGGATCGCCGTTGCCGACACCGATGATCCGCCCACCCGTAACGTCGAGGTTCACCCGATTCGCGGCAGTCGGAACCGTGCGTCCCTGCGCGTCGACCGCGGAGACGGTAAACACCACCACATCGGCGCCGTCGGCGTCGATGGCCGTGCGGTCGGGCGTGAGCACGAGTTGCGCGGGCGCGCCGGTCGTCTCAACGCGCGCGGTGGCGACCACCTTCCCGCCGCGATAGCCGCGTGCCTCGAGCACGCCGGGCGCGTACGCGACCTTCCATTCGAGATGCCCGTCGCGCGGCATGTCTTTCTTGCCGAGCGAAACGCCGTTGAGGAACAGCTCGACCGCCTCGTGATTGCTGAAGCAGCCGACGGTGAACTCCTGCCCTTCCCGGCCCGTCCAGTTCCAATGCGGATAGAGGTGGAGCACCGGCTCGTCGGTCCACCAGGATTTGATGTAATAGGCGGTGTCCTTCGGGAACCCGCAGGCGTCGAGGAAGCCGAAGTTCGAGACGACCCCGGGCCAGCCGGACGGCCACGCCTCGCCGCGGAGGTCGAATCCGGTCCAGTAGAAGAGGCCCGCGAGGAAGGGCCGGGCGGCATAGTAGGTCCAGCCCTTCTCGGAATTGCCGCCAGTGTCACCCTTGAGCTGCGGCGAAAGGTGGGCGCGCGCCGGGTCGTCGAAATAGATGCCGCGGGTGCATTGCGTGGTCGTCTCCTCGGTGCCGACGCCGGGGTGGCTCGGGAATTTCGCGTGCTGTTCGTCGGGATTGGACTGGTTGATGTAGTTGTAGCCGACGAGGTCGATCACCGTCGAGATGCCGCCCCAGCCGCCGCTGTTGGCATACGTGGTGCGGCGCGTCGGGTCGAGCCGGTGCGCAAACGCCTGCATGGTGGAGGCGACGCGGGCGCCCTTGCTATTGCCCTCCAGCGCCCATTCCTCGTTGCCGAGCGACCAGGCAATGACACTCGCGTGGTTGCGGTCGCGGCGGATCATGCTCTCGAGCTGGCCCAGCTGCTCCGGGCTCACGCCCATGAGGCGGTTCTCGTCGAGCACGAGCAAACCGAGGCGATCGCAGGCGTCGAGGAATTCGGGCGTCGGCGGGTTGTGCGAGGAACGGTAGCCGTTCACTCCAATCTCCTTGAGGCGGGCGACGCGGAAAGCCTGCAGCGCGTCGGGCAGCGCCACGCCCACGCCGGCGTGGTCCTGGTGATTATTGGTGCCATGGATCTCCACGTGCCGGCCGTTGAGGAAGAAACCACGATCGGGGTCGAAAAGAACGCTGCGGATGCCGAAGGGCGTCTCGTAACGGTCCCCGATGGCGCCGCCGACGCGGATCGTCGTGACAAGCCGATGCAGCACGGGCGACTCCAGCGACCAGAGGCGCGGGTGCGGGACGTCAAGCGCGCAGGGATATTCCCCCGTGGCGCCCGCGGCGAGCGACAATGAATGCACCGCGCCCGTGGCGACCACCCGACCGTCGGGATCCACGATGTTTTGCTCGATCTCGAAGGCCGCCGCCTCAACGCCCTCATTGTCCACCGTCGTGCACGCGGTGATGCTGGCCGCGGCCTCGCCCACCTCGGTGGTCACATACGTGCCCCATTGCGGCACGTGCAGCGGCGCGGTCTTGACCAGCCAGACGTGACGGTAGATGCCTGCACCCTCGTAGAACCATCCCTCCTCCATCGTGGCGTCGACGCGGACGGCGATAACGTTGTCGCCGCCGTAATTGAGGTAGTCGGTGAGGTCGTAGCGGAAGCCGGTGTAACCGCAGGCGTGGCGGCCGAGGTAGAAGCCGTTGACCCAAACGATCGAGTCGCGAAACACACCGTCGAACTCGACGCTAATGCGCCGGCCGAGGTCGGAGGCCGGAATGGCGAAGGTCTTGCGATACCAGCCGATGGAACGCTCGGGAACGTCGCGGCCGCTGGCCTTATATCCATGGCTGGCACTGGCTTTGGCGTCGTATGGCGCCTCCACGGCCCAGTCATGCGGCAGGTCGAGCCGGCGCCACCCGCGGTCTTCGAAAGCCGCGGCCGCCGGACCGTCGGCATAGCCGGCCTTGGTCACATAGGAAAATTTGCCGGTCTCGTGGTAGAAATCGCGGGCCTTGTCGTAGGGATGCCCAATCGCAAATCGCCAGCCGGCGTCCATGAGCAGGCGCTCGCGCGGCGGAGGTTGGACGGTATCGTTGGTGGCGAAGGCAGATGCGGCGAACACTGCGACGAGGAACAGGGAACGAATGACCGGATTCATGGGGTAAACAGGAAAATCTCCGATTAACAGGATTCCGCCTGAAGGTCGAGGAGACACGTGCCACTTTGGTTGCCATTCCATTGGGCAAAACAACAGCTTTCTCGGGCGGCCTCCTGCAGGCCGGGCCCGACCTGTGATCCGCCAAGCTTGACGAATGCCCCGGGCTGATCAACGAATTCGACTCCAGACGAGGTTTTCGCTACGCTCAAGTGTCTGCGGCCGCGTCTTATTCCCCAACCAGGCTGACCCAATGGACCCTGTGTCTCCACGCAGGCTCATCACGCGACGGGCTTTCCTGCGCGCGTCCTCGGCGACCCTGCTGGCCGCACCCCTGATCCAGTGGCCGCCTGTTTGGGAATCGTCGCATCGCTTCTTCTCTGATTCCGAGGCGGCGACGGTCAATGCCATGTGCGAGCGAATCATCCCGACCGACGAGGATCCCGGGGCGGCATGGGCGGGCGTGATCGAGTTCATCGATCGCAAGCTGGCCGGCTATCATCGCCGCTATCAATCGCTCTACCGGGCCGGCCTCCAGGGTGTGCGCGAGTCCTGTGTCATCTTGTTCAAGAAGGAATTCATTGACCTGCCCCAGGCGCAGCAGGACGAGCTGCTCCGCCATCTCGAATCGAATCAGGCCCCCGGCGCGGTCTGGAGCAAGGTTTCGGCCAGCGACTTCTTCAACCGGTTGGTCGAACACACGCTGGAAGGCTTTTACGGCGGGCCGCGCCATGGCGGGAACCGCGAGGCGGCGAGCTGGCACATGCTCGGCTTGCCGACGCCTCCCGTGCGCAGCCGCCGGCCGCTCAATGCCGATTGGAAATAGCGCAACTGCCCTCGCACCGCCACGCCCATGAGCCTCAAACACGTCAATGCCGTGGTGGTCGGTTCGGGCGCCGGCGGCGGTGTGGTGGCCAAGGAACTGGCGGAAGCCGGTCTGGACGTGGTCGTGCTGGAACGCGGCCGCTGGGTCACGCCCGACGAGGAGCGCAAGGACGACCTGAGAAACCAGCGGACCACCGCCTTGGGCGTCCCTTATGGGCCGGACGAGGAAAAGGAACCGCGGGTCTTTGTTGATGCCCAGGGGCACGCCCAAGTCGTCTGGCCGGCGGATGGGCCCTACAATAACAATGCGGCCTGCGTCGGGGGTGGGACGCTGAGCTACGGCGCGATGGCCTGGCGCTACATGGCCCAGGATTTTCGGATGAAGTCCCTCTACGGCGCTCCGGCGGGCAGCACGCTCGAGGATTGGCCCATCACCTACGACGACCTGGCGCCGTTTTACGAGAAGGCGGAATGGGAAATCGGGGTTGCCGGCGATCAGAGCGGCGATCCCTTCAAGGCCCCGCGCCGCCGGCCGCTGCCCATGCCGCCTTTGCCCGATTCCAGGGAAACGCAGGTGCTGAAGCCCGCGGCGCAGCGACTGGGCTGGCATCCGTTCTACATCCCGATGCTCCGCAATACGGTCCCGTACAACGGGCGGGCGGGATGCATGCGATGCCGCTGGTGCTGCGGCTTCGCCTGCGAATGCAATGCCAAATGCGGCACCCAGAATACGGTCATTCCGACGGCGCTCGCCACCGGGCATTGTGAACTACGCCCGCGGAGCATCGTGGCCGGCATCCTGCTGGACGCGAAGGGCCGGGCCCAGGCGGTGGAGTATTTTGATGAGCGCGATCGACGGCTGACGCAGACTGCCGACCTGGTGATCGTCTCCGGCGGGGCCATTGAGTCCGCCCGCCTGCTGCTGAATTCGAAAAGCACCCTGTTTCCCCAAGGCTTGGGGAACCGGTTCGATTGGGTCGGCCGCAACCTGCAAGGCCACGCTTACAGCGGCGCGCTCGGCCTGTTCGACCACGACATCTACGACGATCTGGGCCCAGGCGCAGAAATCGCCATTTGCGATTTCAATCACGGCAACCCCGGCCTCGTGGGAGGGATGATGCTGGCGAACGAGTTCCAACGCCTACCCTACCAGTTCGCCGGCATGGGACCGCCCGGCCTGCCGCGCTGGGGCAAGGCCCACAAGGATTTCATGCGAACCTGGTTTCGCCGGAGCATCGTCATCATGGGCCCCTCGCAGGAGATGCCGGTGTTCGATTCGCGCGTGCAGGTGGATCCGCGGGTCCGCGACCATTGGGGTATCCCCGTGGCGCGCCTCTCGGGCCTGGATCATCCGCACAATATCGAGCTCTGCCGGTTCGCCTCGGACAAGGCCGAGCTCTGGCTCAAGGAAGCCGGCGCCATCCAGACGGTGCGGCGCCAGAAGACGCAACAGTGGCTGAGCGCCGGTCAGCATCAGGCCGGCACCTGCCGCATGGGCCATGATCCCCAGACCTCAGTGGTCGACCCGCACTGCAAGCTCCACGAGGTGGACAACGTGTTCGTCATTGACGCGAGCGTCCACGTGACCAACGGCGGATTCAACCCGGTGCTCACCATCATGGCGATCGCCTACTACGCCTCGGATTACATCAAGCGCAGATGGCGGGGCGGAGGGTTGCGCTGATCCCTCATCATGCTCGCCGGACGAAAACGTCGGATGATCTGGATGGCGCTCGCGGCGCCGGTCGCCCTGTTGCTCCTGGCCGTGCCAGCGGGCAGCGTCTACTATGCCGCAGCCGGCGGCAAAGCCTGTATCCGCTGTCACGAGCTGGAGCCCGCCTATCATCAGTGGGCCGCCTCCACGCATCGCTCCGTGGCGTGTGCGGAATGCCATGGCAGCATTTTCTCGACGGATGTCGGGTTCCATTTGAACAACGTCCGCCAACTCTGGCGCCACCTCCGCGGACAGGTGCCGGAGCGGCTGTTGCTCCAGCAGCGCGACATCAGCCGCGGCATCAATGAGCGCTGCGGCCGATGCCACCAGGAGGAATTCGCGGCCTGGGCGGCCGGACCGCATCACGCGACCTACGAACGGATCTTCCTCAATCCCGACCACAACACGAAACGCCTCCTGAACGACCAATGCCTGCAGTGCCACGGAATGTACTTCGAACGCAGCATCCGGGAATTGGTCCAGCCGCTCGACCGCCAGGGGCCTTGGCACCTGACAACTGCCTCCCTCCAGCCGCATGAAGCGTCCATTCCCTGCCTGGCCTGCCACGAGGTGCACCGGCCGGGAACGCCGCTGGGACAGCGCCCCAAAGCCATAGCGACGAATCCTCCCGCGACGCCCCCGTCATCGGCGGCGTTTTATGACCGGCGCGAACAGGTGCATGTCCGCGCCGAACTCCTGCCGTTGCCCGCCATGCTCGACGGCACGCGGCCGGTGAGTGTGTCGCCCGACGCGCGTCAGGCGATCTGCTACCAGTGCCACGCTCCGGATCACACCTTCCAGACGGGTTCCGGAGACGACCGCACCTGCGTCGGGGTGCACGAGGGCCTCAGCTGCCAGGCCTGCCATGGCGGGCATGATCTGAATGCCCGCGCCTCCTGCGCGCAATGCCATCCCCGGCTGTCCAACTGCGGCCTCGCGGTGGAGCAGATGGACACGACATTCAAATCCACCGCGAGCCGTCACAACATCCATTTCGTCAAATGCGCCGACTGCCATGCCGCGGGTATCCCGGCGCGAACCAAGTCCTCGGCACCAAAACTCTGAGTCGCCATGAAGTCCTTGCTCTTCGCCTTGCTGGCGGCCGCCTCCGCGGCCGCCACCCCGGTCGCCGATCATCTCGGTCTGCAATTCTGGAGTCTGCGCCACGAATTCGAAGCGAATGTGTCCAAAGGTCTGGACGAAACGAAGGCGCTCGGCTTCACACTCGTGGAAACCGCAGGCACGTATGGCTTGGCGCCGGCGGATTTCCGGGCCCAATTGACGGCCCATGGACTCCGGGCCGTGGCCGCGCATGTGGATTATGAGCGGCTGAAGAACGAGCTGCCCGCGGTCATCGCCGAAGCCAAGACGCTCGGCGCCGAATACATCGTCACTCCGTGGCTGCCGCAGGCGGAGTTCGACGCGGCCGCCGCGCAGGCGGTGGCCGCCGATTTCAACACCTGGGGCAGCGCGATCCAGTCCGCCGGGATGAAGTTCGCATTCCATCCCCACGGCTACGAATTCCACCCGATCCCCGGCGGCCACGGCGAAACGCCGTTCGACCTGCTCGTCAGCCTGACCAAGCCCGGGGTCGTGTTCTTCGAGATGGACGTTTTCTGGGTCGCCCATGCCGGCGTCGATCCCGCCAAGCTCCTGGCCAAATACCCAGGCCGCTGGACGCTGCTGCACGTGAAGGATCTGCGCAAAGGGGGCGAGGTCGGCGTCGGCACGAGGAGCGCGCCGGCCGAAGACCATGTCGCGGTGGGCACGGGCCAGCTCGACTGGTCGTCGATCCTGCGGGTGGCGAAAACCATCGGCGTGGAGTACTATTTCATTGAGGACGAGACCGCGGCTCCGTTGCAGAACATCCCGGTGAGTGTCCGCTTCCTCCAGACCTTCCAATACTGACCGGCCATGACGACGAATGCCTCCCGTCTGTTTGCCGCGAGCCGCGTCGCGCTGGTGGTCACGGCCATGAGCTTTGCGCTGCGCGGTGCGGCGATGGGGCCTTGGGCCACCGCCTTCCATCTGAGCAAGGAGCAACTCGGCTGGATCGACGGGACGGCGTTCTGGGGCTTCACGCTGGCGATGATTTTCGGCGGTCCGCTCTGTGACGTGCTCGGCCTCGGGCGAATCGTCGCGCTCGCGTTTGCCGGGCACCTCGCGGCGATCCTCCTCACGGTCTTCGCCTGGGATTTCTGGAGCCTCTACCTCGGTACGCTGCTGTTCGGCATCGCGAACGGCTCGGTGGAGGCGGCGTGCAATCCGCTCATCGCGACGCTGTATCCCACGGACAAAACGACCAAATTGAACCACTTTCATGTGTGGTTTCCGGGCGGGATCGTCATCGGCGGCGTTCTGGCGTACCTTCTGGGCTCGGCCGGCCTGGGGTACAAGGTGCAGTTTTCCGTCATGCTGGTGCCGCTCGTCGTGTTCGGCGCGATGTTCCTTGGGCAAGCCTTCCCGCGCACCGAACGCGTGGAGCAAGGGGTGTCCACCGGCGCGATGTTCGCCGCCTGCCTCCAACCGTTGTTCCTGTTCATGGTGCTCTGCATGCTGATGACGGCGGCCACCGAGCTGGGCCCCGGCCAATGGATCCCGAACATCCTCTCCAACGCCGGCGTGCCGGGGATCCTTGTCCTGGCGTGGATCAACGGGCTGATGGCGATCGGCCGCCAGTG